>Ga0194054_10000523_pt1 | contig 19259 bp, 14 predicted proteins | sample SepL2210m_MetaG_FD_163628 | JGI IMG/M metagenome (GOLD analysis project Ga0194054, IMG submission 163628) | Anoxic zone freshwater microbial communities from boreal shield lake in IISD Experimental Lakes Area, Ontario, Canada - Sep2016-L227-10m | ecosystem: Environmental > Aquatic > Freshwater... | reverse complement strand
GTCAAGCCGCGCCGAAGAAAAGCGGCGTCAAGCCGCCGCACTCCAAAAAAATGCCTATTCACCTGAGTATTTGAGCCAGAAACGCCAGATTAAAGGAAAATTAGATGCGTCTGCCCTGCATTTCTAAGCGCATTCGAGTCAATCCGGTTGGTTGCACGACGAAGAGTTGATGTGGGGCGGATGTCCCCATCCGCCTGTCTGTGGATCCAACTGGCAACAAGGCGGATGGGACATCCGCCCCACAACGAGAGCCAAAACGCAGAGATGCGCCCATTCCAGAAGTCTCGACTATAAAAATGGGATCCATGATTTCACGGACGTCTGAAGCCGGACCCCAGAACCCCCACAACGAGAGCATACCCCGGTGCTTTTACAGCGGTAACACGGTACTGGGACAGACCCCTTTGCCGCATTTTATCAAGATTTGATTCATCAGCCATTTTGGAGAAATTACTAAATTGAAGGCGCGGAAGATATAGGGGAATACATAATCAGACGAGCCTCATCGGGGTCTTTGAATGCGTTACAGTTAGTCAAAGCGTTGATCGCCTCATCATAAGACGACATTGGCAAACGCGACGAGAAATCCTGAACGTAATCCATAGCTCTAACCAGGGGTACGGGGTTGCTGGAGCGGGAGAGGGCACGAAGTGCCAGCAGGTAATCGTCGCGGTAAACGGTTGGCATCACGATTCGGCTGAGCCCCCTATGCACCAGTTCCGCGTTCATCATCAACCGGGCAACACGTCCATTTCCGTCAACAAATGGGTGAACCTCCGCGATGAGAAACATCATGAAGATGGCACGCGGCAAGCCCGGCGTGATCGCGGAGGCCATTTCAAACCCCTTTAACAGCGTGCCCTGGACTAGACCGGGATCCACGAACACAGTCTCTCCGGCACGATTTCCATCCTCCTTGAACTCGCCCGGTGCCCTGTCAGGACGGCCTTCCATGATATCGTGATGCCGAGATTTCAAAATCCGGCAAAAATCGTCAAACGTTTCGGAAACGGACCGACTCTGCCCAATACTGGCGGCCACACGAAATGTGCCCATGACATCATGTGCATCTGCGGGACGGTTTCGAGGCACCTTATTGTGAAAGACAATGTCATAGGCTTCGGAAACCTTGAATTCGGTTCCTTCAATGTAGTTCGAGAAATAGGCCTCGAAAAAGGCCAGAAGCTGGCGTTCTCTTTCGGTCGTGCGGACTTCATTGCGGACTGGCAGTTCTGCCTGGGAGAGCGCTGTGAACAACGTATTGAAGAGATCCAACCGAAAAGAATCGTACGGCATCCCCATGGATCTTGCCCGTGCCGCAGGCGAAGAGAGCACGTTGGCCGGCCGTGTTCGCAGGATCGCCGCAATCAGGGCATTCAGTTTCCGGAAAGGTTCTTCCATGTGCAACGGCCCTGCCAGTTCACGCGCCGAATCACGCAGCGTATTCAAGGCGGCTGTCCCTTGCGCCAGACAAATGCGATCCAATCTCTCTTCGAGTTCCACTTTGGACAGGATTTTAGCAAGACCAGACCTCCCACGTGCGATCTGGAGATTTTCCAAAAACGACCGCGGCCGTGAGGAAATGAACAAACCATTCATAAAGGGTAAATCGGTACTCCCCGGTCCAGGCCCTTTCATTAAGTGAACACGGATACCAGGTAGTGCGACATGCCGGGTGTACGTATAGGTCAGAAATACATCCCCAGAATCCGTAGGGCGCCCTTCGAGTGCTGAACGATGACTCAGGAGCGCACCCGAGAACAGATGCCCAAGAATCGGATAAAGATTCCGCTTCACAATCTGATAGTCGCTGTCCGTGAAGTTCGATGTGTAGAGTTTTGGCGCAATCTTGCGGAGGCGACCAGATTTTACCCACCGACTAATACGCTGTGACAGAGTGCTGTCAGACGTTGAGAAAACTATTTCTGGTAGAATATTTCGCATAATACACGTATGCCGCGCCGTAATTGTCAAAAATATTATATATTAACTGCGATTGTGTCAAATAATTCAATATAGCGCCCCTCCCACAAGAACCCTCACCCTTGATAAACAAAAAAGGGTCGGATTGAACACTCAGGCCCTACTTACGCGAACCATCCTCATGAAAAAGCAAATCACCCAAGCAGATCATGCGGCAAATTAAAGGCCCGAATTATCTGAGAGAGGATCCGGGGCGATATATCGCGCCCACCATGGCGGGGAACGGGTACGGAAGCGGGACGACCGGCAAGGCTTTTGTGGTAGAGCATACAGTGGCTCCCCTTCCCTCGCCGCTCATGTATCTCAAATTCCCGATTATGATCCTTCAATCTGCGAACCAATTCGTGAAACTTGAGCGGCTTAGGCACAGGCCACCGCCCGGGAAGACGCGGAAAAGGCATTCCGCCTAGCCTTAGAGCGCAACAAAGCGACTTCCTTGGGCGTAATCTCAATGACTTTTGCGACCGCCTTGACGCGCAACGTATGGCCTTCCTTGGTCAAATCCTTGATACTCTGCTTATTGGCTTTCTCCCAGCGGGTAATAATGTCCGCCGGAGCTTCGCGCTGAATCATTCCCGTGTTACCCATCTGGATCGCGAAGGTAATCTGGGCTTCCATGGCATTCCGAAGATCCGCCATAGCCTTATTCGGGCTATTCCCCTCCCCGATCAGGTCGGTTTCAAGCGCATGGGCCACATAAGTCCCATCCCGTTCCTGATAAAGCAACACCCTGCTTGTCACACTGACATTGTGAATTGTGGTCATTTGGTCTTTTCCTTATAGCTCTAATAATTTTGCATATTTCTCGCAGGGGTGTCAATTCAAGCAGAAATTCAGAAGGCGGTTTTCAATACCCCACACACACCAATTTCACCATTCTGTCTTATTCTGTAAATTCTGTCTAAAAATTCTTTTCGTCTCCAAATGTCTTCAAAGTATAATCATTCACCATTCCAGAAGTCTCGACTATAAAAACGGGATCCATGACTTCACAGTCGCCTGGAGTCGAACCACCGTGGCCACCCAGGAAGGGTGCAGTCCCAACACATAATCAATCACGGCACGATATTGTTCAGTGACTTTTTGCTGGGAGAACTGGTGGCCTTCCCCGTTGCAACTTGAACAAGTCCCCTTAAATGTTTTCTTTCCGTCGCAATTTCGACACTTCAGCGTGCCTTTGCAATCAAGACACTTCTCTCCCATCCCTGTAAATTCCCCCGTATTCCGGATATCGCCACCAGAACCACTCGGCCTTGAATTCCCCATAAAAGTTGAACATTCCCCAGAACCCCCACAACGAGAGCAGCCCCCGGTACCTCTACAGTGGTAACATGCTACAGGGACAGACCCCTTTGCCGCACAGGCAGGACACGAACCGTAAAATGAAGCCTCAGAAAACTGGCTTGCAAACCATGACGCAGGAAATTGCTGACAAACCTGCTTGCAATTACGATACCCTACTTCTCGTTGCCCCAGCCCCACCTTACGGATTGCCAAAACCCCCAAAAGCCCGCTTTTCAAGGAAACATTGCTAGCCATTATCATGAGCAGACCCGGAAATCTGGACGATATCGTATTCTTTATCCACCTGTTAGATGCCCAGGGACACACGGTGCATACCTTCAACTTCCCCCTCTGGCAAACTTTCGCCCTTGGCTCGCTGAATATCCCGTTCCGGTTTCAACCACCCGACCAAATACCTCCAGGCGCGTACGAACTGCAACTGGGTATGTACAATGCACGAATCGAAAAGCGACTCGCAATTGAGGGAGAAGGTTTATCAAAAAAAGAACGCCAGAAACGTCACCACGTCTTTAGCCCCATTACACTGACGGAATGACACGCTCAAGTAAGGGACTCCCTCTTCAATGTGGGAGGCGCAGTCCCCTGCGGCGACTCTTTCGAGCCTGTCGCGGCACGGAGTGCCCCTCCCACATTGGGCTCCGCTCCTCCCCATTGCAGTAAGGCTACACCCTGAAAGCTCCTAACGACTTTAACACTAGCAAGATATGGCCTGAAGCGATCATGGTGGCGACATGATTTTTGGTGAACCGATTCTGCCGGATATGCCAGGTAAACAGGCGACGCAGAATAACGAGATCCGCTTCTTTAAGTAAGGCAGGATCCCGGACATAGGTCATGGCCTCCGCCTCCCAGTTCTCCCAATCGAACCGGACGACGAACCCATTCTTATAGCAGGCATCCATGAAACGGGAGACCAACTTCATAAAATCTTCGTCCGGCCAATTATCCTCATCAACAGGAATCTGTCCGGCGGGGCAAAATGATGGATCCTCAAAAACAGGAATGAAATCAAGAAGGTTTGCCAACTGTTGCGGTTCAATCCCCTCAGATTCTTTAATGGAACAAGTTTTCATGGGTTCTTTCTAGCTAAAGCTTGCATCAGTTGACTTGAAGACAGTTGTCCTGGAGCGCTGGGCACGTCAAGATAACCATACGCAAGACAGGCCCCTAAGGTCGGAAAAAGAGTTCTTGTTTTAGTGCCCAGGCTTCCCATGCCGAGAATACAGATAGGTCGCACAGTGGTGATCTCAAGGAGCTTTTGCAAGGTCTCCACATCGACCTCAGTATTGATCATGGTCGTTATTTTGGGGATCGCATTCGGGATGGCCAGGATCTTATCCAGAATTCTCTTCAATACGGCGTAATCAGGGGTTTCTTGAAAATTATGCGAAGAGACGACCACGCACTTCCCGAGTTCCGCAGCCTGCCGACAGAGTGGCACACAAAGTTCACTGGCGAACTCTACGTCAATACAGGAGAGGTTGTTCAGTGCGGAGGAGAGAAAGGGTAACCGCTCAGCATCAGGCTTGACCCAGTTCCCCCCTTCAGAAGCTAACCGAAGAGTAAGCAGGACCGGGACCCCGGCCTCCTCAATCGCCAGACACTCTCCCAGCCACCCAGGAGTATCCGTGCCGACCTGATCCAACCTGACTTCCACCACATTGCAGGGGTAGTCAGCACCACTACGTTCAGAAGGAAGGGAGCTTCTCGAAGAAAGTGTTCCCACTACCAGCGGAGGAGTTCCAAGAACCAGTTTTCCAATGTGGTAAGCCATCATGAAATTCCACTTTCACGAACCATCCGCACCTGTAGGCGCCTTCCACAAGCGGCGGCAAAACGAGCCAACGTTTCAACGGATACATTTACTCCAGACTCAATCCGAGATACCACGCTCTGCGTCGTATGCATCCGACGGGCCAGATCGGCCTGGGTAAGCCCTGCTTGCGTGCGGATCGTCAGCATCTGTTGCGCCACTTCATATTCCACGTCAAACTCGTCCGAGATCCTCTGGAAGTCCGGATGCGCACGAATGCCCACCGCCTGCGCCTCGTGAGCCGCACGCATACGTTCCAATCCCCTATTTATCTTCGTCATAGTCTCCATCCTCGATTATCCGCCTGACTCGCAGTGCCTGCGACAGTTCCCGCTGTGGCGTCTGTTGCGTCTTCTTAACAAAGGCATGCACCCCGATCACGCGATTACCCATGTAATAGAAATACACAATCCGCACTTGGCGTCCTCGCCTCAACCGCATTTCGAACAAATTCCGGTCGAGTTTCTTGCCGAACGGTTCAACCAAATGCCCGTCAGATTCGATCCGCTCGACCAACTTAACGTATTCGACTTGAATCTCCGGTGGCTGCGTCTCGATGAATTCGCGAACCTTCCGTGTCGCCGAATACAGTTTCTTCATTACGTGTCCAGTATCGCACATATGCTATATCCCGTCAATTCTCTTGATGTAGATAACGCATAATAATGCGCCTCGCCCCCCCCTCCACCACCCTCACTTTTTCCAGGTGAGATCCATCACCCACTGCTCTCGATCATACTAATATAACTATAACGTATCTAGTTATATTTATATGATTAGATTTTGAATGCAGGGGATGAGTTTAGGAAAATGCATACAGTTTTGATTCAGATCAGGATTATCTTTCCTGCTGCTAAATGCAGCCGCCGGGACGTCGGCTGCCACCTTCGCGTGCTTTGCGACTTTTGTGCAAATACTTTTCAAATCTCTTGATTGGCCTTTGCTCAAAAAAACGGAATCCATGACTTCACAGTCGCCTGGAGTCGAACCACCGTTGCCACCCAGGAAGGGTGCAACCCCAGCACATAATCGATCACGGCCCGATATTGTTCGATGACCTTTTGCTTAGAGAACTGGCATCCCTCCCCCTCACACTTGGCACAAGTCCCGGAAAGTGTTTTTTTTCCGCCACAATACCGACACCTCATCGTACCTTTACAGTCGAGACATTTCTCACCCATTCCTTGAAATTTACCAGTATTCCGAATGTCGCCACCAGAACCACTCGGCCTTGAATTCCCCATAAAAGTTGAACATTCCCCAGAACCCCCACAACGAGAGCATACCCCGGTGCCTTTACAGCGGTAACACGGTACTGGGACAGACCCCTTTGCCGCACAGGCAGGACACGAACCGTAAAATGAAGCCTCAGAAAACTGGCTTGCAAACCATGACGTTGGGAATTGCTGACAAACCTGCTTGCAATTACGCAACCCTACTTCTCTTTGCCCCAGACCCACCTTCCGGATTGCCAAAACCCCCAAAAGCCCACTTTTCAAGGACACATTTCCAGGATCTACTGTTATCGCCAACTGCGCCAATGCGGCAGCCCTCACATCGTCGCCAGCAGCCTTTCGCAAGTCCGGCAGCAGTTCAGTCGCCGTAACCCATTGTCGATATTCAGATAAATCGAAATAGCAAAAAACGCCCAAAGGAATCAATATTAGCAACAATATCAGGAACAGTTGCCCGACCACCGTACCAAAGTTGTTTTTACGCCTTACTTTTTCCCCCAGCATGCGCGAAGGAAAATAATCCTGACGCGACACACCCGTTTCTTTGGGATCACCATTGGCAGCCTCTTCAGACGTATTGGAGGCTCCAACAACGGTGCGGTTGCGAAGCGACAGTTTCATTTTCTCAAGATTAGGACTGTTGATCATAATGAGAATTGCTTCGTACAGCTCGCAAAGGCCCTACCATAAACCAAAAAGGGGCAGGGCGAATTTGTTTCGCACTGCCCCCATACTAACTGATTAAGAATTACGGAGAGTTGGTCGAAGTACTACTTGATACCGTTATAGTACTAGAAGAACCGGCTATTCCTTTAATATCCCCCGTCTTACCTCCATCTTCTACCCAAGTACCAAGGATAACGCGATCAGACAAGGCAAAGGACGTTTTAATCGTTGTGGAATCACCACTCACTGAACTAACCGATGAGACACTTGCAACTGTCCCCTGAAAATTTCCAACTAAATTGACATACATTCCGGACTTACTTTTTCCTGATGCCGAATACGGTGCAATGACCTGATCTCCATTAGCAGGCGTACCACCTGTCGAACTAGAGGAAAGCCCACCCGTCGTTCTAACATCACCCATACTACCGGAATACACACTGCCATTATTGTCAACAATCGAAATCTTGTTGCCGCTCTGCTGAACATTAAAAGCATAGATGCTGACACCACCAGATGCACCAGAACCACTGCTACTACTCGACCCACTGCTTGTGGCGGCACCCGCCGCACTATAGTTTATCGATATAGACTGAGAAACAGGCAGACCTGGAGCGGCAAACTGCAACGTCCAAACACCTGTATCGTATTCAAAATGACCACCAGTAACAGGAAAGTTTGTCGGTCCTAAAACATATGAACCTTTCATAGCGCCAGATCCATCATCAAAGGCTGAACCGGAAACACCTCCGAAAATGATCGTGAAAGATCCAGGCTTAACCGAGCCATGCGATGTTTTTCCGGAAAGTGACACTCTGTTTGCGCCGGTGTTGCCCCCATCCTCTCCCGTATAGGTGTTATAGGTTACACCACCAGATGATGTTATAGGAGTAGAACTTGCGGTTGTCGAATAATCGCTAACCAAGTACCCACCTGACCCTCGATATGAGCCGCTAAAATTAGCAATACTCGAACTATCATTCCACGAACCCTCATCCCCACTTCCACCCCACTCACAGCCAACCAACGCAACGCCCATCGCTATTACCAATGCATTTTGAAACAGGTGCTTCATATCTATCTACCCTCTTTTTAGTTGAATATTTGCAAGTTACGAAAACGTGTCATACAGGTCAATGGTTATCCCAATTACTTCACGACCACACGGTAAAACCGCGACATTACTTTAGGAGCCTGATCCACAAAGTCATGTACGCCCTGCCCACTTCGATAACCGCCTATTGCTGAATGCCAGACTCTCAAATCATCACTATACTGGACTTCATAGATCATGCCTACTCTCCCAAGCCATGACAGCGAGAACTGCCCTTCTGAAGGCATTATAATCGCCGTCCGGGATATAAATGGAAGCCCGGGGATTACCTCTCCAGCCGCCGACGCCCGAGACATCTCCAAGGCCCCATCATTCGGGTTAATCGGATTAAGTCCATGGCTAAGCTCATATCCATCTGATAATCCATCACCATCCGTATCCCACTTCATGGGATTCAAGTCCACCCCAAGAGGATTCAATACGGGGGCATAGGGGTTATAATCACTAATATCCGGCGAGGTACCAGCTATACGGTCAGAATAACACACTTCATCAAAGTCGCTTACCCCGTCGCCATCCGTATCACCATTCACAGCGGTAGGATCAACATCCAGTGGATCAATCTCGTAACACCGGATTAACGGTATGTTTGTGGTACCCCACCAAGTCAGGTTCGCCGAGCTTTGATCATAGGCCCCCTTTCCTAGTGTTCCGTAATACATCCACTCCCAGCCGTCCGGTAACTGATCGTCGTCGGTATCACGATCTCTAATTACAATCTGCATCCCAGACTTCTGCACGCCTATGCTAGCGGACACATCAATTTCAACGGGGACCTCCCCTCCATCCATCGTCCGCTCCTGGACAAACCCCACAGGTTCCCATGAATCAAGCGTCCGATTCCCATTTAGGTCAATAAACGCTCGAACGTAAAAGGTCTGGCTATGAAGCCCCTTGATACTGTAGGCCCCTTTGCGCGAATTCGCTCCGGCACTCGGATCGTTCGGGAAATTGGTCGCACAGAAATAGGTAATTTGAACCTGTCCATCAGCCACTCCGCTGAAGCCTTTGTTTTCATAGGCCTGGACAATAATCGTCAAACGATTGGATGTAAGTCCTGCTCCATACCCATGCGCAACCTTACCAAAATAATACACATCCCCGGAAATCTCGGATTTTCCACCATTGGTCGGGCACCGGACATCCAAATTAAAAGCACTCCATGGGGATAAAACCGACAATGCAGGTGTAGCTGCCTGAACCCTTACCCAGTACCGCGAGTTGGCCCACACCGAAGACGCATAATTGCTTCCCACAGGAATATAATTATCCCCGGCGTAGAAGGGCAGTGTCACCTTGCAAACCCCGTTAGCATCTCTGTAAGGCACAATGTTAGTCGTATTGATAATCACCGCATTGGTAACTGCAGCAATCTGCAATCTATAGCTTGTAGCGTTAAGATCAGCCTTAAATTCAAGCTCGTTCTTAGCGTACTGATACACCGTGTCATGAGGCGTGACAATTGAAGGTGTACTCAACGTGACCGTCGGAATTTCGGTAGCCAACACCACCGCTAAAAAGTGATTGAGATCATTCTCATACACTTCAAAAGATGGAAAGACTGGCCCGAAGCCATAACGACCACTAACCAGGTAATCCCCCTCATGCAAGTAATTCCGGGGCCCAGTAATAACATTCGTCATTCCAGGATTACTTGATATCACAATATACTTAGTCGCGGTCGCGGACGCGACCCATGTAACCCGCGAATAACCCGGCATCGAATCGGTCATGCCGATTTCCACGTTGTTGAGCGCACCGAATCCGACATTAACGGGATTAAATTGCGCAAGGCCAGCTGGTTCGGAATCAGGCTCAAACTTGCTATTGCTGTTCCGATCCAGATAGGCGAACACATAATTATTGCCCTCCACCAGATGCCCCGAGGTAAGTTTAGAGGTCTTCACATAATCCCCAGTCATTTCGAGGGTGGCAATCGGCCACCCATCCATAGCCGCCGTCTTATAGAACGACAACTTAAGCTGACCGCCTGTCGTGTAGGTATAATTGGCCGCAACGGGTGTTGCCGCTGTAAAAGTTGCACCAGCAAGTGTCAGATACCAGCCCCCGGTCTCATAATTAATGGCACCGGAGACCGTGCCCCCACTATAAGTACCAGCCAGTACACCGTTTCCGTTATCGGTCGCAATCGCCACCCCAGCCACCATAAGCTTCAAGGAACCTGCCGTGATATTCGCAGTCTGGAGTATTCCGGATATATAGGTAGAACCTGCCGCAGCAGTCGCCGCCGGTTCTCCCACAATGGTACTTTGGCCTGCACCCTGTGAGGTCGACGCCTCAAGAAGCGTGTTGCCAAAACGTCCATAGTATCTTCCATGGATTTCTATTGCCGGCCGAGGGAAACTGCTGGCAACAATGGGGTCCGTTCCCGCAAGGTACTCGGCATAACTGCTCCATCCATCCTCATCGGGATCCAGTGAGGCATCGTAATAAGCCGGGTCAAGTCCACGCTTGCCTGTGGTCAGACAAGGCCCTTTGTAGAGGTTCTCCCAAGCATCAGGCATCCCATCTCCATCATCATAGATTTCGCCATAAGTGCGAGCCCCCGGACCGGTACGACTGTCGTAGTCATTAAAACCGTCGTGATCAGTATCTGTGACGTCAGGATCCGTCTTCGCCCAGTACTCATACAGATTGTTCAAGCCATCCCCATCGTTATCGCCGTAGGGATCGACATCAACACCGAAGAAGAATAGTTCCCACCAATCAGGAATGCCATCGGCATCGGCATCGTTCTTCATCTCAATGAGCGGGGCAGCATTCGTGCTGAACACACACCCCTTCAGAGCAAACGCCCAATCCAGTGGTTGCGCGAAGTCCTCAGTGCCATAACCCTTCACCTGTCCTGTAAGTTTGTTGGTGATGGTGGTGTTCTGTCCATCGTCAAACAAATAGTAGGATCTAAGTGTTTTCAGGGATTTTCCAGTGCCCTCGGTTTCCAATTTAAATCGAAGTTTACTCAAAAAGACCACGCTGTCATATGCGGTATCACCGGTATCGGCAATCACGAACTTGAGCGTATGAAGTCCCGGCTTCAGTGTCTTACTGGTGGTAAGCAACGGAGTCAATCCATCGTATTCGAACGGCAAACTCACCTGCATTTTACCCACACTTGCCTGATTGGCTGGATTCCACACATCGTTGTCGAGCTCAAAGAAGTTGTTGTTCACTGAGACGGGCTTATCGTTTTTGTCAAACGAGATGTTCACCCCATCCAAAAACACTCCAAAATCATCATTGAACGCCGTTCCCACCCATTCAGGAAACTCTTCCGAGCCAAAAAGGAAATCAAAGCTCACACCTTTAACCGACGAGTCGGACTTAAACGTCAGAGTCAACGACACGGCATCATGGGACGTCTCTCCTGCTAACAACGTCGTAAGATCCGCATCACCTGCTGTCCCGAATGAAGTTGTCTTTGAACCTGAAGTGTTGCTGGCTACTTCGGCATCCTTGACTTTACCCGAGCTCAAGATCACCCCTTTTCCAGGGCGAGACATCTTATTCGGTAATTCAGGGAATCCAATAAATGAACCTGCGGCTTCAGCAGCTCCCTTAAGACTGGCACTCAGTTCGGAAATTCCCGAGGGCAAAGCCTCACCTAAGAATGCATCAAATAACGCATTTGCTGCACTGTTCGAATAGACCGTTACCGTAATGGTATTCTTGATGTCCTCCACCGGTTCCCTGTACGTCTTATTGTACCAGTCAAGAATTTCGGAGTCAGTTCTGGCGACACTCCAGATTCTGACTTCATCAATGAGCCCTTGGAGCCCAGCACCCATCGCAGTCGTCCCCTCGCCCGACGCGCAGGTATCGATAGCTGTCAAGTTCGTCACCACGCGACCATTTACATAAAGCGTGAAACGAAGTGATTCGCTGCTGAAGGTTCCCGCCAGATAGGTCCAACTGTTAGTGCTCAGCGGCACACTTGCACGCTCCTTGTATAATGCCCCGGCAACAGAGGAAAATTCCACCACCGGGTAATTATTCTCCAGGCGCAAGGCGAAATTGGTTCGTCCATCACCCAGTGTTCGCATCACCACTGCACCTGTTTCGTTGGATGTCTGAGGCTTGACCCATGCCTCAATGGTCCAACTCCTCATATCAAACCGGTCGGCATCCCCTTGGAACTTGGCGGCAGGCACAACCTGGGCCACCCCATTCGCGACCATGCTCTTTGGCATCAGTGGACTCCGGGAATCCACCGGACTGGTCACACGTCGACCATCAGCTTTGGCAATGTTACGATCCACTTCAACGCCGTCAGCCGTGCCATCATCGTCCGTATCCGGATCGCCGGGATCCGTTCCATAGACATTGATCTCGATTCCGTTACTGAGCCCATCGCCATCGGAATCTTCATCCATATCCTTAACGCGATTACCATCACTATCCTGACTCCACGGATTGATCCCGACCAAATATTCATTTAAGTTCGACAGGCCGTCTCCATCGGAATCCGAGGTGACATCATCGGGAATAAGAGGATCAAATCCATACTGTTCTTCCCAGGCATCCGCCATCCCATCGCCATCAGAATCAAAGCCAGTCGTGGCGGGCACGGTGCCGTTATCCCACATCGGAACATCCTCGTCAGCCTGCGCCCAGCGTAACGGCAACAAATCATTCGCCACATCGTAGAAATCAAGCACCCCGTCAGGCGCGGTATAATATCGATAGCCGTACGGATTGGATGAATTCCAGAAATTCGCATATTGCCCGATCACATTGGTGCCATTCATCAGGGAGACATACCCATTGGTGGAGCCAATATCGGTGACCGGCATTTCCGGTGTATGCGCGGCGGCATTCTGAATCCACGGCACCATCCGGTAGTCGGAATAGATTTGCGAACGTTGCGAGGATGCACCCCAGAATCCTACTGTCCAATCTGATGGGAATATGGCGGTAGCGGTGGAATCAAACCCGACGCCGGTTCCCGTCGTGGTCGCGGCATGATCAGGATCGGTCAACGCATCAAAGCTGTAGAGATAGAACAGACTTGCTGACGCCGATTTGCTGGCCAGCACATCAGCCTGCTTCATCCTGATCTTCGAGCCTGCCAGGATCTGAGCACCATCCCGGACGCCGTCCCAAATACGGACTTCATCAATCCAGCCCTTGAAGAAGCGCTCTGGCTGAGGCTGTGATCCAGATCCTATCCTTCCATCCGGATTCGCATCCGCCGCCCCCACCACAATTGGGGCGCCATAGATGTGCCAGGAGGGATTAAACACGCCGTTAGCGGGTAATTCGCGGAAAATATCTTGCCGGGCGATCCTACCATCGACATACAGAGTAAAGACCCCGCCCACCAAAGGATTTATGGTGTCCGGCACTTGATAGGTTGCCGCAATATGCGTCCAGTTAGTAGCGGACAGCTTCGCCGAACCAGTGACCCGGGCTTCCGGAAAAATAAGCTGGGTTCCATTGCCATTATAACTGGCGTAGGGATAGCCATCGGCATTCAGCGCAATCCGGAAATTTAGGCGGATTCCTTGCACAAGACTCATCGGGTTGCCACTCGGCAGCATGATGGGACGTTCCACCACCACCTGATCCGTGCCGTTACTTGGAGTCAGCGGCCGCACCCATGCTTCCACCGTGAAACTGCGTAGGTAATCTCCGGAATACCCGATCACAGATGTCCCCGGCAAATAACCGCTCTTCGGGTAAGTCACGCCAGGCACATATCCTGGCAGAGTACGAGCATAAGCATCCTGACCTTCGGGAAGATAGAGCGCTCTCCGCTTCACCGGACGTTCGGGACTCATCGGATCCGTTTTGGTCACATTCAATTCCTCGTAATCGCTGCGTCCGTCTCCATCGGTATCAAACCCCTCATTACTCTCGAAATCAAACGCGTAAGTGGGCGGAGGCAATTTTCCAGACCAAAGCCAAACAGAAACATTAGGCCTGTAGTAGAGGTTCACCCAACTGGAGTCAGACCCCGTATCGGTCATCCACAACGGCGAAGGATCCGTATGATAACGCGGGGATTGTTTCTGGTAGTACCAGAGCGGTGCTTCCTCGGTATTCGGCAGACCATCTCCGTCGGGATCCGCCTCCGGTGTTCCTGCAATATAAGGCTTGAGGCGGTAGTCGGCCGCCACGGCCCCTACATACACGCGTGCATTGACATCGCGAGACGTTACCAGGTCAAACACGCCATAAGTTGGATTTAACCCATGATAGATTTCGTAATAATCATCCATGTTGTCTTCATCCGAATCCGCCATCGTTGGTCGGCATCCCGAATAGGCAAGAACCGAAATTCCCTTTTTCGGATTGAACAGAGGGATGTAACGCTTTTGCCACCAATCCCAACCCTTTGGCACGCCCTGGAAGAAAACGGCGCTATTGTAGAAAGGTTGACCATAAGTCCATACATCATGCTGCCAGTGATAGATGGCGCAGGAATAATATTCCTGATAATTCTTCAGGCGGTCGCCATCTGGATCCAGAAAGGCATCACCCAAAGTGCCATCAAGCCCCGTCGCATATGATGCCTCATAGGGATCCGGCAAGGTATCTTCGTCCGTATCAGAAGAAGTGGGATTCAGCCCGCCGCCCGTATAGCATACTCCATTCCAGACGCCTACCGCGAAAACCTGCGTGGATATATTGTTGTCTGCATCGAACACCAGATTGGTGGCGGCTAAAGACGTTCCGTTAAAGAGTGGCTTTTCCGCGCCATCCTCGATCCCATCCCCATCCGTATCCTTGCCATTGGGATCGGTCGGGAAAATCTTATTCTGCCAGGCCGTTACCGGCGTCAAGGCGGCACGGTTGGTGCTGGAGGTATAAAAACTCTGGAACTCTATTAAATTGCTGATTTTATCATCGTCCGGATCCAGCGGGGCATCGGTCGCCAAATTCGGATCCAAGCCCACATAGTTTTCCCAGCCATCCCAGATGCCGTCCCCATCGGAATCATAGTTGAACGGATTCGTGGCGTCATCCGCCTCAGTGCCCGGGCTGATCTGCATCATCCCGTTCGGTCCCCACAATTCTTCGCGATTGGAGTATTTAACGGTGTTCGGACTTGGCGTTGAGCCTTTCGCAGGTATGTCTGAGGCAACGGGGTAGACTTGATCCACCGCAACTCGGGGGTCGAAACCGTTCAACAAGTAGACTTCGTGGTTGCGCCAGGCGAGGTCATTGGTTGGATTCGACTTCGCCATCCAGTCGCCATCGGGATTATCCAGGCCATCAGCAAGCGTATGCCCCGGGGTAACCTTGCCCCAAGGATCATACCCGAAAATCACTTCGTAGCCGTCAGGAAGTCCATCCTGGTCAACATCCCATAGAAACGGATGGGAACTACGCTTGGTAACCACCCCTGCGGCCGCCAAGGCAGGGGGGATGGGGGGCGCTCTACCATCAATCACAATCGTGTGCGGGGCGGCAGCTATGCCCGGAGAAAATGCATTCGCCTGCCAAGCCCCGTATTCGCGATCGGCAGTATAGTAGTCCTCTGAAACCTTGCCCGTTTTATAATCGTACAGCACATCATAATCGGGCCCGCCACCGACAAGGGTGTCAGTCCGGTTTGGCTTGAAAACGCGAGTGGAAACACCCCACACGGGAATGGCATTGGTGTAATAGATCGGCACCTGATTCGTTACCCCAACAAGGTAGACCTCATTGGTGCTATCGCCGCTCCAGCTCACATTCGTACGGCCCCAATGCTGCCACTGATCCCAGGAGTACTCATAACCATCGTCAAAATTGTCGGTGTCGGAGTTAGCAGAGTTGCCCTTGCTTTGGTCATTAGAATCCACTTCTCCGGCAGGCCCAATATACGGAATACGCACAACCACATCAGGCCGGGAGCCGGTCGTGCCCAGCGGATGCTCCGTAATCGTCACACCATTCGTCACTATCGGAAACACACTGTTGGTTGAAACAGTAAGGAATGCGTAAGGCTTTACCCCATCGGGCCCCTCATACTCCTCGATGTTCATCAGAGGTTGCGTGGGCTGCATATATCCATCGGTGGTGCTCCAATGGTAGTCATGATCCGGATTACCGCTTGGGCCGTTATTAACTGATTTTATTCCACTATCAACGCCAGCAGGGTAATAATCTTTTGAGGCCTTGGCTTGATCAGTGAGATTGGTGGGATCCACGGAATAGACTTCATAGGCATCATCCATCCCATCGCCGTCAGTGTCAGCATTGATCGGATTATAGTACGACCCATTGTTGGTGTTGGACAATTGATACTCTTGGAAGTTCGAAAGCCCGTCGTTATCCGGGTCCGCGCCAGGCGCCATCGCACCGGACGCACTCGTGGGTAACCCAAAATGGTTCAAGAACGCCTGGTATCCAGGATCGGTACCAACGACGGCGACATAATAGGGGTAAATGGTCAAGGCATTGGTCACCGCCATCAAATCGACGTTGCCGTCGGTAGACGGATAGTAAGTTGCCCCACCAGGCATGACCACACACTTTTCAGGCGCATAATTTCCGATAGCCGCCATATGCGCAACGATGAGTTCATTGGAATCAACCCAAACAGGGGATTCCAAATCGTGCCCACTCACTGTTGTCACACCATTTGAGTTCGGGCTTATGCTCACCTTAAACTGAGTCTTCCACTTCCAATCCAGAGAAGTGTTGGTTTTCACCGTTATAGTAACCGAGTTAAAAGCAGGCCCCGACTGATTTGTTGGATTGATACTTCCCGTACCTCCAGCCCACCCATCACAACGCGATCTCTGAGTCTGAGCCGGCGGCGATGGTGTCTCTTCGGTAAATTTTGCGACAGATATATTGGTTTGTGTCCCGCTGAGTAGTCCCTTAACAGAGTTGTCGATATTCAAATCCGATGGGCCGGTCACAAAGGCTTGCGAGATGGTCCATGTGTTGCTGAAATTGGCTGTGACCGTTCTTCTGGGTCCACTCATGACCACCGTAATCGGATTGGCATTCCCAGATGCATCACCGGTCCAGTTTATGAATTCGTAACCGGACTGGGCCGTGGCCGTAATCTGATTGCTCGTGCCATTGAAATAGGTGTTGGTAAACGCGGTAAAGGCACCATTAGTCCCAACAATCGACACCGTTCCGCCATTAGAGGGACTGGCGGAAGCGACCAACTGGATCATATTATTCGAAAAAATAGCTGTCGCCAAAATGGTATTCACCTCGCCTGTCGAAACAATCCTTACCGAGATCCCTTGATCACCAAGATAAGCAGCCTCATTGGTATAATCTGCTCCATAAGTACCAGGATCCAGGGTAATATTTGTGGATCCTAGTTTCCACGCACTAAAATAATACAAAGGGTTAGGCGCCACATATGCGAGATCAAAAGAATCTCCGGGATTAACCATCACATAATTGGTCACCACGCTGTTAATCGACACTCCTGCCGCAGATATCGGTGACACAGCAACCCTGTATCTTTTCTGCGCCATAGCGGACGGGACAGGCAATAGACCCGTTATAATCAGCATCAGAGCCAGACTTCCACCAAAGGTGTGCATTTTTTTCATAGAACCAAGTTTGATTGAGATCATATCATCACTCCTTCTTATCATCCCGCATTGCGGTCAAATTGTTAATAATCGCCAATGCCTCATCCGCAGCCATTTTCGATTTTAGATATTCGTCGTTTTTCGCAAGAGATCGTTCATAGGCGGCTTGGGCATCTCTCACCTCGATCAGGGCTTGCCCCACCGCAGCATTGGAAAGATTGGCCGCCAACCGCATCTGATTGAACCGGGTAAAAGCTTGATTAAAATCCCTTCGAAGCACTGCCAGATCCTGTGTGGCTATGTTCATCCCCTGCCTGCGGCGGGAAAGGGCATCATCCAGTTGCCCCCTTGTCCGGTCAACCTCACGCACCACGTCATCATAACCTGAAATGGATTTCTTACACGTCTCCTCGTATCCGGAACGAACATTCATCATACTGGCATAGGCGTCCCGCACGGCCGGATCCTTTTCACGAATTTCAACTTCCTTCTTGTCTAATTCCAGTCGCTTCTGCTCATAGGGGACCTGTTTTCGCGCCAACTCCTGCTCAATCGCCTTCTTTGCAAACGCCCGCTGTCTTTCCCTCACCGCCTTCTGGCTTTCCGGGGTGCTGATGGAATTCTGTGGCGCCCGGTAGTGGGGGGAATTTGTGTCGATCTGGCGGACAATCTGTACCATGCCAGTGGAAGGGAGCGGCGTGGGGGCAATTTCAATGGTCCGGGCCTTTTTTTCAACCGCCTTCGGTTTTTCTGACCGGGAACAAGAGACAGAGACGGATAGGCAGAGCAATAGACAGGCACCGAGAACGGTGTCACGCAACGGCATTAATAACTTTCTATCTTTCATTCTTCCACCTTACCGCCGGAAACAGCGGCTTCTGCAATGTAATGTCTTTTTATTGTTGACCATTTTATCAAAATTAAAATTGTCTAATGTCAAATTCCTGTAAAAACATCAAGGGGTATTGGTCCACACTACCCTCATGAACTGCAAGCGATTAGTGTTCACAAACACATTGGTAAACGAACAAGGTCCATTTATCGACGATGTCACCGTCACGCCATCAGCCCAATTGTTCTGCACCAGATTCGTCGTACTCTGAACGCAATAAATGTAACCCGATCCTGCAGTCCAACTTAACACGGCTGGCTCAACCCCGATCGACAGAATGCTCAAAGGGATGCCTGGATCCATGCTGGCACGGAATTCCCCGATATTCCAGATACCATCCCCGTCCGCATCCCCAAAAGCATCAGAGGGGAGATCAGGATTAAACCAATGCTGGATTTCCCAGACGTCATCCATGCCATCCCCATCCCCATCCAGCGTCACCGTCAACCGCATCACTCGATTGGGCCCGTCGACCACGTACAAGTCCTTTCCTTCAGGACCCGGAACCGCGCAACGGGGAAGACTGATAGCGCCCAATACCGCTCCTGCATTGGAATACACGCCCACCACATGGACGGTTCCCCCCGTGCCCAGCACCTGAATCCGGTTATTGTAGTAGTCCGCAACATAGACAAGGCCTCCCACCGAAGGCTGGGCATCCCACACCCTCCAGAACGAACCCGTCGCCGTTCCAGATGCCGTCCCAACCGCAGGATAAGACCACTTATGACTGAATGAT
>Ga0194054_10000517_pt1 | contig 19350 bp, 12 predicted proteins | sample SepL2210m_MetaG_FD_163628 | JGI IMG/M metagenome (GOLD analysis project Ga0194054, IMG submission 163628) | Anoxic zone freshwater microbial communities from boreal shield lake in IISD Experimental Lakes Area, Ontario, Canada - Sep2016-L227-10m | ecosystem: Environmental > Aquatic > Freshwater... | reverse complement strand
AAACACCGCCAAGGCAGCCAGCACCGGCTTCCGCCCCCAACGCTCAACAGGCCGCGCCACCAGAAGCGCCCCAATGAGCGTTCCGATCAAGGCGCAGGAAACGGTGAAACCAAGAAGGTTTTCCGTAAGACCGAAGACCTGTCTGAGTGCGTCTGTGGTTCCCGAGATCACTGCCGTGTCAAAACCGAAAAGGAATGATCCCAGCGCCGCCACTGTAGCGCTGGCGATAAGCGTCGCGCTCGTTCCCTGTGACCCTGTCTGCCGGTCGTTATCATACATATTCATTGCTGCCATAGTTTATTTCCTGGTTGGTGCTGTTCTCTTGAGCAGGTTGGTTGGATTTGCGACCCGGAGGCGCTCCGGCTTACGATTTGGCGGTTTGGGCTTCTGAGTTTGCATGCGACCGTGGGTCGGGTTTGACTGGGCTGCGACGGACTTTGCGGTCAAAATACTAACGGCTCTAGCCGACGCAAGGAAAATTCTGAAAATTGTGCGTTTTCAGTCCAGCTTTGAATTCCTCGGAGTGTCGGCCGATTTGATCTATGGACGCCTCGGCATGTTTTCGATGCCTGCGGAGTTTTTTCCGGGTCAGACCTGTCCCGTGGAGAGGGGAGGGAACCCTGATACCGCTGAGCCCTGCGGATCGTTCCCTGGCTGTCTGCAGCTTTGTTTTGCAATTTTCGGGAAATTTCAGCGCTGAAGGCTAGACTGGAATAGATTTGACTTGCGGGGTTCATTAATTTTGATAAGTCATCGTATTCGTGGCCTGCGGGCGCCTGTCGTGCCGGGATGCACTTGCCAAGAAACCTCAAACTACAAACCCTATGTCTTCACTCGTTTATCAACCTGATTTCAATGATATCACAAAGCGCTTTGATGCATTTTGGAACAATGAGCCGCTCGAACGACCATTGGTCTGGGCCGAGGTTCCCAGCGATCCGGCTCGCGCGATCCCGCGTGCGGATCATCCGTTGACATTGCGATATTTTCGCGCGACACGAGGAGAATGGAGGGAGCACATGGCGTGCATTGATCACTGGCTTGAGAATACCCGGTTCCTCGGCGAGGCGATCCCCTTCTACGCTCCGGATTTCGGTCCGGATCAATTCGCCTCATTTTTTGGCGCGCCCCTGGAATATTCGGAAACGAATCCGGAAACGAATTGGGTGGAGCCGATCCTTGAGAAATTGGAAGGGTATGAGCCGGTTCTAGATGAGGAGAATCCCGTTTGGCGCGGGGTGCGAAATTACGCCAGCGCTTTGGCGGAGCATGCCAAGGGCCGATACCTCGTGGGAGCCTGTGACCTGCATTCGAATATGGATGCGCTGAGCGCCCTGCGCTATCCGTCCAACCTCTGCATGGATCTGATGGATTGCCCCGACGAGGTGGAGCGGCTTTCTTCTGCGATGCGCAAATGCTACGAGCCAATCTATTCAGCCCTCTATGCGGCCTCGGGGTTCACTTCACAAACCGGCACGATCGGCTGGGGCCCATTCTGGACGTCGGGTCGTTTTGCGGTGGTGCAATGCGATTTCAGCTGCATGATCAGCGGCGACGATTTTAAACGACACGTGCTGCCCGGGATTCGGGAAGAGGCAGGCCACCTTGACCGCTGCATGTACCATCTGGATGGGCCCGGCGCTTTGCGGCACATTGACGACGTGTTGTCGGTCAAGGAAATCGATGTCTTGCAATGGGTCTCCGGCGCCGGCCAGAAACCGATGTGGCAGTGGACCGAAGTATTAAAAAAAGGGCTTGCTGCCGGGAAGGCTCTGCACATTTACGACATCACTCCCGAACAGGTGAAAATGGTTCATTCGGAACTGAAGTCGAGGCGTTGCCTTTATCAGGTCAATGCAAGTAATGCGCTGGAAGTTGAGGAGCTTCTCAAATGGCTAAAAAACCATTGAGCGGAATATGACCGCGAATAACGCAAAAGCATCTCGTCTATCTTGTTTCGCAGCATGGTTCCGCCATCAGAATATTCTGATATCGGCTCTTATTGTGGCGGCTGCAGCAGAAATCTGCGGCATAACAGTTTCCCCAATATCAGCTCACGCATTTATGAATCTCCTCGCCTTTACGGTGGGCGCGCTGTCACCCGACGGATGAAACGGGCCTCGGCTCGGGTTTGAATTTTCGTGAAAAAGCGTTGACAAGCAAGAACGATCTCTAGTGCAATGAGCGCGCGTTCATATATTCCCCAGCCAAATTGTCACCCGCGAAAGCGTCTTAAAATCAAGAAATTCAAAAAGAAAACCAACGATGTTTACAATCGATACCCGAATGCTCTCCGGCTTTTTGCTGGCAGCCATGGTGACAGTGAGCCCTGCTGATGCGAAGCCGGCGACTAATCCCTCCGGGACTTCCCGGCCCAACATCCTGATCATTCTCGCGGACGATCTTGGGTATGGCGATGTTCAATGTTACAACCCTGAGCGCGGCAAGATTCCCACGCCGAACATGGATCGGCTTGCTGCGCAGGGAATGCGCTTTACCGACGGGCATTCCTCTGCGGCCGCCTGCACGCCCTCGCGCTGTGGGCTTTTGACCGGTCGCTACGATTGGCGCACCCGCAACCAGCGGGGGGTGCTAGGCGCGTTTGGCCGGCCTCTCATCTCGCCCGAGCGGCTCACCATTGCCAGCCTGGCAAAACAGAATGGGTATCGGACAGCCTGCATCGGCAAGTGGCATATCGGGATGAATTGGCCGCTCGAAACTGCCAACAGCAATGTTTTGGGACTTCGAACGGTCGAGGATATGATGAAGCAAAGCGCGCTGGACGGCGAGCCTGCCACGCCCACCGTGGAGCAGTTGGCCGCTGATGGGTTCTACAAGGCGGATCCGATCGCCGGCTATAAATCTCCAGTGCCTACCGAGGAGCAATTGAATGCCTGGAAAAAGATTTTTTCCCAGCCGATTACCGGCGGTCCAACCGCTCTGGGTTTTGACATGTATTTTGGGATCGATGTCCCAGGCTATCCGCCATACTGCTTTATTGAGAATGATCGCACCGTGGGCATTCCCACGGAATTCCTTCCTCCCGGGGATCTTCTTCCTGCGGCCATGCTGGGCGAATGGCAAGGGCCCGCCGTCAAAGACTGGGATTTTTATACGGCCATGCCGAAGCTGATTGACCGCACGTGCTCCTATCTGAAGGATTCGGCGAAGGAAAAGGAACCTTTCATGCTTTATTTGGCATTACCCGCTCCTCACCAGCCTTGGGCAGTACCCGAATCGGCGCGGCACAAGAGCGGTCTGAGCCTATATGCCGATTGGGTCATGCAGACCGACACCGCTGTTGGGCAGGTGCTCGATGCACTCGAGAAGAGTGGGGCGGCCGAAAACACCCTCGTCTTTCTCCTCAGCGACAACGGGTACTCTCCTTACGGCGTCGCGCAGATGCTTAAGATGGGGCAGTATTCCAGCGGCCCATTTCGGGGCTATAAAGCCGAGGCGTTCGAAGGTGGCCATCGGGAACCGTTCATTGTGCGTTGGCCGGGGGTGGTGAAGCCCGGCACGGTTTGTGGCCAGCTTGTGAGCCAGGTCGACATCATGGCCACCATGGCTGAAATCTTCGGGAAACAACTTCCGGACAATGCCGGCGAAGACAGCTTTAGCTTCCTTCCTCTCCTCAAGGGAGCCGACAAACCCACCCGAATCAATACGGTCAACCACAGCGGAAAGGGCGGGTACGGGATTCGTAGCGGAGATTGGAAGCTCATCATCGAGGTGGAAAATCAGATTCCCGATCAGCTTTACAACCTCGCCGAGGATATTGGCGAAAGAAAGAATCTTGCCGATCAACATCCGGAAAAGGTTGCCGAGCTGCGAGCCCTGATGGAGAAACTTGTGGCCGACGGCCGCAGCACGCCCGGACCCCGGCAGAAGAATGACGCCAAGGTGTTGTGGGAACGTGTCGCTGAGAAACACTAGTGTGCTGTCTCTCAAATGAGTCGTTAGTTTGGAAAAGAGCGGTTGGCTGTCCATTTGAATACACTTGGAAAAGATCCGGGAAAAGCTGGAGAAGGAGCAACGGGAGAGTGGCCCGGCAGATTTGAAGCCCTCAGAGGCCATCTGCGATGGCTGCGGTAATTTCATTCAACCTCTTCTTGGTGGGCATGATCGCGAACCATTTCTTCGCTTCCTCCTCCATGACCAGTTCCCTGTAACTCGAAAAAATGATTCGCGGGCTGTTCCCGGACTCCAGCGCGACTTCGGCGACATTCTTGATGTCCGCCACCCGGTGGGAAATGTAGGAATGGCGCAAGCCGTTATGGACGCCCCAAGTCGTAGCTGGTGGTGAATTCCGCTTCGGTCTTCGCCTCTCTGGGCAGGTGGTTTTTTTCCCGCGCCGCCTCGGACAAAAACAGCCGGACCGCTTCCATCAGGGTGCCCTTGCCATCCAGCAGCCTTTTCGCCTCCGCAACGTGCCGGACCGCCTCAAGCAACCCGGAATCCCGCTTGTCCGGAATTTTCAACGCCTCGACAAGAACGTGGTGATCCTTCGCCGTGAAAGTGCCGATGTGGATGGTTCCTTTTTCCAACTCCTTCCTGACTTCCTGCGCCCGCGTCCGCGCCGCCCCCTCCGTGCGAAACCTCTCCCGGCACCGGAGGCCCTCTTTGTAGTAGGTGATGCGCGTGGGAACGGCGCTCTCCGACTGTCCTTGCCAAACTGTCTCCGCGGGTTCAAAAGTATCGGTCAGCATGAACTCTCCCCATTTGCCGCCAGGCCGACGTGCCCGCGCAATCGGGGCGGCTGTGGCCGCCTCCCTGGCGCTGGCGCTCGTGGGCGGCTGGTATTATTTTTCGGAGCGCGGGGAAATCTCACGGGAAAAATACCGGACCCTTGCCGCCATCGGCGAACTCAAGGCCAAGCAGATCGGGCAATGGCGGAAGGAGCGGCTGGCCGAGACGCAGAGAGCGGGGGAAGATTTGCTGACGAACGGGGCCGTCAAAAAATTCCTGAGTGCTCCCGGCGACCCGGGTTCCCATGCGGAATTGCGCGAGACCCTGAAGGGGGAGGTGACGGAGTATGCCAATGTCCTTCTGTCCGATTCCGATGGGAACATCCTGTTCAATGCTGAAAACACTCCCCAGCTCATGCCCGCGACCACGAAACAAGCCATCCGTGCCGCTCTGGCAGTCCGGGAGGCCGTCCTGTCCGATTTTTTCCGCTCGGCCAGCGGCAGTGTTCATATTGACGTCGCGATGGCGGTGAGGGATGGGGAAGGCCGTCCGCTGGCGGTGCTGGTGCTGCGCACCCACGCGATCGACCATTTGTTTTCGCTGCTCATGTTCTGGCCCACCGAGAGTCCCAGCACAGAAACCGTTCTCGCCCAACGGGAGGGAGAAGAAGTGGTTTTCGTGAACGCGACACGCGCGGATATCCATGCTCCCACGGAACAGCGTTTTCCGATGTCCCTCACCTCTCTTCCCGCCGTTCAGGCGGCGCTCGGCAAACAGGGCGAGTTTGAGGGCAGGGATTATCACGGCGTGCCCGTGATGGCCGATCTGCGCCCGATTCCCGGGTCGTCATGGTCCCTCGTGAGCAAGGTGAACCGCGAAGAAATCCTCGCCGACGCGCGTTATCGGGCGGGCGTCGTCACTCTCCTCGTCGGGTTGTTCCTCCTGCTGGCCACGTCCGTCGTCGCTTACCTGTATCGGAAACAGCAGGCCGGGCTCTTCCTCGCTCTCGTTCTGGCCGAGCGCAAGCAGGAGGAGGAAGTGCGGCAGAAGATTCTGGAACTGGAGCGGTTCAACCAGATGACGGTAGGCCGGGAAGTGCGCATGATCGAGCTCAAGCAGGAGATCAACGCCCTGCTCAAAGCCGCCGGGCAACCGGAAAAGTATCGGATCGTGGAGGAGTAGCCCGGAGACCCATGTCCAATAAAGATTCTTCTGCTGCTGAAGCGATCATCCGGGTGATGGCGGAAGCGCACGGGGTGGACATCTCCCGATACGACGAGGAGTTTCTCCGGAAGGCGACCCTCAAGCGGCTGGCGGTGTGCGGGATCGAATCCGCCGCCGCCTATGCCGGGCACCTGGCCGCAAACCGCGGGGAAGCGGAGGCCTTTTTTCGCTCGCTGCGGAATACTCACAGTGATTTTTTCCGCAACCCGCTCACCTTTGCCGTGCTCGAACAACTGATCCTGCCCGCTCTCGTGGAAGAGAAAAAGAATTCCGGCGCGGGCGAGATCCGGGTCTGGTCGGCGGACTGCGCGGCCGGTCAGGAACCATGGTCCCTCGCGATTCTTCTCGAGGAAGCCACCGGGGGCAGGGATCCTTCCTATCGCATCTTTGCCACCGACCTGGACGACCTCGCCCAGGCGAGGGCCGGTGGTTACAGCACCGAAGCCGTGGGGAATATCCGCGCGCGGCATCTGAACAAATATTTTTCCAGGCAGGGGGATTTGTTTTCGATCGTCCCCCGGCTGCGGGCGATGGTGGATTTTTCGGCCGGCGATCTGCGGGAGGGATCCTCCGCGAGTCCGGTGCCGAGCATTTACGGCGGCTTCGACCTGATTCTCTGTTGCAATCTGTTGTTCTATTACCGCCCGGACATGCAGCAACTGATCCTGGACAAGGTCTGTCGCGCCCTGGTTCCCGGAGGTTATTTCGTGACCGGCGAGGCGGAACGGGCTATCGTTTCGGATCAGAAAAGCCTTCGGGTGGTGGCCCGCCCGGCGCCGGTTTTTCAAAAGTCACCCTTCCCCAACAGATGAAACTGAACGACCTGAAAATCAGCACGCAACTGCGGCTCGGTCTGGGAGTGATCCTGCTGCTCGTCGTGTTCCTCGGTGCCGTGGCGTGGAGGCAGGGAAATGAACTCTGGCGCCAGACCGAGACGATCTACGAGCATCCCTATCGGGTCCGCATGGCCATAGACGATCTCGAAGCCGACATCCAGACCATGCGCCTGGAGTTCAGGAACATGGTCCTGGCCGCTGACGAGGAGGAGAGAAAGTCCGCGGCCGCCGAGTGTGACGTCCGGGAGGCCGACGCCGTCCGGCAGTTCCAAATTATTTTTGATAATTACCTGGGACCGCGTGCGGACGTCGAAACCACCCGCGACCATTTCGTCCGGTGGTTGGCCGTGCGAAAAGAGAGTTTTGATTTGGTGCGGGCGGGGAAGGTTGCCGGAGCGATGGATCGCGTCCGCGATGCCGGAGATATCGGGAAAGTCCGGAAGGCCTTGATGGGGTCCATCGCGAAGATAGACGATTTCGCCCAGAGCAAGGCCGATGAGATTTACCGCAAGGCCGCCGCGCAACACGACTCCCTCTCCATTCAGTTGGCCGTCATCGTCGCCAGCATTCTGCTGCTGTCCCTCTTCATCGTCTGGGTCCTGCTGAATACGATCAACGGCCCGCTCCGTCATCTCACGGCAACCGCGTCGCAGTTGCGCCAGGGGAAGATGGACGTCCGCAGCCGGTTTTTTTCCGCCAACGAGTTCGGGGCGCTCTCGGCCTCGTTCAACGCGATGGCCGATGCGATTCAGAAAGAAATGTTGATCGAGCAGAACGCGGCCGAGCTCGCACACATCATGCTTCGGGAGGACGAGGTGCATGCGTTCTGCCACGAGATGCTCAAGGCGTTGCTCCTGCATACCGGCTCGCAGGTGGGGGCGGTCTATTTCCTGAACGAAGACAAGACCGCCTACGAGCACTTCGAGTCCATCGGCCTCGGGGTCGGCGGACGCGCCGCCTTCTCCGCCACGGAGCGCGAGGGAGAGCTGGGCGGAGCCCTGGCCGCGCGCCAGATCCAGCGGATCACCGACATCCCCGCGGATTCGCGCTTCACCTTCGCGGCGGTGAGCGGGGAGTTCCACCCCAGGGAAATCCTGACCATCCCGGTGCTCTCCGACCACACGGTGGCGGCGGTGATCTCGCTCGCCAGCATCCGCGCCTACGATGCGCCGTCCGTCCGCCTGGTCAACGACATCTGGAGCGTGCTGACCGCCCGCGTGAACGGCGTGCTGGCGTTCCAGAAAATCCAGAACCTCGCGGAGCGGCTCAACCTCCAGAACCATGAGCTGGACACGCAGAAGGAGGAGCTGTCCATACAGACCGACGAGCTGACCCGGCAGAACGCCGAGCTGGAAATGCAGAAGTGGGAGCTGGACGAGGCCAACCGGCTGAAGAGCGCCTTCCTTTCGAACATGAGCCACGAGCTGCGCACCCCGCTGAATTCGGTGATCGCGCTTTCGGGCGTCCTGAACCGCCGGCTGGCAAAGACGATTCCCGAGGTGGAACACGGCTACCTCGAAGTCATCGAACGCAACGGCAAAGCCCTCCTCTCCCTGATCAACGACCTTCTCGACATCTCGCGCATCGAGGCGGGCCGCGAGGACATCAACGTCAGCCGGTTCTCCGTCCGCGAGCTGTCCGGCGGGATCGTCGCCATGATCGCCCCGCAGGCCTGGGAAAAGAAGATCGATCTCCTCAACGAGGTTCCCGAAGATCTCCCGCTCCTCGCCTCGGATCCCGACAAGTGCCGGCACATCCTCGAAAACCTCGTCGGCAACGCGGTCAAGTTCACCGAGCGGGGCAAGGTCACGATCACGGCCGAAATCGAAAATCAGAAATCAGAAATCAGAGGACAGAAATCAGAGGACAGAGGACAGAACTCCGCAATCCGCATTTCCGTAAAAGACACGGGCATCGGGATCGCCGCCGACCAGATCGCGCATATCTTCGACGAGTTCCGCCAGGCCGACAGCAGCACCTCGCGCAAATACGGCGGCACCGGACTGGGCCTCGCCATCGCGAAAAAATACGCCGGCCTGCTCGGCGGCACCATCACCGTGAAGAGCACGCCCGGACATGGCTCGACCTTCACCCTCCGGCTGCCTTGGGCTCTGCCGCAGGAAGAACCGGCATCCCGCCCGTTGGGGCATGAAGCCTCGCAGCGGAGGGACGTGCCGCACACGGGCGGGACACCCGTGCCCCCTGGCCAGACCTCCGAAAGCCGCATCCCACAAGGCAAAGACATCCTTCTCGTCGAGGACAACGAGCCCGCGATCATCCAGTTGACGTACCTCCTCGAAGCCGAGGGCTACCGGGTCCATGTGGCGCACGACGGAGAGGAGGGGCTGGCGCACATCGGGCAGTCCCTTCCCGACGCGATGATCCTCGACCTCATGATGCCGCATGTGGACGGATTTCAAGTGCTCAAGGCGATCCGCGGAGCGGAGCGGACGGCGGAGCTGCCAGTCCTCATCCTGACCGCGAAGCATGTGACCAAGCAGGAGCTGAGCTTCCTCAAAGGCAACCACGTTCACCAGTTGATCCAGAAGGGAGACATCAATAAAAACGAACTGCTGGCCGCGGTGGCCCGGATGGTCGCTCCGTCGCCCGAGAAGCCGGCCGCCCCACCTCGTCGCCGCCGCCCCGCGCGCCCCGGCAAACCCGTCGTTCTGGTGGTGGAAGACAACCCCGACAACCTGCGGACGATCAAAGCCCTGCTCGAAGACCGCTATCACGTCGTCGAAGCGGAGGACGGCCGGACATGCGTCGAACAGGCGCGCAAGCACCTGCCCGATCTCATCCTCACCGATATCGCGCTGCCCGGACTCGACGGCATTCAGGCCCTCGAAGAGCTTCGACAGGATGCCTCCCTGCGCGAAATTCCGGTCGTCGCCGTCACCGCCAGCGCCATGAAAGGCGACCGCGAGGAAATTTTGTCCCGCGGCTTCGACGGCTACCTCTCGAAGCCGCTCGATCACGACGCCCTGCGGAATCTGCTGCGGGAATTCTTCGAGGATCCGCGCCCATGAAAATCCTGGCGATCGACGACAACCCGGACAACCTGACGGTGTTGCGGGCGGTCGCGTTGGAACGCCTTCCCGAGGTCGGATTCCACACCGCCCCGGACGGCCCGAAGGGGATTGAGCTGGCGCGGGCCGAAGACCCGGACGTGATCCTGCTCGACATCGTCATGCCGGGCATGGACGGGTATGAGGTCTGCCGGAAACTGAAGGCGGACGCCCGCCTGCAGACGATCCCCGTGCTCTTCCTGACAGCCCAGAACGACCGGGACAGCCACATCAAGGCCTTGGAAGCGGGGGCGGACGGGTTTCTCTCCAAGCCGTTCGACGAGATCGAACTGACCGTCCAGATCCGGGTCATGGCCAAGGTCAAGGCCGCCGCGGTCATGCAGCGGGATGATGCCGCGCGGCTGGCCGGCCTCGTGGCGGAACGCACGCTGGCACTCCAAAAAAGCCAGGCCGCCGCGCTCAACCTTCTGGAAGATTTGCGGACGGAAAACGCGGCGCGAAAAACGAGCGAGTTCCGCATGCGTGCGATCACCGACTCCGCGCAGGATGCGATTTTGATGATGGATCCGGAAGGTCTGATCTCTTATTGGAATCCGGCCGCCGAGCGCATTTTCGGCCACACCAGCGACGAAGCCATCGGCCAAAACCTGCACGCGCTCATCGTGCCCCCCCGCTATCACGCCGCGCAGCAGGCCGCCTTCCCGGCATTTTTGAAAACCGGGCTTGGCGCCTCCATGGGAAAGACGCTCGATATGGAGGCCCTGCGAAAAGACGGGAAGGAAATCTCCGTCCAGTTGTCACTTTCGGCAATCCGGATCGGGGACGCATGGCATTCCGTGGGCATTATCCGCGACGTCACCGAGCATCGCCTGGAGGAGGAGGAGCTGAAAAATTTGCGGAAGGCTGTCGAGCAAAGCGCGAACACGATCGTCATCACCGACCCGCTGGGGAACATCGGATATGTGAATCCCGCCTTTGAAAACATCTCGGGTTACACGGCCGCCGAGGCGCTCGGACGGAATCCCCGCGTTCTCAAATCCGGAGAACAGACCGGGGAATTTTACACCGATCTCTGGAAAACCATCGCCTCCGGAAAAACCTGGCGCGGCGAGTTTCACAACAAGCGCAAGGATGGCACGCTCTATTGGGAGTCGGCGACCATCTCGCCGGTCCTCAACGACAGCGGGGAAATTGTCCATTTTATCGCGGTCAAGGAAGACATTTCGGACCGGAAGGCCCTGGAAGCCAGTCTGCACGAAGCCCTCATCCGCGCCGAGACCGCCGCCCGCACGAAAAGCGAGTTCCTCTCCATGATGAGCCACGAGCTGCGCACCCCGCTCAACGGCGTGCTGGGTTTCGCCGAGCTCCTCTCCGACTCCCCGCTCGACGACGAGCAAAAGGACTTTGTCCGGACGATCAGTTCCAGCGGCGAGCACCTCCTCGCCATCGTCAACGACATCCTCGATTTATCGAGCCTTGAAAAAGGCCGGATGCCGATAGAAACCGCGCCGGTCGTAGTTGCGGACCTGGTGGAAACCACCTGCATCCCTGTTCGAAAATCCGCCGCCGACAGAGAGCTTGAATTCCGCTGCGAGACGGACCCCGGCGTGCCGGCGCAAATCGCCGGAGACGTGCGCCGGATCCGCCAGATCCTCATCAACCTGCTCGCCAACGCCGTCAAGTTCACAGAAAAAGGAACGGTTGTCCTCCGCCTGGCCCCCGCCTCCGATCATGGCCGCCCGGCCCTGGATTTCTTGGTCGAAGACACGGGCATCGGAATTTCTTCCGAGACGCTCTCCCGCCTGTTCCAGCCGTTCACCCAGGCCGACGCGACGAGTCACCGCGCGTTTCAGGGCACGGGTCTCGGGCTCGTGATTTCGCATCGCCTCGCCACGGCGATGGGAGGTTCGCTCACCGTCGCCTCCGCTCCGGGCAAAGGCAGCACGTTCACTTTCCGCCTCCCCCTCGAAACCTCGTTTCCCCAAAGTGGAAGCGCATCGGACAGAAACATGCCATCAGAGACGCGCCCGGACTGATCTAAGGGACGGTGGCGATCCGGAAATTTTCCGTGAGGATCCGCTCGAGGCCGGCCATCGCGGAGGCGAGGTCGGCCCGGAGGCGGGCGGCGGGCGGCGAGGGATCGAGGGGTCCGGTGAAGATCGCTTCGTGCCGCGTGGCAAACGCCTTGTGTTCGCGGGCGTCTCCGGCCAGGCGGAACAGATCCCGCACACGCTCAACCCGCCGCATCGCCTCACGGATTTTTTCGAGGGCCGCCGCCTCGCTGACCGACCCGGCCGCCACCGCCCGGATCTGGCGGCAGACGAAAAGCCGGCACCGCGCGGGCCGCCGCCCGTAGATGCCGCAGCACGATCCCCGGTGGGCGGGACAGGGCTGCGGGATGTGGGTTCCGCGTTTCACCTTGAGACCGAGCGCGGCGAGCTCCCTGGCGGAGTCGCCCGGCTGGAGCCGCACGCTGTGAAACATCACCCCGCTGCAGCACATTCCGCAAGCCGCGCAAAGCCGCATGGCCGCTTCGTCGCGCGCCGTCCCGGGGGCATCGCTCATGGCGGAACTCAGGCCGCGTGGAAAAGGAGCATTTGTTCCTTGTTGACCTCTTCCTCTCCACGGCGGCTGCGCTCGACCCGGCGGATGTAATAATCGAGAACGGAGTCGGGGATGCCGGTGATGCGGGCCTTGGAAAATTCCCCGATCGCCTTGTCCCACTGGCGCTCGCGGTAGTGGAGGACTCCGGTCCAGTAGTGGTTGCGGCTGCGCTCGCGTTCCGGCGAGAGCCCGTGCTTCGGCGCGAGGATCTCGTAGAGCTCGACCCTGCGGCGTTCTCCGGCCGACTTGATGACTTCGATCGGGCGGACTTCCAGCGTTTCCGCCGCCGGCTCGTAAGTCTCGGGTCCGATAAGGATCCGGCACCCGTAGGTCCCGCAGGCCGAGCAGAGCCGGCGCGCGAATTCCACGACCGGGCCGGCCACGCTGAAGCTTCCCAGCCGGGCTCCTCCGTAGGCTGCCGCGATCATCTCGCCGGAATTGATCCCGATCCGGAAATCCAGGCGCCGCTGCCAGGTGGCGTCGCATTCTTTATTGAGATCATCCAGCCTCGAAGCCAGATCCAGGGCCGCCCGGCAGGCTTTGGCCGCGTGTTTTTCGTCCGGCAGGGGCGTCCCGAAAACGACGCGCACGCTTTCCCCGCCGCACTCGTCCAGATACCCGCCGACCTCGACGAGATAATCCGAGGCCGTGCGCAGGTAGAGGTTTGTCATCGCCGCGTAGTTCTCGGGCGTGAGCAGCTCCATCAGCTCCGAATGGTTGTGGACCGCCACGACCAGCACCGTCCCCTCCTGAAGCGCGCCGGGAAAATCCAGCGGGACGTCCGAGTTGACAAGCTCGTTGAATGCTCCGCGCGAAAGCCGCTGGCCGAAGAGCCGTTCCATGAGCTTCTTCCTGGACCCGCTGCCCGTCCGCCCGTAGGCGAGCCCGATGAAAAAGCTCGTGAGGACGGCGAAAACCGGGGGGAACGGCGAAAAGAAAACATTGTAGAGAGCCAGCACCATCGAGCCCGTGAGCAGCAGGAGCACCGCTCCCAGCGCCACGATCGTTTTCAGGACCGGCCGGGTGATGTCCACCGTCGTCCACGCCGCGACGAACGCCAGAACCGCGATCAACAACACATACATCCCCTGCTGGGTCACCATCGGCTTCTTGAGCTTGTAGGTCTGAAGCAGGACAAGATCCAATGTGTTCGTCAGCCAGCCGGTGGCATACAGGACGAGAACGACAGCGGCCGCAACCGTGCCGATCAAAATGGTGGCTTTCAGATATCTCATGGTTCTGGCAGATGGCGGCCCCAACCCCGCGGCCGCAAACGCATCCGGCAGTGGAAACCTCCGGACACCCGCGGCAGCGGATCAGGGCAGACTCGAATAAGGATTATGAAGCAGACTTTCTCGCAAGTCACGCACAGGAATTCATTTTTCTGCGGCAGGAAGCAGGCCGAGTGGAGCCAGCAGCAAGGAAACAAGGAGGGACGGAAATTTCATTTTGTGACTCAAGCGAAGGGAAAATGTGATTTTGGTTTCATGGCTTTTTAGAGACGATATCTTTTAAATCCAGCGCCTTGCAGGCATGTCTTATGCGTCCTGCCGCTTGAGGCTGTAAAACTCGATGCTGTCCACGAGGGCGAGCCAACTGGCCTCGATGATGTTGTCCGAGACCCCGACCGTGCCCCAGGAGGAGTGGCCGTTCGTGGAAACGATGAGGACCCGTGTGCGGGCGGCGGTGCCGCGCGAACCGTCCACGATGCGGACCTTGTAGTCGGCGAGCCGGAGGTCATCAATCCACGGATAGAACGGACGGAGCGCCTTGCGCAGAGCGGCGTCGAGGGCGTTCACCGGGCCGTCGCCCTCCTCGACCGTGTATTCCGGCACGCCGTTCACCTGGAGCTTGACGGTCGCCTCGCAGGTGGTGAACCCGTGGAGCGCGGACCTCCGGAACGAGCAATGGTATTCGCGCAGATCGAAGAGCGGGAGGTGCCGCCCGAGCGTCCGGCGGACAAGCAGGTCGAACGACGCGTCGGCCGCCTCGAATTCGTATCCCGCCGCCTCGCTTTCCTTGACCTGGCGGAGGATGACCGCGACCTCGGGCGCGCCTTTTTGAAAATCGAAACCGAGCTCTTTCGCCTTGGCCAGGATGTTGCTCTGGCCGGACATGTCGGAAACGAGGATCGTCTGGGCGTTGCCGACAAGCGCGGGCTCGATGTGCTCGTAGCTCCGGGCGAGCTTCTGCACCGCATGGACATGGAGCCCGCCCTTGTGCGTGAAGGCGGTGGTTCCGACATACGGCGCGCGGATGTCCTGCGGCACGTTCGCGAGCTCGTCCACAAAGCGCGAAAGCTCGCGGAGGCGTGTGAGATCGGGAACGAGCGGCAGCCCCATTTTCACCTGGAGTGTCGGGACGAGCGTGGTGAGGTTGCAATTGCCGACGCGCTCGCCATAGCCATTGATCGTGCCCTGGACCTGGCAGGCCCCGGCCGCGACGGCGGCGAGGGCATTGGCGACGCCGAGCCCGCAATCGTTGTGGGTGTGGATGCCGACCGGACAGCCCAGCGCCGCGATCACTTCCCCGGTGATTTTCCCGACTTCCGCCGGGAGGGATCCTCCGTTCGTGTCGCAGAGCACGACCAGATCCGCGCCGGCCTCTTTTGCGGCCCGGACGGTTTTCAAAGAATACGCGGGGTCGTCCTTGTAGCTGTCGAAAAAATGCTCGGCATCGTAGAAGACCTCGCGCCCGTTCGCCTTCAAATGGGCGACGGTCTCGGCGATCATCGCCAGGTTTTCCCCGGGCGTCACGTTGAGGACTTCGGTCACGTGCAGCAGCCAGGTTTTCCCGACGATCGTCACGACCGGAGTCTTCGCATCGAGGAGCACGCGCACTTGCGCGTCGTCCTCCACCGCGGCCCCGCCGCGACGGGTGCTGCCAAAAGCCGCGATCTTCGCGTGCTTCCACTCCCGCTTCGCCGCCTCCTCGAAAAACGCGACGTCCCGCGGGTTCGATCCCGGCCATCCTCCCTCGATGAAATCCACCCCGAACGCGTCGAGCTTCTCGGCAACGCGGATCTTGTCCAGCATCGAAAAAGAAATGCCCGTCCCCTGCGTGCCGTCGCGCAGCGTGGTATCGTAGATGGTGACCGGTTTCATGGGGGGAATCCTATCCTCCAAGCTTCACGGGATCAAGCTCCGGACATTCCGGCCGAGAAAACGGAACGACGCCCGATCACAAGTGGTGCCGGTTCTTCCGCGAGAATGATTTTCTGATCGCCCTGAGCATCGACGGCGATTTGTTTTCCTGCGGCCACTTCGTCTATCCGAAATTCCGGCTCGGCAACATCATGGCCGGCTCGCTGGGCGGCATGGTGAATCCCCAACAGCGGCAGAAAAAACTTCTTCCGCCACGCGGATCACCCCAATCATTACGATCCCCCGGACTACGGGGCTGATCGGGGGAATTTGTAGAAGCGGCATCTTGCCGCTTGCCGAAAAGCCCCAAGCGGCAAGAAGCCGCTTCCACGGTTTGAGATCGCAATGATTGGGGAGATCATATTTTCCCGCGAAACCCGATTGAATCCGCCGCGGTTTCCGCCACAATGCCGGGTCCGATGTCCGAACTCTCGAAAGCTTACGAACCCGGTTTGGTGGAAGACAAGTGGTATGCCTGGTGGCAGGAGCGCGGGCTGTTCCATGCCGACCCGGCCTCCCCGAAACCCGGCTACTCGATCGTGATCCCGCCGCCGAACGTGACCGGAGTCCTCACGCTCGGCCATGTTTTGAACAACACGATCCAGGACATCCTGTGCCGGCACGCGCGGCAGGCCGGACACGAGGTCCTGTGGCTCCCCGGCACCGACCACGCCGGGATCGCCACCCAGACGGTCGTCGAACGGAAGCTTCGCAAGGAGGAAAAGAAGACCCGCCACGACCTCGGCCGCAAGGAATTTCTCAAGCGGGTCTGGGAGTGGAAGGAGAAGCACGGCGGAATCATCATCCGGCAGCTCAAGAAGCTCGGGTGTTCGTGCGACTGGGAGCGCGAGCGTTTCACGATGGACGAGGCGTATGCCCGCAAGGTGCAGGAGGTTTTCGTGGACCTGCACGGCAAGGGTCTGATCTACCGGGGCAAGCGGATGGTGAACTGGTGCCCGGTCTCGCTCACCGCGTTGAGCGACGAGGAAGTCATCCCGAAGCCGCAGAAGGGATACCTCTACCATTTCCAAGTCGAGATCGTGGAGCGTCCCGGAACATTTCTCGAGATTGCCACGACCCGCCCGGAGACGATCATGGGCGACTCCGCCGTCGCGGTGAACCCAAAGGACGCCCGCTATAAGGACCTCATCGGCCTGCACGTCCGCCGCCCCCTGCCGGCCGAGGAGCAGGCGATCCTGCCGATCATCGGCGACGAGGCGGTGGAATTCGAGTTCGGCACCGGCGTCCTCAAGGTCACCCCCGCGCACGACAAGACCGACTACGAAATCGGCCTGCGCCACAACCTGCCGGTCACGGACATCATGAACCCGGACGGCACGCTGAACGAACTGGCGGGCGAGGACTTCGCCGGGCTCGACCGGTTCGAAGCGCGCGTCGAGGCGGTGGACAAGCTCCGGGAACTCGGGATCCTCGTGAAAGAAGAGCCGCACGAAAGCCATGTCGGATTCAGCGAGCGCGCGGACGTCCCGGTCGAGCCGCGCCTCTCGGAACAGTGGTTCCTCAAATATCCGAAGACCGCCGAGGCGCGCGCCGCCGTCCGCGACCGACTGATCCGGTTCTTCCCGGACCGCTGGGAAAAAGTCTATGACCACTGGCTGGAAAACATCCAGGACTGGTGCATCTCGCGCCAGCTCTGGTGGGGACACCGGATCCCGGTTTGGTACAGAGTAGAACAAGCGTCCCGCTTGTTTTCTTCCTCCCAAAGCAAGCGGGATGCTTGCTCTACCTTCCGCTGCCAGATCGAGTCTCCGGGCGAGGGGTGGGAGCAGGATCCCGACGTGCTGGACACATGGTTCTCGTCGTGGCTGTGGGCGCACGGGACGATGGACGCCGACACGCTGAAGAAGTTCTATCCCACAAGCGCGCTGGTCACCGGGCCGGACATCATTTTTTTCTGGGTCGCCCGGATGATCATGGCCGGGTTGGAATACACCGGGGAGGTGCCGTTCCGCAGCGTTTATTTCACGGGCATCATCCGCGACCGGCAGGGGCGGAAGATGTCGAAGAGCCTCGGCAACTCGCCCGATCCGCTCGACCTCATCGCGAAATACGGCGCCGACGGACTCCGGTTCGGGCTCCTCCGCATCGCTCCGCAGGGGCAGGACATCAAGTTCGACGAACAACAGATCGTCGAGGGCCGGAACTTCTGCAACAAGCTCTGGAATGCCTGCCGGTTCCGGCTCATGCACGGCCCGGTGGACCCCGCCGCCGATCCGTCGAAACACGAGCTCTCGATTTTTGCGCGCGACCTTCTTGCCAAGCTCGACGCGACCATCGCACGTGTCAACCAAGGCTACGCGGCGTTCCGGTTCAGCGACATCGCGCAGGCGCTCTACGATTTTGTGTGGGGGGATTTCTGCGACCGTTTCATCGAGGCGGCCAAGGCGGACTCGCCGCGCCGCGCGGGCACCCTGGCCACGATGGACTTCACGATTCAGCGGATCCTGAAGCTCCTGCATCCTTACACGCCGTTCATCACGGAGGAGCTGTGGAGCGGGCTGGGCTTCGGCCCGCTGAGCCTGATGGAATCGCCCTGGCCGGAGACATCCGGATTTGCTGCGGAGCCCTGCGCAGATACCTTCTATGCCGCAGTGTCGAGCGCGCGCAATCTCCGTGCGACCCACAACGTCCCGGCAAACAAACGGGTCGCCTGGCGGATCACCCCGTCGGCAGATTGGCTGCTCGAAGAGCTCCCGACCCTCGCGCTTTTCCTGCACTCCGAATCCCTCACGGTTTGCGAAAGTGCTCCCGACGGGTCCGCGGCCTGCCCGACCGACATCGGAATCATTTACCTTCCGCTCGAAGGGCTCGTGGACGCTTCCGCCGAACGCGAACGGCTGGAGGGCGAGATCACCAAAGTCCGGGCCGAGATCGAAAAGGTCGCCCGCAAGCTCTCGGGCGAGTCGTTCGTCAACAACGCCCCGCCAGCCGTCGTCGCCGAACACCGCAAGCGCCAGCAGGACTGGCTCACACGGCTCGCGGAACTCGAATCCGCATGGGCTTCGGGAAGACATGCGCCGCAGGCGGACTGATGATCCACAACGACACGGACGCGGCTCCAAGAAGAGATGTCGGCCCCACGCGAGTCATGCGCTTCAGAAGTCCGGTTATTTCCAAGAGACTCATTTGTCTGACAGCATTTTGGGGAGCGGGTCAATCCCTCGCGAGCATTTCGCGCAGGGAGGCGAATGACGCGGAGAGGTCCTCGTCGGCGACGGGCCTGTTCATGATGTCCTCGTAGGTTTCGACAAGAACCCCCTCTCCGGCGATTTCCTTGAGGAAGGGGCTCGGGCGGCAAAACATCGCGCTGCCGAATTTCGTGCGGTGGAGGCAGTGGGTGATGGTGAGGGATTTCATCGCGCGGGTGATCCCGACGTAGAAGAGGCGGCGTTCCTCGTCGATCGTGCCTTCGGATTTCGAGCGTTCGTGGGGGAGGAGTCCGTCTTCCGCACCAATGAGGAAGACGTGCGGAAACTCCAGTCCCTTGGCGGCATGGAGGGTGATGAGCGTCACGCCTTTTGTCTCTTCCTTCTTGTCTTCATCGCGTTCGCGGTCGAGCGACATGCTGTCGAGAAAATCCTGCAGGCCACCCTTCGCGCGTTTCTGGTGCTCGGCAAGCGAGCGGATAATTTCTTTGGCGCCGGACTCCCGGTTGAGCGCTTCCTCCGGAGTTTTGCAGGAACGCTGGAGGTCGTCGAAATACCCGGAGTCGGTCAAAAACTGGGAGACGATCTGGGCGACGTCGGCCCCTGGCGTGAGGCTGCGGATGCGGGCGGCGGCGAGATCGGAGGCAAACGCGGCGAT
>Ga0194054_10000514_pt1 | contig 19457 bp, 17 predicted proteins | sample SepL2210m_MetaG_FD_163628 | JGI IMG/M metagenome (GOLD analysis project Ga0194054, IMG submission 163628) | Anoxic zone freshwater microbial communities from boreal shield lake in IISD Experimental Lakes Area, Ontario, Canada - Sep2016-L227-10m | ecosystem: Environmental > Aquatic > Freshwater... | reverse complement strand
AAATAGGCGACCACAAAGAAATTATTATCTATGAGGGCATACGCCCAATCATGGCCGAAAAAATAATTTACTATAAAGACAAGCATTTCAAAAAACGCTTACTGTCACCACCGAAGATCAAACGCCTACAACTTATCAGCAATGAAATAGCCGTGGTTCACCAGCAAGAAACGCAAGACAAACCACACTACAGGCGCATGACGAAAGAAGAACTTGAAAACATTAACAGCCTGTCATTGACGGATTTCTTAATAGACACGGATAGCATTATCAAGCCAACAACACAGCCTAAGACATTTGAAGACCTAAAAGCCGCTGCACAACGCTACGTAAACCTTTTTACTGAAAGTTAGGAGAAAAAAATGGCTAATGAAGTACAAAATCAAGATGGTAAAGAACTGGTCGAACGCATCAAAGCCGACCTTGCTGATCTGCATCATCGGTTCGAGATTAGCGACTCGCGCTTTGACGCAAAATACAGATTCTATACGGCGGAAGCAGTCACGGCCAAGGCTGATGAAATTGGCGCAACCCGTTTTCAAGAACGCACGGCTGACGGTCAGGTGTCCCAAATCAGCAAGGTCGATGGCGAATGGAAGCGTAGCGATGGAAAATCACTGGCCGACATTCAAGCGGAGATCGACAAAGCTAGTGTAAAGGCTATTGAAGCCCGCGCAGAACAACGCGCGGCAGCAGGGCATGGCGTCGATGCTGAAACCGACAAGCAAATGGCGCTGGTAGATGCTCGGGACTTCCGGCGCATTCAAAACCCCGACTGGCAAGATAAAGCAGCGGAGCAAATTGCCGAAAATGCCCGCGTGAATCCCAACTATAAAGCATTCGATGCCGCCGTCGCCGCCGACCGCGTTGAGAAAAATCCACAAGAAAATACCAGTCAAAACAGTGTCGAGCTGCAACGTGATATTGCGGCACGTAAGGCCATCGAACAAACTAACGACGGCCTGATGCCAGTACCAACCAACGAGCTGGACAAAGCAACCGCGCGTGATTTAGTGCGTGATGATATTGCCGCGTTTAGCAAGATCGAGAACAAAACAGAACGACAGTTAGCGGCTATTGCAATAGGCCACAATGCTAAAAATCAAGTCGCCTATCAGGCAGAGCTTCAACTGCAAAACCCTGACATTGCAAAAGAGGCTGCTACTGAGTTTGCAAAAAACCTACGTCGCAACAATGAACCCCAAGAAAACATCATTGCCTTAAACGAGAGATCCCCAGAAATACCAAATAAAGCTGCCGCACCAGACAACAACCAACCCCATACTGACCTAGAGCTTGACCAAATTGATATAAAAAAGGCGAAACAGAAACAAGGCAATACACAAGACATCCCGGATACGGTATCTAGCCGTTACCTAAGAATCGAAGATAAATACTATTTGCCGGATAAAACCGTAGCATTTGAAGATCGCGGCAATAAGCTGAAATTAGAGACGGAAAACCACACCGTTATCCGCGATGCCTTAGCGATTGCAGAAACAAGGGGATGGCAAAGCATTAACGTGTCGGGTAGCCAGAACTTTAAACACCAAGTATGGCGTGAAGCCTCGCTTAAGGGAATTGAAGTATCAGGGTATAAGCCCACTGAGTTTCAAATGGCAGAAATGAATCATGCCATGACGCTACGTGATGCGCATAAGGAAGTAGGCGACAACCAAAAACAACAAGACGGTGTATTGCGTGGCGTTCTGTTAGCGCATGGTGCAGACCACTATAAGCACGACCCTAATCAGGGACAATCTTACTTCGTTAAACTGGATATAGAAGGCAAGGAAGTAACCCGTTGGGGTGCAGACCTTAAACGGGCGTTTGAAAACTCCCACACTAAACCGCAGATCGGGGACACGGTAACACTCAGCAACACAGGCAAGCAAAGCGTCGAAATACCCAATACGGCGCTGGACGATCACGGTAATGTCATTGAGGACAAAAAGACGGTAAAGAAAAACACCTGGCAGGTCGAAAAGGCAAGCTATCAAGACACCTTACAAGAACAGGCACAAGCTTTACGTGTAGGCAACGAAATAGAGCGTAAAGTCATTGAACAAATGCCACAACTGGCGGCTGCCATTGCCGTATCAAAATTGGGCGAAAAAATAGCCCAACAAGCTAAAGAAACCGGGGCTTTACGCTCTCAAGATGAAGTGGACACAATGGTTAATCTAATCAGAGAAGGTTTAGCCGCCGCCTTAGAAAAAGGTAAGCACATAAAGACCCCGGAAATACTGGAACAAGGCAAACACGCGGCTATAGATGCCAATAGCATAATCAACGACCATAAGCCGCCTGAAATCGTTAAAGAACCTCAACAGCAAGAAATGGTAATGACACGATGAACCGCACCGTAAGTAAAGTAATTTGCTTGCTTTTGTTATGTTCGCAGATGGCAAACGCTACTGAATTGGACAAGCAATTAGTTCTCGATGCAAAACACTTTCTTACGGCCTATCTTAACTACACCAATACACGCAACATCGACTTACTAAAGCTATACAGTGACGGTGCCATTATTAAAGTCACTGTAACGACGCTTGATAGGGCAACCAAAGTAACTGACTTTAGTGGTCAAGCATGGAAACGGTTATTGCGCGAATCCTGGTACAGCGGCAAGCCAGCGGTAGAACCTGTGGAGCTACACAACGTCAGCATTCAAGACAACAGAACCAGCCTTGAGGTATCCGCGCAGCGGTATTCGCAAACACGCTGTTATTGGGACAACAACTATAAGGTGACTTTTGCAAAAAATGAAACGGGCGAATACCAGATCATCAACGAAACCCTCTATATCGACCATAAGAACCAGTGCCAAACACCGGATACCCTGACCATAAACCAAAACATAAAAATCAATCAAATTCCGCAACCATGAAAACGCTGACAGGCATTCTATTTTTACTACTGGCACAGTCCGCGCAAGCAACAGCAACCCCGGAAAGCGTTATCAAGCTACAAATAACATCGTTGGATGCTCACTTAGCTGATACCGCCCATCAAAGCGTGGTAATAGATGCAACGGAAAGCCAGTGGTTAAATAAATCAGAGCGGGTACTCGTAGAATTAATGACACATAACAAAGCGTTATCAGAACGGCTACACAATGGACGACTACGCCATGATTTGCTGCAAACGATTTATTATGAAGCCAAACGAGCAGGGCTAGAACCAGACTTGGTACTGTCCGTTATCCGGGTTGAAAGTAATTTCAGAAAGTATGCAATATCTTCTGCGGGAGCGCGTGGCTTTATGCAGGTGATGCCTATGTGGGCAAACATTGTGGGCGAAACTTCATCAGACTTGTTTAACCTGCGAACAAATCTACGCTTAGGCTGTGCAATATTAAGAAGCTATTTGGATAAAGAGCAAGGGAACATCCACCGTGCGCTTGCCCGCTACAATGGTAGTCTTGGCAAAAATGATTATCCTAACCTTATACCAAGGTTCCGCATCTACTTTAATGTATTGATTTTTTTGATTCTTTATTTTAGAGGTAAGTCATTTATAATGCTTGTTGCAGATGTTTTGACCGGTTCGCAAATTATTGGCTTTACGGCCATTAAATTCAATCGGTTAGGCAAAAGCTGTCGCGCCCCGCGTGGGCGCGTGGATTGAAACCCTGTCTTGTTGTTCATGCCCAAGGCAGTAGCCGTCGCGCCCCGCGTGGGCGCGTGGATTGAAACCACCTTGAGGGCTTCCAGGCTGTTGTGGAACAGTCGCGCCCCGCGTGGGCGCGTGGATTGAAACAACCCAGTACGGTGTCCTTGAGTATAAACTTAAGTCGCGCCCCGCGTGGGCGCGTGGATTGAAACCATTATTTATTATAGGGAAATAGTCAATTATCGTCGCGCCCCGCGTGGGCGCGTGGATTGAAACTTCGTAGGAGGCGATATTTTTGGGGTTAATCCGTCGCGCCCCGCGTGGGCGCGTGGATTGAAACGTAAATCGCCATGATGGCTTCAAAGAATAAATGTCGCGCCCCGCGTGGGCGCGTGGATTGAAACCAACCCTCATGATGTCGAAAATCATTATTGCGGGTCGCGCCCCGCGTGGGCGCGTGGATTGAAACAATCAAGCGGCAATAATGAACGTAAGGCAGGCTGTCGCGCCCCGCGTGGGCGCGTGGATTGAAACACCGGCATAACATTGTAGTTTATTTGTACTAACGTCGCGCCCCGCGTGGGCGCGTGGATTGAAACTGCATCAAACGCTATGCCGCGCTGGCTTTTAACGTCGCGCCCCGCGTGGGCGCGTGGATTGAAACGTGATGTTGCAGGATGGTTTTGGCGATGTCCCAGGTCGCGCCCCGCGTGGGCGCGTGGATTGAAACCAGAAACGGTATTAATAGATGCACCGGAAGCAGTCGCGCCCCGCGTGGGCGCGTGGATTGAAACTTATCAATGTGTCGCAAATGACCCGCAAAAATGTCGCGCCCCGCGTGGGCGCGTGGATTGAAACAGTTGAACGCAATTCATAGTTGCGCCGATCATGGTCGCGCCCCGCGTGGGCGCGTGGATTGAAACAAAGACTTTGATTTGCCCGAACGATTGATAATTGTCGCGCCCCGCGTGGGCGCGTGGATTGAAACCCTTAACATTTAAAATTAGACGCATGGTGATCGTCGCGCCCCGCGTGGGCGCGTGGATTGAAACATAAAACCGGCACACCGCCTCATGGCGCAAATCGTCGCGCCCCGCGTGGGCGCGTGGATTGAAACCTGAATAACCCCGGCATTGGTCAATACCAACGGGTCGCGCCCCGCGTGGGCGCGTGGATTGAAACATCCCATTCGCGGTGAAACCAGAAATCTATGTTGTCGCGCCCCGCGTGGGCGCGTGGATTGAAACGTTAATGGGGTGCGAAGTGGCGGGTAGTTTAAAGTCGCGCCCCGCGTGGGCGCGTGGATTGAAACCCCGTTTACCGTTGCGTGGTTAGCCAGGGTTGGTCGCGCCCCGCGTGGGCGCGTGGATTGAAACATGGAAACGGCTTGTGAGAATACTGAATCGGCAGGTCGCGCCCCGCGTGGGCGCGTGGATTGAAACCATTTGACTACTTAGTGCGTACTGCGTATTTGGTCGCGCCCCGCGTGGGCGCGTGGATTGAAACTTCATCGGCATCAGCTTGGCCAATAAGGTTTTGGTCGCGCCCCGCGTGGGCGCGTGGATTGAAACCTCAAAGGTAAATAAATTGAAACACACAGAAATGTCGCGCCCCGCGTGGGCGCGTGGATTGAAACATAAACAGGATGATGGACGTTCAGCGTTTTAAGTCGCGCCCCGCGTGGGCGCGTGGATTGAAACTCCTTTAAGCTACGATTGCGGGCATTGAGATCAAGTCGCGCCCCGCGTGGGCGCGTGGATTGAAACTTTTTCACCAACGGGCGGGAGCTGGGCAGGGTGTCGCGCCCCGCGTGGGCGCGTGGATTGAAACAGCGAGTTCATAATGTGGGTAAACAGATCGCCGGTCGCGCCCCGCGTGGGCGCGTGGATTGAAACAGTTCTAACGCGCGTTTGTCCGCCCAAATAACCGGTCGCGCCCCGCGTGGGCGCGTGGATTGAAACTCATCAATAAACTGTATCAGGGCAGTTATAGCCGTCGCGCCCCGCGTGGGCGCGTGGATTGAAACGCGACATACCGTTTCTTAGCGCCGATCTTAACGTCGCGCCCCGCGTGGGCGCGTGGATTGAAACAATTTGTACCCTTTGCTTAATATTAGGGGATTGTCGCGCCCCGCGTGGGCGCGTGGATTGAAACACATCATTGACAATGGGTCTAACATCGTTAGAGTCGCGCCCCGCGTGGGCGCGTGGATTGAAACTCTCACAATACCCTAACGACATGCCTGTGTTGGTCGCGCCCCGCGTGGGCGCGTGGATTGAAACTTCGAGGATGCGCTAGTAGAACTTGGAAAACTGTCGCGCCCCGCGTGGGCGCGTGGATTGAAACTAAGGACATCCTGGGAGACATCATGGGACAACGTCGCGCCCCGCGTGGGCGCGTGGATTGAAACTTGCATTGAGATCTGCATTTGAAGAGGATATACGTCGCGCCCCGCGTGGGCGCGTGGATTGAAACGGCGGTTACGGCCGAGCTGGTAGGCGTGACCAAGTCGCGCCCCGCGTGGGCGCGTGGATTGAAACTGTTTCCAGATCCTCAAGCTCGCCGGTGTTGCCTGTCGCGCCCCGCGTGGGCGCGTGGATTGAAACGTGGTGTTCTTTGGGGATCTCATCCTTGAATAGGTCGCGCCCCGCGTGGGCGCGTGGATTGAAACAATATTGATCGCTATCTTGGCAATATGCAGCCGTCGCGCCCCGCGTGGGCGCGTGGATTGAAACCGATTGTAGCGACAAATTTAACGCTCTACAGTCGTCGCGCCCCGCGTGGGCGCGTGGATTGAAACAGCGTCACGCATGTTATTAAAACTGCGCTCTTGGTCGCGCCCCGCGTGGGCGCGTGGATTGAAACAAACAGCCTTTAGGGGTTAATAATGCCTATAAAGTCGCGCCCCGCGTGGGCGCGTGGATTGAAACTGTCTCAGCGCCGTGGATAACCTCAACCATGCGCGTCGCGCCCCGCGTGGGCGCGTGGATTGAAACACGCTACAAAATTAACAGATATTAACGCCTTAGTCGCGCCCCGCGTGGGCGCGTGGATTGAAACCGTTACAGGCATCTTTGTATTGCTTTTCAGTTCTGGTCGCGCCCCGCGTGGGCGCGTGGATTGAAACTCATTACTCCGTCATATTTAACGCCCTCGTATGTCGCGCCCCGCGTGGGCGCGTGGATTGAAACACATAGCCAATAAACTCAACTCCGCAAATCTCACGTCGCGCCCCGCGTGGGCGCGTGGATTGAAACCGACAGCCGTGCTTAATAATGCGCTGGGGCCGGAGTCGCGCCCCGCGTGGGCGCGTGGATTGAAACGCTTTTACCCGCCAATGGCAACGACTGTTGGGATGTCGCGCCCCGCGTGGGCGCGTGGATTGAAACGTGCTGTTTAACAACTAACGACAGAGCTTGGAGCGTCGCGCCCCGCGTGGGCGCGTGGATTGAAACTATGAATTACGGCGAGCGATTAAAATTAGCAAGGGTCGCGCCCCGCGTGGGCGCGTGGATTGAAACTGCCTCATCCAACGCATTGTTTGGCCTGGATGCGTCGCGCCCCGCGTGGGCGCGTGGATTGAAACCAGATAGTATGCCGTTTTTGACAGCCATTTTCGTCGCGCCCCGCGTGGGCGCGTGGATTGAAACTATAAGTGCCATAATAATATTTATCGCCAGTCTGGATGTTCTGATCATTGATGATTGGGGGCTGGAGCCTTTAAATGCCGCCACCCGCAATGACTTGATGGAAATAATGGATGATCGCTATGAGCAATCGGCAACCGTCATTATCAGTCAATTACCGACGGATCAATGGTATGACGCGATTGGTGATAATACCTTGGCCGATGCCATTTTAGACAGGCTAATGCACAATGCACACCGGATCAATTTAAAAGGCGAATCCATGCGCAAAAAAATGAATTCCTTGACTCAAGTTGAACACTTGGAGTAAAAATTCACTTCCACCGATGCGTTAGGTTTTAGGTGTTCAAGTTCGATCAGAATCAGTGTTCAAATTAATCAGAATACGCAGTAAAAAAGGGCGATTGATCTATTAGCCGCATAGCGCGTGTGTTATTTTTAAAATAGATGCTTTGGGAAATTTAAAACTTTCCGGAGAACAGTAGAATTGTTTCAAGCCCTGACCTATTTTCGGACAGCCTCCTAGAAACCCTGCGAACAAGGTAATATGCCGTTCATATTGCGCATAATTGCAAATAGGATAAAACCCATCTCGCATCATTTACCAATGCACAGGAGAAAACCATGTCGCATGCCAAAGAACTCTACGAACAAGCAAACCAGTTACCACCATTAGAAAAGTTACGCCTGGCAGAATTATTACTGGCTGATCTGGACACGCCTGATCCTGAAATCGATGCTATCTGGTGTGATGAAGCACAAAAAAGATGGCTGACATACCAAGCCGGGGAATTAAAAACAGTCAGTTATGATGCCGTTATGAAAAAATATAAATGAAAATTGAGTTTCTTGAAGCTGCCGAGATTGAATTGGATAATGCTTTTAAATGACTCCTCAGTCACAAGTTCTCATCAATTTAATTTGATTATTTAATGAAGAAGCATAAGTTTTTATCCAATAAAAAACTATAGTAAACTATAGTTAGGGTATTTAAAGGAAAAAAATAAATGCAAACTTATATTGATCATGCCCTGGAAAGTTTCAAGCCGGTTTTTTCGAGATCGGGCAGTTGGCTATTGTTTTGTGCCGTTGTGATGGGTTTCATGGGCGCTGGAGAAATGACGGGCGTCACCTCGCTCTGCCGTTTCTGGTTGCTTAATGAAGCTGGTTACCACCGCCTGCTCCATTTTTTTTAGATCGAAAGCTTATTGTTATGAGGCCTTGTTAAGCGCTTGGCAACACTTTGTCGTTAACCAGGACAAAGCCGTTGAAGTGGCCGGGCGACGGGTGCTGTTGGGCGATCATACCTGCGCTGTCAAAGATGGGCGTAAGATGCCTCGGTCGTGTCGATGCACGAGGCATCAGAGACGCAAAGTAAGCCGTCCTATTTTCGCGGCCAATGTTGGGGTGGCCTTGGGATCTTGACAGGGACTTTAGCAGCCTGTTTTTGCTGTCCGTTACAGTTGCAAATTTATCAGGGATTCGCGCATTTAGGCTTGACTGACGAGTCTGAAAGCCAACCGCAACTTAAATCAACCGAACGCATGGTGGCGATGGCGGTTGCTTTTGCAACGTCTAATCAGTGCCTGTGCTACCTGGTGCTTGATGCATTTTTTTCAACCAGCAGTGTGATTCGGGCACGCAACTATTATTCAATTGAGCATAAGAAACCGTGGGTTGAAATCTTAACCAAAGCCAAAAAAACACCGTGGGCTATTTTCCTGCCCTGCCAAAACCCGCAGGCCGCCCCGGTCGTCAAGCCCTTTATGGTGAAAAAGTCCAGCTTCAGGAATGTTTTGATTATCACGACTTGTTTGAGACTTCCTTATGGCTACTGACTTTTTGTGCCTGCGTCAAACTGACCGCATGCTGCTTAAGTCGTTCAATGCTAAACAACTCAAAACGAATAGGCGCTTCCTCACCACTTGGATGAGCTACCCTAACAAATCGCCTTTTTTCTCCTCGTTTCGCCATGGCTTGATTCTCCCGGCTCCGATAAAAATAAATAAAATAAGTCGCTACTTTTGATTTATTTTTCATCACCCAGCCCTCCCAATCAACTCAACAACGGCGAAAACCCCAATGCCGTTAAGTTAAGCGTCTCTTGGCACGATATACCGTTGGCTGAGCGGAGCCGATGCCAGCATAATCGCTTCGACTCCGCTCAGCGAACGGCTTAACTTAATGACATTGGCGAAAACCCTTATTGCCAAAGCGCGTCTTAAATAATGCCCATAAATATCAGGAAAAAATGATGATTACAGCAGTAGCCAATGTCATGACTTTATAAGCGCCAAGGTAAACCGGACGCATAAAATACACAGCCACGAAATGATTTAAGCCCCTAAATACTAACAAATATTGTCAGCTTTATTGCCCGGAGTGGTCAGGGCTCCATCACACTATTCAAGAAGTCATGACCTAAATTATAAAGAGCATAACAGCAAGAATCCTGTCAGTCTGTGCGGTACCGCACATAAGCGCGATTTAATGACTCAGAATCACGCGTTAGGTGGCTGTTATGATCAACCAATTATTGGACATCTTGCCTAAATGGCTCAATTCTATTGGCCATTGACACTAGTCTTTAAAAAAAACACATTAATTGCTGAAAACACAGTTGATTTAACCTAAAAAATGTGGAAGAATTAGTAATCATTTAAATGTTATGTTTTTACAACATATAGTCAGCAACAGCAACAATTTAGGTTTGGATTATAATCACATAATTAAAGCTAAGTCAGCCCATCTACTGTGTTCGGAAGTAATGAGGCAGAGAAGCCTGTCGTACTTATAGATTAATTAAAAACAATGAATTATAAATTAGCGGAAGACAAATTTCGTTAAGGCTAATGTCAGAAATATGTAACCAGCATAAAATCTGGTAGTCACTACAAACTGATTCAAGTGAGGCCTATTAAGCAACATGCGTTCTTCCAATCCATTGATTTATAACTATCTGAAAACCATACATGTAAAATATAAATTGTCGCAACTTATCGATTTTATAAACCTACACTTTTTGTGGGGACTACCTAAAATCCCGTAACCATTAAAAATAAAATCATTTTTATTCATATGGGTTATAAGTCCGAAAGTGTCCTAGCAACTGAATTAATTCACTTTGTCAAACAATACCTAAGGAAAACAAACCATGAGGAACGAGAACAGTAACAAAAAAATGATAATGGGCCTCCGCGTACTTTCAGCAGGGGCACTTTTGGGAACTGCAGCTCTCGCGTCGGGCACTCCTCCCCCAACTCCCGTCCCCGATTCGCCAGGATATACCCCCTTCAATCCAGCTAGTGCCTCGTTGATCGAGACCAGGTCGGCCAACCAGCGCTTGATTGACAAGCGGTTAAAAAAAGCCCAGCACGCTGATTCTGATTCATGGTTCCAGAACCCGTCGACTTTTGGTGAATACTGGTTCAACGACACCCGCGATAAACGTCAGGGTGGCTTTGGCTCATCTTTAAATAGCGGCGTCATCGGCCTGAATTTCATGACCAAGGGCGACGTAGGTATCGGCCTGCAGCTTAACTATGGATCTAGCGGCGGAAATGCAAACATTGCAGGCTCCTCCTTCAATAACGATGCCAACAACGTTGGGCTGACGCTTTCGGCCATGAAGAGCTTTGGCTGGTTCTTCATGGGTTTATCAGGCGGTTATGATTACAACAATTCCTGGTTGACTACTCCTGTTGGCGCACGATTGACGACCCGCGTCGATGGTTACAACCTGGCCCCCTTTATCGGTGCCATGTATGCAAAGGGCAACTTCTCTGCGTCCGTGGCACCGACCATTGTGATGCGCTGGCAGGCATTCGAGAACAATACCCCGCCCAATGACAGAGCCTCTGACAGGACGTTTGTGCTAATGAATCAAGCGGCCTATAACGTGACACAGAAACTGGCATTGGCCATGACCGCTAACTGGACCCGCGTAATTGATAATTATCCTACGCGGCAGCCGCAATTATATGCAAGTAACAACTGGTTCACCATCGGACCCAAGATAAACTACAACTTCACCGAAAAATTCTACGCATATACTGCATACACCATAGATCTTGGCAGTCATACCTATGACAACCAACAGGTTACAGCAGGGGCGGCTTTTAACTTCTGAATCATGGGACGGAACATCCGTCTTCAGTTAACCTGCCCGGAGACTAGCTCTCCGCGCAGGTTTTTTTTGTGGCCGAAGCGGCTTCGTCATGGGGCAGTTGTAGTTTTGTTGGCTGTCGCTGCACAACTTACCGAGACAGTCGCATCAGAGCAGCACAAGGTTAGTCCGGGGCAGGTGCAGGCAGCGGATTATTTTTTTGCTGACGCCATCAGTTCGGATTATGGATGGGGAAGGTCTTTGCGTGGCTGGGAGGCTACCAGCCTGGCTATTCAGGCGACGCTGGCAGAATGGCAATCGCCGCTACAGATGAAACCAGCACTGACGGTGCGTGATCCATCACCAGTCGAACTAAAGCAATTTCTGGCACAACTGCCCGGAGCCGATGCCGGTAATATCCAGGTAATCTATCTCGCAGCCCAGCACACAAGGCGTGGTGACTGGCAATTCACCGGAAACGGAAACACCGAGGTTGCCTGGAACGATCTTTTGCAATCGACCCCCCCTTTGCATCCCTTCCGCGTAGTTATCCTTGACATCTGTCATGCTGCCGTTGTTGCTACGTTGCCCGTATGGACTGAAAAAATGGCGGCGGCGACAACCCTGCTCGCCAGCGGGCCTGACGAATATACTTGGGAACTTGATTTCTCAAACCGTCAACCGGTGGATCTGCCCGCCCAATTTCCGGTGGCCACTGCCTGGCTGAAACGCCACCTCCCGGCAACGTGGGATGGTCGATTGAGTTATCTGGGACTAATATGGGTACAGGCCTTTCTCCAGACACCACATCCACCGCAAACAACCAACGACTGGCAAGCATTTTTCGGGCGCTGCATATTGGAATCCCGGAGCTTCCAGGAAGAGGCATCCCGCCAACGCGCCTCAACTGTGAGTCAATTTCCGGCAGTTCCTTGAGACGACACCACTGAAGTTGACAGGAGAGCCGCAGTCATAGATACTTTGTATAATGTGGTTGCATTTGCTGTCCTTTAAATTGGGCTGGGCATTGACAGGAATACCGCAGTCATAGCTACTTGATGCTGTGCGGTTGGATTTCTATCCTTTCGGACTGCCTTCTAGGAAGTGTATCAAAGTTGAAGTTGGCAATAATCGGAGGAAATCATTCTGAAATGAAGCTTGATAAATTTTACGACCAATCGTTTTACGATTCGCAAAAGTACGGGAGTTTTCGATCTGCTGAGCTGTGTCTTGGCCATTTATGGACATTCTTCACCCCCGCTTCGATTGTAGATATGGGCTGCGGTGCTGGTGGGTGGCTGAAAGCGGCGGGGGACTTGGGGGCAAACCAGCTTGTCGGATTTGATGGCTATTGGAACAGTCAAGCAAATATGATGGATCAAAAAATCAAGTTCACTGCTATTGATCTTAACGAAAGCCTTGGTGCGAGCGAGAGGTTTGATTTGGCTATCTCTCTCGAAGTGGCCGAGCATCTTAAACCTGAATCATCAGAAGGTTTTGTCAAGTCACTGACTTTGCTGTCTGACGTTGTGCTGTTTAGCGCTGCTTATATCGGCCAAGGCGGCACCAATCACATCAACGAGAGATTGCATAGTGATTGGGCTACCTTTTTCGACAAATTCGATTACGCGGTGTTCGACTTGTTCCGTCCGGTTTTTTGGGGAAATCCTGAAGTGGACACTTGTTATGCCCAAAATGCTTTCCTGTATGTTAAAAGAGACCACGCTCTTTATGCCAAGCTGACCGGCAACGGGGTAATGGAATTATCAAATTTGGCGTTTCTAAACTGTGTTCATCCTGTGCTTTATAATGCGGCCAGAAAGAAGGCCAGGACTTTTAAGGAGAAGATTTCAAGACCTTGGCCTGAGTTACTGAGTTCAGTTAAAAAAGAATTCAGGCGGGCTTTGTCTCGTTTTGGCGGCAAATCCAGTTGAATTTGCGCACTATTATTGGGGTTAAATCCAGCGGAAATGCCATTTTTCTCGAAATGCGACTCAGCCAGTTGCGTCAGATTAACCGCTTTAGCGGTTAACCCAATACATCGGACGGTGTAATTCAACCCCCAGTTAATGATTGCAAGGAGAATTTGGTAAAGGAGGCTTCGTTATGGTGGGACTGGGGTTACTCTTTGGAAGATTCCGGCTCCCTTGCCGAATTGCCTCATTAAATTCCTGGCTTCTTCTGGCTGATCTATCTTCCTGATCGTAGTAATAGTAACAGCCAGTCACAGACAAAACCGCGCACATGACCACAAACACCAGGCTTAAGCGAACCACACTACACCACACCTTTTCATAAACAGATTGAAGCTCACCGGCATCTCTATAGACAGCTAATGAGCAGCATTTAAATTGGCGTTTTCGATTAAATAACCTGGGGTTAACCAGCGTGGTTAATGGCTTGTCGGCTTTTTTTATCAGAAACGGGTCAGGGTATTGCCGATACTGAGCATTCTGTAGGCAAATAACAACGTTGTCTTCGTTAATCATATCAATTCCTTCGTAGCATATTAGTTATAGAAAAAATCAACCATCCTAACCAGTGTTGCCGGGCTTGTTTTCAAACCTGGTCAGGCTTGCAAGCCTGACCAGAACATTTGAGCACGCAAACATAATAAAAAACATAAATGTCGGGTTAACGATAAAGCTGTTAACCCGACCAAGCTCGACCGCCAGTCAATTTATGTGGCCAATACACTTCGGTGTTTGTGGGATGGGAGGTTGTTGAGGAATAATCGGCGGTTTCGTCAACGGCGTCGCTATGGTTCTCGCAGTTTGGTTAAGTATGTTGGATGTCTGGCTGCTAGAGATACTTTTTGTACACCCCCCTCCATAGCTGGATGGTGGAGTTGGCGCGGGTGGCGAAGTTAGGTCGGAACCTGAGCCGGAGTTGTCCTTGGTGTCATCCCCGGTTGTGTCGGGTGGCGGAATTGGGTTGGTCTCGGGCACCAACCTCCCGTTTTTGTAGGTTTTGACATCGGTGACCTTCCCGTTGATATCTGTGGTGGTGTAAGTGGTTTTGATGACGTTGCCGTTCTTGTCTGTGGTCTCTGTGAGGCTGATCTTTTCCTTGCCATTGGTGTCACCCACATAGCCCTTGAACTCTGTTTTTTCACCACTGTCGCTTTTTCCGGTTGCGTCGGCATCCTTGGAAGGAGCGGGTTTGTTTTCGGGCGGTGGAGTTGGGTTGGTTTCGGGCGTGTCCTTGGTGTCATCTTTGGTGACAGTGTCATCTTTGGTGACAGTGTCATCCTTGGGCCTGTAGTCACTCGTAGTCACCTTGGCAGCAGCATCCATGAAAGCAGCGCCCAGACTATCCAGAGTTTTCGACTCCGTTCCGAGCTCTTCCCTGATGGGACTGAGTTGCTTAATCAGATCGTTACAGTTCTTGTAAATAGCGTCATAATTCTTTTTTACATTGGCATTTTGTATAAGCACCTTTGTGGCGTCATAATTACCCATTGTATCGCTAATTGCACCTTTTATATCACTAAGCACCTGGACGGAAGTCTGGGCTCCAGCCGCAATGCCGAGCATGTCAGCCATGAACTTTTTTTCTAGGTTTGTTATTAACGTATTAACGGCCTTGGAGCTTTTTATATTAGCTGCTGCAGCGAGAGCAGCAATTCCATCGTACTCTTTCCTGACATTTTCTCGCATACTGGCGTTGTTAGCCTTGGCAGCCAAGATGATCTTTTCACCTTCCCCTTGCAATCCGTATTTTTTCAGGTTTTCAGCCTGACGTTTTACTGCGGCCACATCATTGTTTTTAATCCCATCCTTTAGCCCCTGTATGCTGGTCTGGTAGGTATCTGGCGGCATGGTCGGCACTTCAGCCAGCACGTTCGTCACGAGGATTAACAGGATTATCGATAACGGATAAAAAATGGTTTTCATAGTGGTACTCCAATGGTTGTTGTGAGAATGGCTTGGTCACATGAGTAAGGGTAATTATTCATGGCTCTATGTGAATAGTAGCGGGTAAATCACTTTCATCGGAGCATTGTAAGAGTAAACCCGTTTGCCATGATGTCGGTGACGAGGTGCGTGTTTTAACAAACAATGGCAAACATAAGCTCTGGCAATCAAGAAAATCAAAAACATGCCTTGTTACCTTGGGCTAATAGTTTTTTTTTGCAAGGCCTGCTTCCGGTTATGATTTAGCCGCATTTTGGAATTCCTGAGACTGTATGAAGGCCAGGAGCTGTTTTTGCATGTCGTTAATAACCTCATCAAAGGCTTCATACATGGGGCTATAGCCCATGGGAATGGCAAAGCCCTTTTGTACGGCAATAACTTTTTGGACAAGTATTTTTCCGTCCATTGGATTAATGAGCGTTGCCTTTATCTCTGCTGCTATCTTATAGCCTATATAGCCATCACACCAAAAATTGAGTTCATCAATATCCAGGCGGAAAGATTTTCCTGTAACCTGACTGGTAGAATAGCCGCTATGTTCCAAGGATGTCTTGGCGACTTCCTTTAATACAACATCTATACCTCTTCCTGATTCAGTGTTTAAAGCGAAGGGATTTCCATAGCCTCCACGGACTTTCCCTAAAAACTCGAAATTCTTGCCACCCTCATCACCCCGATTGTTGCTGACTGTGCCAACGACGACCGATCCTTTGTTCATATCGCCCTTCGTCAGTGGTTCCTGCTTCATACGTATTGAAGGTACGCAGGCACCTAACGATAAACAGAGCGAAAATGCCAAGAACAGCAAGCTGATTTTTCTCTCAATCTTCATTAGTAATCTCCTTTTTCCTTAAAATCTCTTCAGAACGCGCAGCAATAAAAGCATCAATCAAATAAGCACGTATCCGCTTGGGGCGAATAAATTCGCCCCTACAGATGCTCAACTGTGTCATGAACGTTCCGCTCCATCGCTGGTTATTTCAAAGCCTGCGGGGGAGGGTGGCAATCCTGACCGAAATGTTGGACACCCCCAGCACCTTAAAAAACGTAAATGTCGGGTTAACGATAAAGCTGTTAACCCGACCAGGCCTTAACCGCCAGTTAATTTATGTGGCCAGCACAAGGAGACCTTGGAATTTGTGGGATGGGAGCTTGGGGAATAATCGGCGGCTTCGTCAACGGCCTTGCCATGTTTTTCGCGGCTTGATTAAGCCTGTCATTGAAAGCCCGGTTGCTTTGGTAAGCAGCTCGGTCAGCATCGTCGGCAGCCTTTGCATCCCGTGCATCTTGCGCAGCCTGTGCGGCCTTGGCTTGCCCCGCATAGTCAGGCAGATTCGGAGTATCGTTCGCCACACCTTGATAAGTAGGGTCTTTAGTGGTTACAGTCTCAATTAGGGCGTTACCAACTGCGTTACCTGCACCCGTGACAGCCTTATTGACATAAGGCCCTGCCGCTTCAACGGCCTTGCCCACAATATAGCGTGTACCAAGTCCAGCCACAGCAGCAACAGCACCCACCGCCACCACCGGCGCACCATAAGCCACTGCGGTTGTGGTCACGGCCGTGGTTACTATCGATGTGACATAGCCGGATGCGACATGCTTGCAACCTTCGATAGCCGTTGTCTCGACAGCAGCCGGCACACCGCCCTTATTGTAGGAGTCCACGATATTTGCACCGGCGATTACAGCCTTAAAAGTATTGGCTGCTGCCCCCGCAATGGGAGCAACAGTGTCCGAAGTCCCTCCAAGTGCTGTTGCACCACCCTTGACAAAGTCGCCCGCTGCTTGGGCCGCCTTTTTGGGTAGATCCAACTTATTAGCTACGTCCTTCGGGCTGCCGTTCTCGGGCGAGGAGTTTCCTGAAGATTTTTTATCGGCGTCCTCTGGCACGGAGGTGGATGTATTACCGGATTGTATTTCAGGTGCCCTCGCACATCCTGCAAGTTGGAAGAGTAACGCACAGGCGAGACAAAGTAATAATGAACGGAACAGTTTCATGGGAGCACCTTTTGGGTAGGGGGTAACTGTCTCAGCAGCGGATTCGCCAGATCGTAAAAACCAAACGAACGAATATGCCAGCCGCGCTGATCACCGGCCACATCCAATATGCCCAGAAACTGTGGCAGCCATGGAACACCCAGAAAGATAAGCCAAGTGGTGTCGGTCATCGCAACGTACACGGGTACGAGTTCCTTCCGAACCGCTTGTGGCAGTTCCAGCAGTTTATCGAGCGGAAGCGGATTACTGGCGGGATAGCCCTCAGCCAGCTTCGCCCGATCACCGGCTGCCAGATAGGCGCGAAAAGATCGGATCACGTCATTCACGTTGCGATACTTTTCCTCTTGCAACAGGGCGAGGAGTTCGTCATTATACGCGCCCTGAGCGGCCATAACGGCCAGATGCGCGGCACCCGCAGGCATGGTATCTAACGCTGCCACAGACGTGCCGGCGGGCGGGTAGAGCACTTCAAAATCGGTAATGAACTGCTGTAACGCTTGGGCAAGCGCGACTGGCGGCGTGCGTTTGCTGTCTATCCAGGCTGCCGATACGGCATCTTTCGCAGGCACTGTTGTACCACGCAGATCAGAGCCTTTGGCGAAAGCTGCCGCTGTGATGATGCCGCCGGTCTTGGGGTCAGGCGTCAACTGCCACTGTGTCAGCAGTACGCCGTCGAAAAGCGGGTTGTAGAATGCGAAGACCGGACTGGCCGAATTGGCGTTGCCACCGATGACGAAGGCACCGCTAAAAAAGGTTTTCCATATTTGCGGCGTTTTTCGCCAAGCGTCTGTTTTTAGCACACAGGCGAGCGGTTTTGTACCTTGGTACTTGTCGGCCGCTTTTTCCATGTTCACAGCGGCCAACATGCGAAAGGCTATAGCGCTTTCGTACAAAATGGCGGTCGAGGACGGAGTTTCTGTGGTCGGTTTGTCAGTCGCCCAGACAGGCATGGTACACAAAATAATGCCAAGGGTAATAATAAGCCAGCGACCAAGCCAGGTTAGTGAATAGTGCGTCGTCATTTGTGACTCCTTCTGCAAATAATAATTGGTTTTTGGGACGTTTAGCGGGGGCAAGGAGAATTGCTTTTAGGTTAGCTTTAAGGTAAATTTACTATGAGTTTGAGCGGTAATGATGTTTGGTTAATTAACCCTGCCCGCAACCTGTTTAATTAAGCAAATTTTACCTTTTATTCCTAATAAATAAAATTGTCAATCTTTATATTTATAGAGCCATTTGCGTTGTAAAATAACACCTTGATTAATAAGATAATTTATTTTTCACAATTTACCCTATCATTCTAACATGTTGTAATTATTAGATTTAATTCTGGGGTGGAAATTTGTAAAAAACGCATTTCATCAAAATCTACCCCCCTCAAACCCTGATTCTACCGTTGAAAATTGAGGTGAACGAATTTTACGGGGCGCTACAGACTAGAAATATCAAGGCTTACAGAGCAGCGCAAATGGCTCTTATATGAGCCATTTGCGCTGTAAAATAACATATTGATTAATAAGATAATTTATTTTTAACTAATTACCCTATCATTCTAACATGTTGTAATTATTCGCTTTAATTATGGAGTGGAAATTTGTAAAAAACGAATTTCATAAAAATATACCCCCCCCCCTAAAACCCTGATTCTACCGTTGAACATTGGAGTGAACGAATTTTGCGGGGCGCTACAGACTAGAAATATCAAGGCTTACAGAGCAGCGCAAAAGGCTCTTATATGGTTTGTTATAGTTAAAATGGCATAAATATTTTTTTGCGTGTATTGATATTGCGAATAATAGGATTTGATTGATAGCCAGCCCAAAAATAACACATAAAAAACTCTTGATAGTAAGCTACCAAAAAGCCTGTGTCATTCCTAAGCAAGCCATATTAGTCAGCTATATCAAAGCCTTTTAAAGAAGAGCGGAAATCCTCAAAACAGACCTTTTTGCAATTCTCACAAAAAGCCCTAATCGTTGACGGTATTCCGGCTATGAAGAAGCATGACACTTACATTCTAAAATGAGGTCATTGGCAAGCTCATGTATTTCCAGTCAGATAAGATGAAGTTATGTCCTGTCTTATGTTTTCCTGCTGACATTATATCCGACATTCCGCACCCCCGCTATCCGGAACCAGCATATAAGTGAACATACCGCTCACCCAGTAGGC
>Ga0194054_10000513_pt1 | contig 19534 bp, 23 predicted proteins | sample SepL2210m_MetaG_FD_163628 | JGI IMG/M metagenome (GOLD analysis project Ga0194054, IMG submission 163628) | Anoxic zone freshwater microbial communities from boreal shield lake in IISD Experimental Lakes Area, Ontario, Canada - Sep2016-L227-10m | ecosystem: Environmental > Aquatic > Freshwater... | reverse complement strand
CCCTTAAATCAGGAGCGATGCGATGTTTTGTCATATGCTTGTATATTAATGCTATTAATTATACAAGGCTAGTGTATGAAATTTGGGGTCCGGGCCAAGGAAAGTATGGCTTCTACTGACCCTTGAGTCATCACAAATTTCTTTAACGAATAGACCTTATCGCTTGCGTCCATAGCTCCGGCTTCTTTTGCTACTTTTTTATCCGTTTCATTGGTATATGACTCTTGAATATCAGCCATAACCTTACATAGATTTGGAAGGGTTGTATTCAAATCGTGGAATGACATATCAAGCGACCCATCTCTGTTCAAAAGACGTGACAACATGATGTCATACGCCTCACCTTGTGGAGTATATTTGACTTTTAGATTATTCTGTTCAAATTCACGAGCAATTTCAGGTGGTAAATCTTGTCTTTCAGGGTTCTTTTCTGATTTCAAGTTAGCCGTAAAAATCATCTGAAAGCCTGGTTTAATTTCAACAATACCATTACCGACAATATTTATCTTGTCACCAACTTTTGCATTAAATATTCCCTTTAAGAAAACCATTTGCTCTTTTGGAAGGGCTGTAAATTCGTCAAAAATAACTGCCTTACCTTCGGTCATCGCCTTCGAGAGTGGTCCATATATTTCAACAGTTTCTATTGCTCCACCTTTTGCTGGCCTTATTCCCGTTTTTCCCCAAACATTTGATTCTTTGGTCTGTGGATTACAGAAAACCATCTCTGGTGTTTCGCCAGTAAAATGAGTTGCGGCAAATCTAGCTAGAGATGTCTTACCTGTACCAGTTGGACCATGAAGAAACATTGGCTTACCAGTAAGCATTCTGTCACCTATAGCTTCAAGGTCTTTTTCAACACTTGGTGTAATACATATATGTCCACCATGTGACAAATCTTCTTTGTATTTTACTAATTCAGCTTGTCTCAAAACTATTGGGTCTGTCCCCTCAAGAACTTTTTCATTTTCTTTTATCTCTTCATTTACTGACTCGAGCACAGGTTCGATACCTTTCTTTACTGCCAAAGAAACTTTAGGATTAAGGGCGTCAAACATCCTTCTCATTCTGAAATCTTTCAATTCAGCAATCTCCCCCATAGCTTTCTGTGGCACCTCTATTTCTGGTGTTTCTTTTTCTATCGCTTCATAGTCTATTTGGGCATGATCTTTAGAAATCTCCTTGTCATATTCACCTCTCTGTTTTCTAAGGGATTCTTTTGCGCCAGTTAAACCACCTTTTTCTGCTGTCTTAAAATCTGTGATCTTGAAAGCCGAGGCTTTTGTATCTAAAATTTCTTTCTCTTTTTTATAGTGTTTATCGAAGATTTTCTGTCCCGAGGAACCCTTACCGAGCTCATCTATAGCTCGTCTTAGGTCTTTTCTCTTCTCAGAAACCTCATGAAAATTTTCTGGGCCTGTGATTTTTTCCATGCTTGAATGATAAATCAAATCTTGTGAATTGTCCATCTCCTTCTGCCTACCACACATTATCTTTCGGCTTTGCGCCTTGCGCCTTTCCCATTGCGCCTGACAAAACTTCCACAATATTCTGCGCAGAAATACGCGCCATGTCGTCACGAGCGTCGAGAGAAGCAGAAGCGATATGTGGGGTCAGCACGACATCTGGCAGATTGGCGAGGCCGGCGGCCATGGCTGGTTCATTTTCATAAACATCGAGACCAGCCCCGGCTATGGTGCCTGCCTTCAGAGCGGCGACGAGAGAAGCTTCATCGACGACAGGACCACGTGATGTATTGATAAGATAGGCACTCGGCTTCATGATCTTGAAATGTTCCTCACACATGAAATGTTGCGTCTCAGGCGTGAGCGGCACATGCAGAGAGACAACATCGGCTTGTTTCAGAACATCCTCCATGGTCGGCCAATAAGTGGCGTTATGGAGACTCTCGATTTTCTGATTGCGAACAATATCATGATAAGCGATACGCATACCAAATCCTTTTGAAGCAATACGCGCCACCTCGGTTCCAATGCGACCAGCTCCGATAAGGCCGAGAGTTTTTCCGGCTATTTTAATACCGGGTAAAAGCATCGGATCCCAGCCAACATATTTTCCGGAGCGCATGAACTTATCGCCTTCAACCACGCGACATGAAAGCGCGAGCAAGAGCGCAAAGGCGTGTTCGGCTACACGATCGGCACCGCCACCAGGAGCATTGGTCATATAGACGCCGCGCTTCTTCCCTTCTTCAATATCAAAATTATCAAAACCTATCGTATAATTCGCAAAGATTTTCACGGTCGGAGCGGCATCCATAACTTCGGCATCTATGCGATCTGTGAGCAGAGAAAGCACAGCATCATATGGTTTGGCCTTGAGCGCGGCGATAAGTTCCACCTTAGTGAGTGGTCGATCAAGTGGATTGACATCAACTTCACAACCATTGGCTTTGAGGATTGTGACGCCAAGTTCGGGAATCTTGCGAGTTATGAAAACATTCTTTGACATTAAAATAATTTACTGGCCGTTAATTTTACAACCCATTGAAAATGCGCAACTTCTCTTCTACCACTTTTTGCATAGCCAACTTGGCCGGCCTTAGAAACTTGTAAGGAGCAACTTCGTCTGAATTTTCCATAAGAGATTTCATCAAACCACTACGATATGCCACACGAAGTTCGGTATTTACATGGACTATAGCGACACCAGCTTTTATGGACGCTTCGATATCATTGGCAGAATTTCCGGATGCGCCATGGAGAACAAGTGGAACATCGCCAACAGCCGCCGAAAAGGCTTTCGAAATAGCTTTAGAGATGGCCGCGACTCTATCGATATTCAGCGCTGGATCACCTCCGCCACCACGAAGCATGCCGTGAATATTACCAACAGCTGGAGCCAGTAAGTCGATTTCGGTTTCTTTTATAAACCTGACAGCATCTTCAGGCTTCGTGAGATTGGCCTCGCCAACAGCCGCACCTTCAGGAATAGAGTCGAGAATCTTCGAAGAAGTGCCGATAAATCCAAGCTCACCTTCAACCAAGATATCGCGACTAGAAGCCGTCGAAACTTGATGCGCATAATCAACGCACTGCTTCGTGATGCGAATATTCTCGTCTAGCGTCAACTGCGCACCATCGAATATAACCATATCAAAACCAGCATCTATAGCTTCCTTCACACGCTCAAAAGAATAAGTATGATCCGCATTTAGGAAAATGTCCTGGCCACGCTCATCACGGATAGCTTTGATTATAGCTGCAGCTTCGCGTACACCAACATAATCTCTCTCACCTTCAGAAACCCCAACAATGACCGGCAACTTCAGTTCACGCGCAGCATCGGCGATAGCCCATATGCCGTCAAGAGTGGACACATTGAAATGACCAATAGCCGTCTTCTTGGCTTTGGCCGACTCGATGTGTTCTCGTAATGTCATGTTATAATTATATCATGTTTGGAAAAAAGATTGACATACTTGCTATCGGCGACACTACGACGGATGCTTTCATTCATCTCAAAGATCCGCATATCCACTGTACAGTCGATGTTCATGGTGAAGAGATCTGCATGCCCTTTGGCGCCAAGATACCTTTCGAATCTGTGACTGTAATAAAAGCCGTTGGTAATGCCGCCAATGCTGCCGTGTCTGCTGCCAGACTCGGTCTTCACAGTGCTTTATTATCAAATCTTGGTGATGATCAAAATGGCAGGGATTGTTTGGTTGAATTGAATCGAAATAAAGTCGATATATCAAATGTAAAAGTGCACAAAAATAAACCCAGCAATTATCATTTTGTGCTCTGGTACAACATAGATCGTACGATTCTCGTAAATCATGTCGAATATGATTATAAACTACCAAAATTCCAAGATCCGAAGTGGATATATCTCACTTCGCTAGCTCCAAATGCCAGGATGTATCATGGCGAAATAGCCGACTATTTGGAAGCACACCCAGATGTTAAACTAGCTTTTCAACCAGGAACTTTTCAGATCGGACTTGGAGTCGATGAACTCAAACGAATATATGCACGCACTGAAGTATTTATAGTAAATCTAGAAGAAGCTCAAACTATACTTCAGACCGACAATCGAGACATAAAAGTCCTCATGAAAAAGTTAGCGTCTTATGGTCCAAAACTAGTAGCCATAACCGATGGTGCAAATGGATCATATCTCTACGATGGAGATCATTATTATTTCATGCCAATGTATCCAGACCCAAAGACGCCTCTAGAAAGAACCGGTTGTGGTGATGCTTGGACATCCACTTTTGTATCCGCTCTGGCAATGGGAAAATCTCCGCTTGAAGCTCTAGTCTGGGCACCAGTCAACTCAATGTCCGTCGTCCAATTCATAGGTGCGCAAGAAGGATTGCTTACGCTAGAACAACTCACTTGGTGGTTAGAAAGAGCACCAGCTGATTATAAACCAAAGGAGATATAAGAGTTCTAATAAAAAATTCTCCTCTTCAATTTATTACCGTTACCATGACTGATAAGTCCTATATAGGAATTTCTAATTGCCTCATAATTTTCGTCATACTTTTTCACCGCGAGATTCCTAAACATCCTTTTCTTAGTCACAGTGCGTAGGACTCGATGATCTGTAAAATTAACCCAGCCAAGATAGTCTATACCGGCAGCAATGGTACCAATAGATACTTTACTTGGATGAAGTTGAAGTTTTAGTCTATGCCAGAGGAAATCTCTAATCGGATGGATAACCTCAAGAAGCCATTTTCTGTCATGTGAAAGGATGACAAAATCATCTGCATAACGGATATAGTATTTAGCTTTGAATCTATGCTTCATAAACTGATCAAACTCATTCATGTAAATGTTCACAAATAACTGTGATGTCAGGTTTCCAAGTGGCAAGCCGACGCTAACCCTAGTCGAATGAAAGCTGCCAACAATATTCGCGATCAAAGTGAGAATGTCTTTATCTGGAATATATTCGTCCAAGACTGCGAGAAGTGTGTCCTGGTTAATAGAAGCAAAAAACTTTCGAATATCACACTTCAGCACCCAAGCGGTTCGGGTATGATTTTGCGATACTTTGTAAGCGAAACTGCGAAACCTGTTCACTGCCTTATGTGTTCCTTTTCCAAATCTACATGACATAGAATCTGATATGAATGTTCGATCAAAAAAAGGATAAAGTTTTCTATAAAGTGCGCGATGTAATAGTCGATCTCTTACTTTTGCTTTGTGAATATCACGAGGTTTGGGATCATTTATCTTGAAAAACTCATAAGAGGAATGCTTGTAGGTTTTAGTTATGAGTTCCCTGTGGAGCAAAAGAATATTCGACATCAAACCGCGTTCAAACTCCTCTACATCTTTGCGTTTTTTCTTGCCACGCACAAACTCCTTCCACGCTTCGAGCAGATTTTCGACCGAGATGATATCATGGTACGCATGATTGAATTGAATCCGTCGCATATCAAAGATGTCCCCCCCCCCGCACGGATTTTGCCAGTTCTGGGCAAGGTGAAAGAGACTTATTTATTGTGGCATAGCTATAACAAAGACCTGCCCAAGTCGCAAAAGCACTCGTTCGGTCTTCGTATTGATTCATTGTTTGTAGAAATTATCGAAGCAATCGCAGCGGCCAGTTTCCTAACAAAAGAAGAGAAGCGACCTTATGTACGCTTCGCTATGAAAAAAGTGGATGCTCTCAAGATACTGGTGATGATCCTGTGGGAATCAAAGTCTCTCGACGACAAGAAGTATATCGCATTATCAGTCAAACTCGATGAGATCGGACGAAATCTCGGTGGCTGGAATGGTCAGCTTACAAAACAGACCGCACCTCAAACGGTGCCAACTTGAAAGCAAAACTCCCCCGAACTTACAAAGAAGACAGGAGAGAAATGAAATGATTTGCGAGACGACGAACGCGAATCCGTTCTCACGATTGAACCTGTTGTCAGGATTGTCGTAGTACGCATTGAGCCACCGACCATCATCATCGCGGTTAGCGTTGAGGAGGTTGAGATCGCCGTCAGAAATGTGCAAAATGTCATCCATGCCACCACCCTTCGAAGGTTTCCCGATCTCAGGGTTGAATCGGATTTGGCATCTAAAATGCCCTAACACTCTGCACCAAGTATCTTCATTTTTTGAAGTGTCTACATAAGCCCTCCGTCTGAAGCCGTAACCGCAGACGCTCTCAGCTTATGGATACTGGATTCGGTAGCCGGAAGCCTTGACCGCCGGCATATTCACCTACTACCACGACTAGTATAACAAAACTGCGCGCCAAAGGCGCGCAGTTAAGAGCAAAGTTCAAAGTGTCAAAGTGCAAAAATGCAAGAACAAAGTGACTGAAGGACTAAGTACTGAAGCTACTTGCGGAGAGCGAAGACCCAGCGGTAGCCGCCATCCCAAGACCTGCGAGGCTCCGCGGTGCTCGTGTGCAGCCGGAGCTCGGCACCAACCCGGTACAGGTAGAAGACGTGCGGGTAGCCAGCACGGTCATTAATAGGCTTCATTCCAATAAATGTCCAATCTGATATGGAAGTAACAAGTCTTAATCTTGGTCCAACTTCCGGAGAACATAATTCCAAACCCATTTCCTCTGCTCTCTTGTAAATCTCCTCTGTAGTCGCGGTATCTGAAAATCCCATATCTTTGACCGTAAGTCTCACAAGGTCGACCTGTTCAGTATTCTCCGAAGTTTGGAAATCTCTACTGTCCATCAAATATTTTGCATATGAATAAACCTGGATATTTTTCTCTTTGAGCTCTTTTTTAAGATTATCTTTCGATTTTCCGCCAATTTCGATATTATATTTCTGGATTTTTCCTTCTGGAAATGAGGTGTAAATGTGCTCGAGGCCACGCTTGAAGACGCCTGGGAAAAGTTTGCCTATGTAGGCTTTGGTGTTTTCTTTTACATCTTCTGGTGTAACAGCGATCTGGTCTGAAGAACATCCAAGCACGATTGGCGCGTCTTCTTTTGGATTACGGGTTTTTCTCAACTCAGTAATGCGAGGATCTCTATCGTAACCGAGGCCTTCGATAGTAGCCTCGATTTCGTAAAGGAAAATAAGGTCGTCTTTTGTAAATTGTTCACTCTTTTCTTGTTTCTTCGTAAGCTCCGTCATTTTCTTCATATCCGCCGACTTCTTATCGAACTTTTCCCCACCTGGCAATGAATGATATTTCTCTGTGGCAACATCTACCAGAGCTGGTTCAAGTTCTTGACGATGATTGACACCCCGGACCTCGGCAACGCTGTCGCCTTCCATCCTGATGGCAATTCTAGGCTCAGAATAGACGCCCGATTTACCACGAGTGAAATATACCCAGAAATCACCACCTTGGAGATGAGCAGGCGCACTTCCCTCAGCAGTACACCAACCTGTACCTTTGCCATGCAAAGAATCCTCCAGTTTGTGATAATCCGAACCTTGAGGATATTTCACCCATTCACCTTGAAGCGATTCACGGTTGAGTGCGCCAGCCGTTTCTATCTGGGCAAATGTGTAGAGTTTTATGAAATCTTTCTTTTCAATAAGATTGGCTAGTTGTTCGCGCCTATCCGGAGTATTGATGAATTCTTGATGTCCAATACCAGTGGTAAGCATACGGTATACGAAGCCTAGTGCTTCCGAGTTTACTTCAGGAAACGGAGCTATCGTATAGTCAGTTCTCTTTCCATATTCACCCTTTTCTTTGTCCAATGCCCCCATCTTCTGTAGATTACGGACCACAAAATACCTGAACCATGTCGGATAATGGCCGTCATTTTCTTCAAGATAGTCCAGCCATGAACCTAAAGTCTTTTCTTGTATATCGTGCTTTTCCTTGGTAAGTCCTTTGTAACGCTCGATGATACCACCTTGTTCTCCGAGTTCATCATCTATTCTGGCGACATCATTGCCCCTTCCTTGTTCTATTGCTAGCCGTTTTTCGGATTCATAAAGACCGGTAGCAATCTTAGTCATGGTTTCTTCATCATCTGTATCTATAACAAACTCTTTTATGATTTTGTTTTTGAGGAGTTCCCAACCGCGTTCATCCTTCACTATACGGTCAAGCCTATCCAGATACGCTTGAATACGCTCAGAACGATCATGTGGAGCGAATTTCCTCTCTGGATCGTGCATAGCTTTTTTTACCGCGCGTTCCACGGGTTTTGATCCCGGCATGTCTGGATATTTTTTGTCTAAGAATTCAGGTTTTTCTGACATGATACGATAACAGTATCATACTATCGTTTCGCCCGAAACTACTCTATCTCATACACAATCGTCACATTGCTGGTTATCTTTTGTTCACCAGTTGAGATTTCAGGTGCTACTGCTAGAGCCTTGGATGAGGAAACACCCATTCCCATATCATATCTGATCGGATAAGGCATATTTCCTGACTCCGAGAAACTTATAACACGGACAATGCGCACACCTAGAGCTTTCGCCAAGACATTGGCTTTCGATCTAGCCTGATCTATTGCTATAGCACGAGCTTCAGCCTGTGTTGCCTCCGGCTTATCTACTGAGAATGAAGGTCCGCTGACATTTTGTACTCCATTTGAACCGATGAGAGTCAGTAGATCGCCGACCTTCTTCAGATCACGAACTTTTATGTTTGTACTCTGACTGACATCATAGCCAGTTATGACTGGGTTAGATGGTGGGCAAATACCATTTGAAGAACAGACACTGCTCTGCTGATATTCATAATGAGGATTGATGTTATAAGAAGTTGTCTGGATATCCTTTTCAGCGACGCCAGATTTCTTGAGCGCAGCGACAGTAGTATTTACTTTCGTTGTAGCCAGTGTCTGTGCATCAGCTACAGCCTTAGCTGTCTCTGTTACTGTAAATGAAAGTGTGGCAATGTCAGGAATAGCTACAGCATCACCTGTACCATCTACAGATATCGTATGACTCTGTGTTGGATCTGTGCCGACATAGGAGATGGATTTCAATTCTTTAATGGAAAGCACCACCAAATATATGGCAATTAATATGCCGACAAGCTTCAATACTTTTCGAGGCTTATGGCAGCAGTCTTTTATATCGCAACAATTTTTTGTATCACAACAATTTTTTTCTTGTGGGTTCATAATATGTAAGACGTTAGTTTAATAATGTCATTACATTTTAGCATATATACAAAAATCTTTTCATAAGATAAAAACATCCGGCAGGGAGGATTTTCTCCCTGCCGGTTTTTGTTAGTAATAGACCTACGACGACTTCAACTTGCGGCGAGGTTGGACCGGATCTCCTTTTTCATAAGAATCACATGTCCCAAACTGGTCTACCTCATCGCAATAGCTCGGCTTTGCTGGATCGATACAGGCCAATCTGCATGCAAGAATGGGGTTGTTTGTGCCTTCTCGAACCATTCCAAGATAACGATTCTTGCAGTTGTGACAACCGTATGGAATATTTTGAACACAATAGTTGACTACGTTTCGTGGCAACATTATACCACCTCCCTTCTATTATCCAGACTAGCACTTATTACTTAAAAGTCCACCTCGCAAATATTCCGCAAGGCAAAGAACGACCAGTGGCGCCACTAGCGCCGTCGGCTCCGGATTTTTCAGTAAGAGTTAATTCCCCTTTTTCGATCTTGCCACCATACTTGGCGACCAAAGGTCGCAAGGCATTCTCATACGCCATAGCGGAATATCCGGCGGCGTAGCCATTTACAAGGAAAAAGAGCGGGCCGGAAGTTGGCGTTTTATCCGCCAAGATAGAGTAGCAAGCCTCGATAAGCTTCATGAAATCCTCCTCGAGCTTCCAAACTTCATTGTCAGGACCATGACCAAATGATGGCGGATCCATGATGATTCCGTGATATTTGCGGCCACGCTTGATCTCACGCTTCACGAAAGCACGCGCATCGTCGAGTATCCATCTAACCGGCTTTTTTTCGAGACCAGAGAGCTCTGCATTTTCACGAGCCCAAGTGATAGCCGCTTTCGATCCATCTATATGTACAACCTTTGCTCCGGCTTGCGCACATGCTAGCGTAGCGCCGCCAGTATAACCGAAGAGATTCAGGACTTCGATATCGGCTGACGCCGCATCCGTGTCCAATTGTCCAATTGTTCCTTTGTTAAATTGTTTAATTTTTTCCCTCATCCAATCCCAATTTGTCGCCTGTTCCGGAAATAATCCTACATGTTTAAAAGGTGTAGGCTTTATCCAAAATTTCAATCCAGAAAAATCTATACTCCAACGAGATGGCAAACCGGCCTTAAGCGACCAGCCGCCGCTGTTGCCGCCACTTTTCTCGTCACGTGTGAAAGTTCCATCTGCTTTTTTCCATTCTTCCTCCGACAAAAGTTTGCGCCACAAAGCTTGTGGATCTGGACGCGCCAAAACATATTCGCCGAAGCGTTCAAGTTTCTCGCCATCACCAGAATCTATAAGTTCGTAGTCCATTGATATTTGCGCAAAGCCACGCAGGCCAAGATAAATAGCGTGGTCGAAGTCAGGGCTGAGCCTAGACAGTATGCACAATAGGAATGTATCACAAAAATCTGCAAAAAGGTGAACCACAGCGAAGCAATAAATCCGAACACTGTTATGAGTAGAGAATATCTAAATATCTTTTCATGCTTCCCTTCTAGATATGCCAAAGCTCCAGCAGCCACGAGGATATAAAATAATGCTCCAGGCAATGACACTGGTATGCCGAGAACTTCCGAGTAGGAGCTGCTCAAAACCTGTTCACATCCAGAAGTTATACTACAAGGCGGTGTTACACCTTGAAAATGTTCAATCGCTAAATATGAAGCGTCGGCAAAGCCAATAAGTGCTACCACCAATATAGCAATAGCTATACTAGAGTGAACTGGACGAAGCGGCTTGATCAATAAGTTTTTTAAAGTCTGCATAACTTGAAGGATTAACGATAGCTTTACCATTGATAAAAAATGTCGGCGTAGAGTTTATGCCCGCAATCTGACCACTCTCTAAGTCAGCGTCTATATGTGCTACCAAAGCAGGATTTTTGATATCAGCTGTAAACTTCGCTATATCCAATCCTAGAGAAGTCGCATAACCTACAAAAATCGGTGAAGAATTTGCAAGTTCTGTCCACTCTGCGTGATTCTTGAAGAGAAGCTCATACATCTCCCAGAATTTACCCTGCAAACCAGCGGCTTCAGCAGCCATGGCGGCTGGTCTAGCATTTGCGTGTTGTGACAGTGGAAAATGTCTATAAATGAAACGCAAAGTGGTTGTCGGTTCGTCCTGCAAGAGCTTTGCCACAGAATAATAAAAGACCTCACAAGCTGGACACTGGAAATCACTATACTCTATAAGAGTCACCTTTGCATTTACATAACCTGTTGTAGGATTCTGACCATATACATGATCGCTCGACAATACAGGAGATACTGTTCCGATAGGAACGCCATTTACAGCTACAGGTCTATTCATGGCCACGACCAAACCCCAGACGATAAGCGCCAGGATAATCAAGAAGCAAATCCAAAAGATGATGCGTTTCATGTCTGTCTATAGATAAAATTCACCACTATAAGCAAAAGGAACCTCTTTCATGGTGGATGTCCCCTTAACGCCTTGTATCAATACAGTATATGGCTCTTTCGATGCTTTCACCGATAAGCTTATCGTCGTCGATCCAACTGTTGTCGTTGCTTTAACTGTCTTCGAAGCGGCATTGCCTTTCGAATCCAACAATAAAAGTGCAACCTGTTTTGAAGTAAAATCCGGTGATGTGTTCCATACAACCTTTACTGATGACTTAAGATTGATATGATCCCCTTGTTTAGGAGATACCACTTGTATACTGTCAGACTTTTTGGCTCCAAGAATATCTTGAAGAGTACAATCTGAAATCCTACACATACCACGGCTTGATTGTAATAGTGTCTCTTGTGAGAACTGGTACAACTGTGACTGGGTTTCATTCATCTTCTCTACTACCATACCAACGTAAAATGCCATGGCTGGTAGAACTCCAATAAATATAATTATTGCCCAAAATCTTGAATGTGGAGTGACTTTGTCCCAGATGATGTTTATCTCTTTCATATAAAATATTACTTCGCTTTAGTTTACTTTAGTTTTTGATACGATGTTCTGTGTAGGAGAAACCTGCATGTAGGAACGTGGTGGTAATTTGGTGACTACTTTGGAAGTTTTTGAGTAAGAGAAAAATAGTATAGCAGTAGCAATGACACATATACCCAGTACCACTATAAGAAATATGTCTGCTGCTTTTTCATCTTTAGCAAAACCATACTTCATGAGCAATCTGACAAGAGAAGAACCCTTCTTCTTGTTCTGTTGTGCCTGAACACCGCTCGAGGTGTTAATCAAAGGATTTTCGTCTAAAATTTCTACTGACATATATGTATATTATAACAGATTCTCTACAAAAGCTCATCTACTGGATAAGTCCGCCAAGGTCCAAACTCGCATTGTCTATGGCTGTCTGGACGATATTTCTGGTCCAGACCACAGCGAACCAATATGTAAATACTGTGGACAAAATAAGGAGTGTTAATGCTATAACCCCAATAGATTTGGACTTCTTATCACCAGATCTTATATATTTTAACCCTTTCCATCTGGTTACCATGATGAAACAGATGGATGGAAGAATGATACTGAATAAATATAGACCAACTTGAGACCAGAAAGAAGTAGACAGCGGCCTTTCTTGAAGACCGTGCCCGCAATTTGGACAGAAATAATATTGTGGAAGTATTGGTTGGTGACAGACAGGACAATCTATAGGATTCATCCGTTGATTATAGCAAACTCCAAGATCTTTTTATCGAGGTCGGCCGATATAACTTTGAAGGTTATGGCGTCGCCGAGAGTAAACTTCTGTTTCGTCTTCTCACCGACTATAGAATAAGTCTTATCATTGAAGACGAAATAATCCGTGCCAATCTTTGAAATAGGAATCATACCTTCGGACTTAGTTTCCTTTTCCTGAACATATATTCCCCACTTAGTCACACCGGAGATGTTACCTTCGAAGACCTGACCGACTCGTTCGCTCATATATTCGACTTGCTTGAGTTTCTTCGAAGCACGCTCGGCTTCGGAGGCATTGATCTCGCGTTCGGTTGAGCTCTCCGCCATCTTCTGCAAAGCCACAATCTCACGATCTCCAAAAGGTTCATTTTTGAGATGACGAGCCAATATACGCTGAACAAGTAGGTCCGGATAACGACGAATCGGCGAAGTAAAGTGTGTGTAGAAAGAGAAAGCCAAACCGAAGTGGCCAACATTTTTTGTGGAATAAACAGCCTTCTGCATAGAACGGATTGTCGCGGTGCGTATAAGCGATTCGTGTGGTGTATCTTCGATCTGGTCCAATAGATGGTTTATATCGTGAGCCGTGACTTCGCCATTTTTCAATCGAAGCTCATAACCAAGCGCCTTCACAAAAGTGGCTAGGTTTGCGATCTTTTCTTTGTCTGGAACATCATGAATACGATAAATAGCACCGGTGTCACGCTTCCCTTTCTTCTTTATGGAATCAAATATATACTTTGCAACTTCTCTGTTTGCAAGAAGCATGTATTCCTCGACTAGTTTGTGTGTATCCAAACGCTCCTTAGCATAGACGCCGATCGGCTTGCCTTTTTCATCCAGACGAAACTTGATTTCTTCTTGCTCAAACTCAATGGCTCCTTGAGAAGCATTTTGCTTACGCAATGTCTTCGCTAGGCGGTTCAAGGTGACGAGTTCATCGTGGTATTTTGCGCCTTCAAATATATCCGTGCCGGATTTTCCATCTATCACTTCTTGAGCATTTTCATATGTAAATCTCTGATCAGAGTTGATGACAGTCCTACCAAACCATCGTGAATGCACTTTTGCATGTTCATCTATAGTGAATATTGCTGAAAAAGTAAGCTTGTCTTCATGTGGATTCAAGCTACAGACATCATTTGAGAGGACTTCCGGCAACATGGGAATTGTGCGGTCTACAAGATATATAGAACAGCCGCGCTTCACAGCTTCCTTATCGAGTGCCGAGCCTTCACGAACATAGTGAGAAACATCGGCGATATGTACGCCAATCTCATAAAGTTGCGTACTTGGTGCTCCGTCGAGTTTTTTGAAAGAAATAGCATCATCGAAATCTTTTGCATCAAAAGGATCTATGGTAAATGTCAGAACTCCTCGCATATCTCTACGCTTAGAGATTTCCAGAGCGATAGATGCTTTGTCTGCTTCAATAGCTTCAGCTTCTTTCTCAACCGCGGCTGGAAAACCGATCTCAAATCCTTTATCAAGGACGATCGACTCCATTTCCACATCATTAATACCCTTCTGGCCTAAAATGCGAACGATCTCACCGACAGGATTCTTCTTCGGATCAGTCCAAGGTTTCATTCGTACATAGACTTTGTCATCTTTCTTGGCCTTACCAGCCACAACGGAAATCGATACATACATCTTGCGATCATCGGCAACAACAACTAGACCATCATTTACTGTACCGACAAAAAGTTCCTTGGAGCGCTGGATGACCTTGGTAACTTCTCCAATCTTCGTGGTAACACCGCGAATCTTCTTGGTCATAACCGTAAATTCAACAGTGTCTCCATTTAAAGCGGTGTTGAGTTTTCCTGGTTCTATATATACTGACTCTTTCTTCGGGTCTGGATCATCAATATAACCGGCGCCTTTTTGCGTCGTCGATATGACCCCCTTATGATTGTGGTATGTATTTTTATTCACCGGATGAATATAGCAAGTTAGCCCAATATGAGACGAATAGCTGCGCGGCACATGTCTGGAACAAGACCGCTGACGAATTTGTTATTGTCTTCGATCCTGACTTTCGTATGATTCTTAGGATATACAATGAAACCCCCTTCCATATATGCGATCTTATCTCCAGCAGCATTGAAAGCTTCTTTAGCTGAAAAATAAGCAACCTTTTTGCCAGTATGGTCGAATATATGAGTATCTTCAATCCATCCTATCTTGATTCCTCCGCGTTTTATGTCGTTATCTATGATTTGAATCATGTGCAAACTATAGCATTATAAACCCTTTTAGTCTATAAGGTAGTCATAAGATAAGCAAAATCCCCCACTACGAGGGATTTTACTAAGTATCCAAACCAAAAATAGTCTTAACGACCTCTCTTGGCAGTACGCTTCTTTGATTTCTTTGTTGTCTTCTTGGCAACCTTCTTGCTCTTTGTAACGCGAGATTTAGAATTTTTCTTTTTCATTTTGATTTGATGCGATCTGTGTCGCATGTGAGTATTCATTTTTAAACAGAATAAATTATTTCTTCGACATGTATGCGCTTCCGCACAAAAATAATTTCTGACTACTGTTGATTATGACAGTATGTACAGATAATGCAATGTGTGTATAACAAAAAAGTGGTTTTATATATTTGAGATTAGGTTATTACTCTTCAAATATTCCAAAACTTGTTCTTTGTCTGAGTCGGCAATAATATAACCGTCGATATCTAGAGTCGGCGTCTTTGTCTGGCCTGATTTTTTTACAAGCTCATCAAAATATACTTTATTGGCAAGCACTTCACGCTCTTCATAAGCGATATTATTTTCTGCAAACAACTTCAATACCCCGGCACACCACGGACAACCTGTTTTTGTATACAGAATTATTTTCATACTCCAAGTATAGCAGAAGTTATATTCCTAAATGGTGTCACTATCTAAACTTTATTATAACCGTGCTAGAAAATAGAGAATATATGGCTAACTTGCAGACACAATTGAACTCGATTAAACAGTTTTTAGTTTTGTGAGTTATATATACAAAAAACTGAAAACTAATGGCATATAGGGTGTGATTCGGTTTATTGATTACTTAATCGATGAGTGTTAATATCCCAGCCTTATAAACATCCCTCTTTACTAATTCTCTTCGCGCTTTCTGCTGGATATGGCTATCGTCTCCTACGGTCTGGCCCTTTATTAGATTATCACTCACATATAAAAGAGCTGCACTTGGAACATTAAAATGTTTAGAGACAGAGAAGGTTGTTGCGGTCTCCATCTCTACACCGTAATACCCTTTTTCCGACCAAGATTTCACATCCTCCCACGTCTCTCCCATCATTGCCTGATTAGTTATTATTGGACCATTCCATACTTTATGATTATTAGGAACATTATCCTTTAGTTTCTTGACGAGCGAAGTATCCGCATAATGTTTGAAATCTTTTGCATCTGGTTCATAAGTTCTGGTCGTGCTCTCATTTCCATAACTCCAAGTCGGCAGGATTAATTCCATATTATCGATTTTTGATGAAAGACCACCGCAACTACCTATGTGAATATTCTTCTTTGAACCAAATAGACAAGCAAGATGTGTCATTTCGGAAAGAAGAGCTCCGCCATACATGACTGTAAACCAATATTTCTTGCTACCGATATTTATTTCAAATATATGTTCTAGAAAACCGTGTAATTTACCAACGGAAAATTCAATATTCAATTCTTTTAATACATCCTTGATATTTGTGCGTTGTTTTTCAATATCCCATGCGCCATATGACAAAAATCCATCTACCACATAATCTTCTGGTAACTCAAACATTTTTCTAAAATCTGAACGGGTAAAGGTCTTATACATGAAAAAAGTATAACACAAGTTCAATTCCTGTTAGTACCCTTCTATAAGACGCCTCAATAAGGCCTCGAAAAACGTGGGTGCCCAGAGAGAATCGAACTCTCGAGACCAGCTCCACAAGCTGGAGTTTTGCCACTAAACTATGGGCACCATATATTACTCATTAATCACCGAAGTTGTGGACTATCAATACTTCGGCGACACCTCATTTTTACCATAGATATGGTTACTTAGTCTAGTGAGTGCATAAAGCAATGAGGACAACCTATTCAAATATGCGAGCATATTCCCGTCCACTTTCACCAGACCTTCTTCAGAAACAGCGATAACTCTGCGCTCTGCCCTACGTGCAAGTGTTCGTGCAAAGTCTAGTGAAGCCGCAAGTTCTGTACCGCCACTTATAAAAAAAGTTTTTATCGGTGGCAAAGTTTTTTCTATAGAATCAACCGTCGCCTCAATCTCTTTGACGGAATTTTCGCTCACCATCTTCTCTGCCCCAGCAACTTCAGCTTGGATGATAAACAGGTTTTCTTGAGCCTGGTGAAGCATCGCCTCAAGTTTTTTCAGATCAGCAACTTTTTGTTGACTAGCCATCACCTTCACCACACCCAAATACGAATTCACCTCATCCAAAACACCGAGCGCTTCAGCTATCGCCGAACTTTTCGAGATGCGTTGATCACAACCAAACTTGCCACCGCCGGACGCAAGTCCCGTCGTACCATCGTCACCTTTTCGTGTATATAACATGTGCGCGGGAGAAGACTCGAACTTCCATGCCCAAATGGGCGCTACCACCTCAAGGTAGTGCGTCTACCAATTTCGCCACCCGCGCATAATTAAAAGATCTAACCTGTTTATCTCTAACTCGCCAATCATAGCGGAGATGGGGCTTATTTTCAACCTTTTTAAGTTTGGGCAACAACTTGACCTTTGGAGACGTTTGGAATAGTGTGGAGATAGAGAAAGGAGGCGGTGAACATGTTAGCAAAAAACAAGTTAGTAGTTTGTAAGTTTCCCGGTAATGATGTCTGGAAGATGTTATGTCCTACATGTAGGACATCCATCACTTACGGTATATATGCATTGGTAACCGTCGATGACGAAGAAAAAAATAACTGGTGCTATAACTGATCCTTATGGATACCGTTGCAGTAACAAGAAATGCTCTGGTCCACGTTGGCTCAATGGCCCAATGTTGGCAAATAGCAAAGAAGAGGTCACCAAATACCTCAAGATAACATTCGTCTACTTGTCGCAGTTTGCGAAAGAAGTAGAAGTTATCCCGATCGAAACTGTTTCTTGCTTCTGGAATGCCCAGCCCATATACCTGCCAATCAAAAACATAGTGCTCGCGAAATCTGTTCCAAATCCACAAACAGTTCCGCGATAAAACCGCCACTCCTCTCGAAGGATTGGCGGTTTCGGTTTTTTATTTGTATTTTATTTGAGATGCGCTTACTTAGCAGCTTCCTTCTTCTCTTCTGCGACTGGTGCTGCTGGTGCCTCTACTGCCTCTTCTTCATATTTAGCATTCATAGTGCGGCGCATCTGCTTACGAATCTCCTTGGCAGCCTCTTCACGTACGAAGTAAAGCTTTGCGCGGCGGACCTTGGAACGGCGAACCATTTCGACAGAGTCGATCATAGGAGAATATAGTGGGAATGTGCGCTCGACACCGATACCATCGATGACTTTGCGTACTGTAAATGTAGCACCTGCTTCTTTACCATGCTTACGTGCCAAAACAAGTCCTTCAAATGCTTGAAGACGGAATTTACCCTTGGCTTCCTCGATTTTCTGCCAGACACGGACAGTATCACCTGGACGGACGTCCAATTTCTTACGGAAATCTACATTTGCTGGGGTTATTACCTTGGTTGTCATAGTGGGGATAGATTAACACGGTCGCTTGGAAAACTCAAGTTTATTTGAATCCGTCGTTGCGACGAGCTTTTGCCTTGTCCAAAACCGTGAGTAACTTCTTGCGCAAACGCACATTCTTCGGAGTGATTTCTAGATATTCATCACCACGCATAAGTTCCAAACCACGCTCAATATCCAGCTTGTAAGGCGGTGTCAGAAGCAATGCTTCGTCAGTACCAGATGAGCGCATGTTCGTGAGCTGCTTTCCTTTGCAAGGATTTACTTCCATATCTTCGCCGCGTGCAACATCACCAACGACCATTCCTTGATAGACTTCAACAGCGGGATCGATAAAAAGTCTTCCACGGTTTTGTAGATTCCAAAGGGAGAATCCGAGCGATTTTCCGGAAACCATGGAGGTCATTGAGCCAGTCTCGCGCTTTTGGATCTCACCAGCATAAGGACGGAATTCTATGAATCGGCTAGCAAGTATTCCCTCGCCTTTTGTGTCTATGGTAAATGCATTGCGATAGCCGAGTAATCCGCGAGTTGGAATCTCGAAGAGCATGCGCGTAAGTTTCTCACGAGTCTTCATCTCTGTCATAAGAGCTTTGCGCTTGCCGAGCTTTTCTATGACAGCTCCGGAATATTCCTCTGGTATGTCTATTGTCAATTCTTCAAAAGGCTCCATCTTCACAATACTGCCATCGGCGGCTTTTTCATCCTTCACGATAACTTCTGGTTGTGAGACTTGTAGTTCATAACCTTCACGACGCATGTTTTCTATGAGAATAGCCACATGCAATTCACCACGACCATAAACTTTAAAATAATCATTTGCAGAAAAATCAACTTTGAGACCAACGTTGATCTCCAGTTCTTTCTCTAAACGCTCGCGAATCTGGCGACCAGTGACGAAAGTTCCCTCTTGGCCAGCAAATGGTGAATTGTTCACCAAAAAGTTTAGCGAAATAGTTGGCTCATCGATCTTGATAGCTGGCAATGCCTTCGCATCTGTGGAATCAGCTATAGTCTCACCGATATATATGTTCGGTAATCCAGCGATCATGACAATATCGCCAGCAGCAGCTTGTGCTGCTGCTGGCGATATTGT
>Ga0194054_10000502_pt1 | contig 19863 bp, 14 predicted proteins | sample SepL2210m_MetaG_FD_163628 | JGI IMG/M metagenome (GOLD analysis project Ga0194054, IMG submission 163628) | Anoxic zone freshwater microbial communities from boreal shield lake in IISD Experimental Lakes Area, Ontario, Canada - Sep2016-L227-10m | ecosystem: Environmental > Aquatic > Freshwater... | reverse complement strand
TGACCCGACCGGAAACAGCCCCAAGCCTTGGCAGACGCTCCTGTACCGGCCCGGTCCCTCCGGCCATCCCGGATCAACATCGCCCCCCGACCATCTCCTCCTCGATTTTTTCTGGATGCCGGTGGCTGAACCATACCCGATCAGCGAGCCGTTTTCGAGCGCGGGAAAGATCAATCTGAACTACCAGATCATGCCCTTTACCTATATCACCCGCAGCACGGGACTGCGCGCCGTGCTCGCGACCGAGAAAGTCGCCGCCGTGGATGTGAACCAGTCAATGCTCTACAAGGTGAGCAAATACGATACCACTACCCTGGCCTCCGGAATGTCCTCAAACGCCCGTCTGCCGCTCAACCTCGACGCGACGCTGGCGCAGTTTGACAGCAAGTTTTCCAACAACGACATCTTCAAGTCTGCCTCGCAAATCTGCGAGATGTATCTCGTTCCCCAGGGCTACAGTTCGGCCGCAACCTTCGCCGCCGATTGGTATGGCAGCAAGTTCGCTCTCGTCGGCGACAATGTCCGCGAGCGGCCATACGCGAACATCTACGGGCGCGTGACGACGAAATCGAACACTTACCAGGTCCACTATCGGGTGCAGTCCCTGCAAAAAATCAAATCCGATCCGAACCAGGCGCAATGGGTGGAAGGCCGGGACCAGATCACAGGAGAAAAACAGGGGGCGACTGTCATTGAGCGCTACATCGATCCCAACGCGGCCATCACGGATTTTGCCGCCAGCCCGAATGCCGGGATTTCGCTGGAGCCTTCCTATAAATTCCGCATCATCAACTCCACCAGTTTCCATCCGTGAACCCCAGGCTTATCCGCCCAAGGGCCTTCTCCCTTGTCGAACTTCTCACCGTCATCGCAATCATAAGTATCCTCGCAGCCTTATCCGTCACCGCCTTTAACCAAATTTCCCGCGCCTCCAAACTTGCCGCAGCCGGGCAGTCCCTGGTTGACAACCTGAATCTCGCCCGGCAGACAGCGATGACCAGAAATCGCAGGGTCGAGGTCCGGATTTATCAATTCCCCTCCGCTCCCGGTTCCTCCGACACGGCCTGCCGCGCCATCCGGCTGTTTCTCGTGCAATCCGCGGGCGATTTGCTTCCGCTGACGAAAACTATCTGCTTTCAAGACCCTGTTGTCCTCAGCGATTCGGGAACGAACCTGCCGAATAGCTCAAGCACGACGAGCACGATTCTGGCACCAACCGACATCTCAAAAAATGCCACGACCGACGCCACCAACGACGCCACCAAATGGCCAGTGCCCGGCATGACCACTTATCAATATATCAGCTTCAATTTTCTGCCGGATGGCGGGACGGATCTCGATCCGGGAAAAAACTGGCTTGCAACACTCATGCTAGCAAACGACCCCCTGATCGCCAACAGTCTACCCGCAAATTACCTCACCGTGCGGATCGATCCAGTGATCGGAAAAGCCTCCGTTTTCCGGCCGTGACCCATCAGTTAAAAGGTAGTAAGGAACAGTAGTTTTTCTATATCGACACACTGATCGCCTGTATGCCTGCATTGCGTCCGCTTTTTCCCAGCTTATGATTTTTCCCGCCCGCCAGCTTTGGTATGATCAGCCTGCCGGTTCTGAATGGACCCGCGCCGTCCCCATCGGATCCGGAAAACTTGGGGCCATGGTTTTCGGAAATGTCGCGCAGGAACGGATTCAAATGAACGAGGACAGCGTCTGGAGCGGCGGGCCCCGTGACCGCAACAATCCGGACACCTTGCGCTTACTGCCGGAAATCCGCCGCTTGATCCAGGAAGGCCAACTGGCGCAAGCCCATGCCCTCGCCGCGGATGCCATGGCGGGAACTCCCGATATCATGCGGTTTTACGAACCACTAGCCGACGTGTTGATCTTTTTCGAATACAAGACCCCTGCCATCGCCACGGCAGAATCCCTTTCGAACGCCAATGCGCGTGTTGGCCTGACCGACCTGCACCCATCCTCCTATAGCCGATGGCTTGATCTTTCCAACGCCGTGGCCGGCGTGGAATACACGCTCGACGACACGATTTTTCGCCGCGAGTGCCTGGCGAGCGCGCCGGACAATGCGGTGGCACTTCATCTCACGGCCAGCCATGGCGGAGCGTTGTCCTTCCGCCTCCGCCTCGATCGCGGAGAGCAGGACAATTATGCCGCGCGCTATCTGGACACCATCCGGAAGTTTGACTCCTGCGGTCTGGTGCTCTCCGGGAGAACTCCCGGCATGGCGTTCTCGGCCGCCTGCGCCGTTCAGGCTACAGGCGGATCCGTGACGGTCAACGGTGACACTGTGATCGTGAAAAAGGCGGATGCAGTGCTCATCACCGTTGCCGGGACAACATCCTTCCGGGACGAAGATCCAGACCGTATCGCAAAAGAGCGGGCTCTTGCCTCGCTGGAAAAAGGCTGGCCCGCGCTGCTTGAAACCCATCTGGCGGAATACCGTCCGTATTTCGAACGCGTACGCCTCCAACTTGGGCCGGAGAGCGAAGTGCTCGCGCGCGCCACGCAGCCCACGGACCAACGGATCGAACAGGTTCGCAACGGAGCGAGCGATCCGGATTTACTGGCACTATATTTTGACTACGGGCGCTACCTCCTGATCGCCTCCAGTCGTCCCGGCAGTCTCCCTGCCAACCTGCAGGGCCTCTGGAACCAGGATTTCCGGCCGGCTTGGGGAGCAAAATATACGATCAACATCAACACGGAGATGAATTATTGGCCCGCCGAAGTCTGTGGGCTTGGCGATTGCCACGCGCCGCTCTTCGATATGCTTGAGCGCCTCGCAGAAACCGGAAAGGTCACCGCGCAAAAAATGTATGGGTGCCGCGGCTTCGTCGTTCACCACAACACTGACATCTGGGCCGATTCCTGCCCGACCGACCGCAACATGGGTGCCTCCTACTGGCTGATGGGCGGAGCCTGGCTATCCCTCCACCTCTGGGAGCATTACGCATTCTCGGGCGACCGCGTTTTTCTGGAGCGCGCGTGGCCCCTCCTGCGGGAAGCCTCCCGGTTCTTTCTCGATTATCTCGTGCCCGACACCAAGGGCCGACTGGTGGTTTTTCCCTCATCGTCACCGGAAAATGTTTACCGCCTTCCAAACGGCGAGGTCGGCACGCTCTGCGCCGGCACTGCGATGGACAGCGCCATCCTCGACCTGCTGTTCCGGCGCACCCGTGAGGCGGCAGAAATCCTCGGCCGCGATACGGAGTTCCAAACCGAAATCGAATCCGCGCGCCACAAACTGCCTCCGCTCTCCATCGGCAGCAGCGGTCAATTGCTCGAATGGCCCGAGGAATACGAGGAGGTGGAACCCGGCCACCGCCACATCTCCCACCTCTTCGCCCTCCATCCCGGCGACCAGATTTCCCCCGCGCAGACGCCGGATCTGGCAGAGGCCGCGCGCCAAACGCTCGCCTTCCGCCTTTCGCGCGGCGGCGGCCATACCGGCTGGAGCCGGGCTTGGATTATCAACTTCTGGGCACGGCTGCTCGACGGCGAAAAAGCCCACGAGAACTGTCTGGCTCTTCTGTCAAAATCCACACTGCCGAATCTGTTCGACGACCATCCGCCGTTTCAGATCGATGGGAATTTCGGCGGCACCGCCGGCATCGCAGAAATGCTCCTGCAAAGCCACGAGACTATGCCCAGTCCCGAAGGAGTGACACTCCCCCTCATCCACATTCTCCCCGCCCTTTCCGCCGCTTGGCCGGAGGGCAAGGTCACCGGACTGCGCGCGCGCGGCGGATTTGAAGCCGACCTTGCCTGGAACGACGGCGGCATAGCCACGGCGGTCATCCGCTCAACTCGCGGCGGTTCGTTTTATCTCCGCCTTGGACGGATGCAAGGCGAAGTAAAGATTTCCCTGGCACCCGGCCAACAGCACAAGTCCACCTTCTCTCTAAACACTCTTTGAGCAGTCCCCCCGGCATCATTCCTCCGCCACTCGTTCTCCCATCCCTATGACCGCCCGGACATTTTCAGTCGGCACCCTGACGTACGACAAAAGGGGGCTCTGGCTGGTCTTCTTCTGGCTCATGTGGAATGACTTTTCGATCACCTTGCTGGAGCAGGTAACACGCTTGACCGACATCCTAATGCGGGATCGTGGGGCCTCTTATACTCTGATAGCAACATTCGGGACGGCTGGCGGAATTCTCGGGATGTGGATCAATCCGGTTTTCAGCACCTGGTCAGACCGGCTCCGCACGCGGTTCGGAAGGCGGCGGCCATTTTTGCTCATTGCCACGCCGCTCTTTGCCGTCAGCCTGTGCGCGATCGCCTTCATGCCGGACCTCTATCATTTCTTGATGAGGTTTGATATGGCTGCGGCGATCCTGAACCGCATTCCGGTCAACGGGGAGGTGCTGTTCATCGGCATCGCGAGCATTATCAGCGGGATGTTCAACGGCGTGGTGCTGGCGATCTTCAGCTACTACTACTGGGACGTGGTCCCGGAAATTGTGTTGGGCCGGTTCAATTCCTTGGCCAAGATCATCACGGTCCTGGCGGGCATGGTCTGGGGCTTCTTTGTGGTCGGCTATGCCGAGCATCATACAAAAGCGGTCTATATCGGAGTTTCCGTCTTCTGCCTGTCGGTGTATCTGCTCTCGGTGTGGCGGGTGAAGGAGGGGGATTACCCGCCGCCGGAACCGAGAAAAACCACCAATTTTCTGGAGCCGTTCTTTGACTACTTCAAGGATTGTTTCAACAAGCCCTACTACCTGTGGATCTTTGTCGGAACTTTGTTCTACCAACTGGGAAATCAAGGGAACAATTTTCAGCTTTTTTACCTCCGCTACGATCTCGGAATGGATTTGGCCACTACGGGATGGATCAGTGGAACTGGCCTCATGGCGACAACGGTTTTCGGTGTGTTGCTGGGATATTCCACAGGATCTCTGATCGACCGCTTGAAGCCGATCCGGGTGATTCCGGTCACCTTGTTTATCTGGGCGTTGCTCGTTTTGATTTCCTTCTTTGTCGTCCGTGATAAAACGACAGCCGCCATCATGGCCTCGCTCATCAACATCAACATGTTCGGATTCGGAGTAGCGCTGGGGGCCGTGACGGTGGAACTTTTTCCCCGCGAAAAAATCGGCCAGTTTTGCTCGGCCCAGGCATTCTTCTACCAGACGATCATCATGGTTTTGAATCCTCTCGCGATCTCGCCATTTTTCGATTGGCTGAAATTCAACCGCGCCGGATATCTCTGGTCGGCATTATTTTACCTTCTGGCCGGGCTGGTCACGGTCAAGGTCTATCACAACTGGAAGCGGAAGCAGCAAGAACAGCAAATGGAGGCGGGTTCATTTCTTGCTGAACCCATTGAAAGATGCTGAGACGGAGGGCGCATATTCCTAATATGCCAACCGCTACGAACAAATATGTCGGACTTTGGCCAAAGCTGTATTGTCTTTGGGCAGCTCTCGCAATTGGTCTCGCGATTGTCCTGAACGGTTTCTCATCGGAGAGCATCACTCGCCTATTGGTGATCGCGTTCCTCTTTGTCCAAATCGCATTGCATTCTATTTTGGTGAAGAGTTTTCCTCGGTTGGAACCAAAGGTAAGATTTCTTGTTCTGGCCGCCGTCCTTGCCTCAGTAGTGGAGGGCTTTCATATGATCTCCATGCCGGTGTTTTTATCGCTGCGTATTGGCCAGGATACGCCCTTCACGCAGGGACTGAACCGCTATGCGCTTGATCTGCTCTTTACCATACCTGCCTACCTCGTAATCTTTTCGGTTATCTGGCATTTTATCAACCGATATCATTTCACGCTCTGGCATTATATCGCCATCATGGGATTAGGCCAAGCACTGGGCGATGGCGGGCTCATATATTTCATAAAAGCCCCAGCGATGCTCTTCTTTTTGCCGTATCCAATGACGAACTACCTGGCAATGAATATCATTCCTTTTCTGGCGGTTCGCGATCATCTGAAGCATGAGCGATCCGAGAGTATTTTCAGCTGCCTTGCTGTTCCGGGACTGATTGGAACGTATTTCATCTGTGGAACAATCATAAAACTAGCAGGCAGGTATTTCGGGTTTCAGTAGGAGCTGAAACTGAATGCTAACTGGCGCTTGTCAAGGCACCGACCGGCTACCAAGAGATGCTTGCGATGTGGCGCAAGATCCTCGATTTTCTTTCGCGAAAACTGCCAATAACTGCTCTCAACCGGAAGAGATAAGCAACTTGGTGATCTTCTTGTGGCGTGCAAACCTGAAGCAGTCAGAATACGGCAAAGCTGGGAAGCCTGCTGCCTCCTGCAAAAGACCGATCATGCTGGCCGCCCTGTTGCTCCGACACAGTCACGAAAGGCTTTTTCGAGGGCGGCCAGCGGGTCGCCTGCGGGAAGGAATTCGTGCGAGACGATCCGGTCGGCTCCCGTCGCGGCGATCGCGCGGTAAACGGCGGGATAGTAGATTTCCTGGTTTTCGTCGGGCTGTCCGCGCCCGGGATTTCCAGCGGTGTGGTAGTGGCCGAACCACTCGTGATTCTGCTGAATCGTCCGGATCAGGTCTCCCTCCATGATCTGCATGTGGTAGATGTCGTAGAGCAGTTTGACAGCGGGCGAGTTGACGAGTTGGCAAAGGCGAACGCCCCATGCACTGGTGTCGCACTGGTAATCCTTGTGATCAACCTTGCTGTTGAGCAGTTCCACGACAAGCATGACGCCTGCACTCTCCGCTTCGGGCGCAATTCGGGCGAGCGCCTCTGCGCACGTCTCCAATTCGCCTTCCCTCCCGGAACGGTTGCCGGAGAAACAGATGAGCGCCGGGATTTTCCACTGCAGGGCTTTCTGGATGTTGGCGCGGAGTTCCGCCTCGATCCTCTCCCGGTTTTCGATCCGGTTCAGGCCGTCCTCGATGCCACCGTGCCCTGCCACCGCCCCCAGTCCGAGCCCGTGGGCCTGGACCTTCGGCCAAAGCGACTCGTCGATGAGATCGACGAACTCGTAACCGATCTTCCTGGCACCCGCGAGCAGCGCCTCTGTCTCGATGCCCTTGTTCTGGAAGCACCACCAGGAGAACCCCTGACGCAGGCGGCTCACGCTTCCTCCCTCCAATCGAAGACGACACCCATGGTCCGGGCTCGTTCTCGATTGACTGTTTCGTAGGCTTTTACGCAGTCCGCAGGTTTGAAGAAGTGGGTATTCAATCCTTCCAGCGGGAACCGGCCCGAGGCGGCGAGGGAAAGAAAGAGCTCGGTGATGGTCGCGTTCGTCCACTCCGCAGTCTCATGGCCGTCATGGGCCCCGACGATGGTGATGCCGCGCATGATCACGTCCGACGTCAATTGCTGTTTGGACGGTGCCCCCGTGTCACCGAGAATCACGACCTTTCCGAATTTTTCGGCCAGACCCAGCGCAGCTGCGAAGACTTTTTCGTTGCCGGTGGAGTCGATCACGAGGCGGGGCAATTTGCCTTTATTCGCGGCAAGGATGGCATCCTTCGCTTCCGCGATGGGAGCCGAAATGGTGGCTGTGGCTCCGCCTGCCGCCGCCATGCTCAGGCGCTCCGCCGCGGAATCCACCGCAATGATCGAGGCTGCACCGGCGGCGTTGGCCCAGCGGATGGACATCTGCCCGATCGGACCCGCTCCGATGACCAGAACGGAATCGCCGAGGTGATAGCCAGCTGCCAGAGTGCCATGAAATGCGATCTTGGCGAGCGCGAACCAATGAGCGTTTTCAAAAGGAACGATGTCGGGAATTTTCGAGCAACTCGCACCCGGACAGACCCAGTGGGATTGGTGGGACGAACGCGCGCTCACGCGGTCGCCGGGTTTAAGGTTGTCGCAGCGAGATTCCACCACGGTCCCCACGGCGCAGTAGCCGGGAAAAAATGGATATTTCACCCAAGTGTCCCAGTGGGTTCCGGGTTCAAAGAGGCGGTTGAAGACGATATTTTCGGTCCCCGTGCTCATGAGCGAGAGCGCGGTCTTGACCAAAACCTCGCCCTCCTGAAGCTCCGGCAACTCGAACGGCTCAATTTGGACTTTTTGTTTTCCGGGAAACGAAAGACGCCGGCCGGATGTGATTTGTTTGGAATCAGACATGACGCCCAACATTTGCAAGAGCGCTGGACTACGGCAATTCGAATAAATGGCGATAATTTGTGAAAAACGGCTATTTTTGTTGAGAGAGCCCTGCAAACCTAGGAAGAAGTATTAGCCATATGTTAAAATCGGCGATTTGGAAAACGGCGCTTGATCAGTCATCCGGGCAGAAGCTTCCGGCTTTTGTCTCGGGGCTGATTCACTCCGTGCCACGGGGATACAATTGCGGTATGCATTCGCACCAGGCGGTGGAGATCGTGTATCACGCCACTGGGCGTGGCGAAACCCGGGTGGCCGGGCGGAGCATCCCGTTTCAGGAGGGGAGCGCTGTGATTTATGCCCCGCAGGAAATTCACGACCAGAGCATGGCTTCTGATGGCGAGGATCTTTGCGTGCAGGTCGCACTGGCGGGCAACCTATACCGCAAACTGCCTGGTGGCTTTTTCGTGCCGCGCATCGGGCAACCGTGGCTGATCGCCGAAATCCAGAACCTGTGCCGCAGCCGGGCCCAGCCCGGGGGACTCGAGCAGCGGGTCTTTGACCTCCGCGCCGCCGCAGTATTGCTGGCACTCGTGGACATCGCCACGAAAGCCTCGAGGGAGGATGCCCTGCCGCCGTCCGAGCGGCACGTCATGCAGGCGGAGCAATTCATGAGCGAGCATTTTGCAAGCATTTCTACCCTCCGCGATGTGGCGGAGCATATCGGAGTAAGCCACGATCACCTGCGGCACATTTTCAGAAAGGCGAGCGGACGCTCGTTGGTCCGGCGGCTGAACGAGATCAAAGTCGCGCGGGCGAAAATCCTTCTGACGAATTCGCCTCTCCCTCTGAAGCAGATTGCCGCGACATGCGGATTCAAGGACGAGTACTATTTCTCGGCAGTCTTCCGCCGGTTGACAAGCGTTTCGCCCGGTCTGCATCGCAACTATGGGCTCTCGCTTGCCCCCGCGAAATGGATGAACGACGGTCGATAAGACCGCCCGCCAATGTTCTCAGCAATGGCCAGCGTCATTCCTCCGTTCATTGTGCTGACGTGAGGATTAGTGAAAATCTTTGGCGGTGGACAGGCAAGACAGTTCTGACAGTGTACTACCTAATGAAGTGGAATGCCGTTCTTGGAAGAGAGGACTGCAGTTCCAGATATTGAGATTTCTAGGAATCGAAGCCCGGATTATGCCCGGGGGCGGTCCGCCTGCAGGATATCCAGCGCGGTCTTGGCCGAGGCCAAGTTTGAGCAGGGCATTCCGTCTCCGTCATTGTTCAAATGGAACCGCCGGGGTGTCCGCTTGCCCGCTTCGGTCTCTTTCCATAGATACCCGTAGAATTTTCCGTTACGAATTCGAAGCTCTGGGATTTTGCGATTGCGCGGATCTCGTGCCTCGATAAACTGCAAGACATGTCCGTTTTTCATTTCGAGGCATTGCACGATCTCGTTCTGGTAAAGAGCGAGGGGATTCCGCCGGAGTGAATATGCAAGTCGTGAAAAATGAAACATGCCGGCGTGGCGGAATTGGCAGACGCGCACGACTCAAAATCGTGTTCCTTCGGGAGTGTGGGTTCGAGACCCTCCGCCGGTAAATTTTAGGACAGCTTCGGGGGTCCCGAAAGGGCTCCCGGCTCGCAGAATGACTGGTTTCCCAACTGACATCCCATGCCCACAAATCCCTCCCCGTATATTCTGGCCGGTGACATCGGTGGAACGAAGTCGAACATCGCGACCTTCCGTGTCGTAGGCCGCAAGCTCGTTCTCGTGCGCAATCAGCGCCATACCAGTTCCTCATATGCCGGTCTGAACGCGATTCTCCGTGAATATCTTGCTGAAGACGAACGTCCGATCCTGGCGGCTTGTTTCGGCATTCCCGGCCCGGTCCACAACGGGCGCGCCAAGCCGACGAACCTGACCTGGGGGGTGGATGCCGCCGAGATTTCCGAGCAGTTCGAAATTCCGCATGTCTCGGTGCTGAACGATCTCGAGGCCAACGCTTACGGGACCCAGCATCTCAAGGCATCGGATTTCGCCGTGGTGCAGAAGGGGGCTCCGGATGCGTCGGGAAACCGCTGTGTGGTCTCCCCCGGCACCGGTCTCGGCGAGGCAGGGATGTATTGGGACGGGAAGCGCTACCACGTCTGGGCGTGCGAGGGCGGCCACGCCGACTTCGGCCCGCGCAGCCCGCTCGAGATTGCGCTGCTGGAATATCTCATGAAGCAATTCGGCCACGTGAGCACTGAGCGCGTGGTTTCGGGGATGGGGATCGAGAATATCTATAAATTCCTCCGCGAAACCGGGCGCGGCAAAGAACTTCCCGTCGTGGCCGGCGAGATGAAGACGAACGACCCTAACCGCGTCATCTCGAAGTTTGCGGATTCCGGCGATTGCCCGATGTGCGTGCAGACGCTGGAAATTTTTGTCGGATGCCTAGGGGCGGAAGCGAGCAACATGGCGCTCAAGACGATGGCCTCTGGCGGCGTTTATCTCGGCGGCGGAATCCCGGCAAAAATCCTTCAACGCATCCAGTCGGTCGGGTTCCTCCATGCCTTCAACGACAAAGGCCGCCTTTCCTCCATCATGGAGAGCACGCCGGTCATGGTCATCCTCAACGACCAGGCGGCGCTTATCGGGGCCGGGTATTATGCCCTCGAAGGCGCAGCGGCCTCCTGATCATTCTCAGCTGTAGCGGTGCTCTATGAGTGTTGGAGAAGAATAATTGTGACGGTCACAGACAGACGCAACAACGATCTCCCAATAGAGGATTTGCTCATATTTGAGCCGGCACTAGCGCACCTCGAAGCAGACGGATCGCGCGGCGGCATCGGCATCCTCGGCGGATGCGGCGCGGATCCAGAGGAGTGGCTCGCCTTTCGAGATGTGCTCGCCGGTCTTTTTGATTCCAGAAAATCCCACGGCAGGATTGATGGCGTCACCGGTTTTGTGGCGTCCCGCCCCCAGTTGCACGGCCGCAGCACCGAGCCAGCCGGCATCGATTTTGACAACCGTCCCGTCATCGGGTGACGGAAACGGACGGACGACCGGGGCCGGGTGGAAATGATCCCAATCTTCGAAGGCGTGCAGGTCTCCGCCTTGGGCTTCGACGAGCGCGAGAAATTTCCGCCAGGCCGAGCCGTCCTCGAGATGTTTGGCGAGGACGTCCCTCGGCGAATCCGAGACGGCGGCCGCGAGGTCGAGCGTGATGGCGACGAGGTCGTCCGGGCCATTGCCTTGCAGCGTTTCGACGGCCTCCCGGACTTCGAGGGCGTTGCCGACAGTACGCCCGAGCGGTTCGTCCATCGGCGAGAGGAGGAACGATGTCCGGACCCCGTTGCTTTTTCCCGCCGAGGCGAGCCCGGCTGCCAGCAACTCCGCGTCTTCGCGGGTTTTCATGAATGCCCCGCTGCCGAATTTCACGTCGAGCACGAGCCGGTCGAGCGACTCGGCGAGTTTCTTCGACATGATGCTGGCGACGATGAGCGGCCGCGAAGGGACCGTGGCCGTCACATCGCGCAGGGCGTAAAGCCGTTTGTCCGCGGGGCAGAAATTTGCCGTCTGGCCGGCCATGAACACTCCGATCTTTTTGATCTGGTGCAGGCATGCGGCCTCGTCGAGGTGGACGTTGAAGCCGGGGATGCTTTCGAGTTTGTCGAGCGTGCCGCCGGTGATCCCTAGTCCGCGTCCCGAGACCATCGGAACCCACAGGTTGTCACAGGCGAGCAGTGGGGCCAGAACGAGGGAAACCTTGTCGCCGATGCCTCCGGTGGAATGCTTGTCCACCTTCGGAGGCGATCCTTCCGGCCACTTGAACACGCGCCCGCTGTCGCGCATCGCCGCGGTGAGAGCCGCGGTCTCGGCGTCCGACATGCCGCGGAAAAACACCGCCATCGCCAGTGCGCTCATCTGGTAGTCCGGGAGTTCGTCCGCGGAATACGCGGCGATCAGTGCCGCGATCTCCGCGGTTTCCAGACTCCCTCCATCGCGCTTTTTTTCAATGAGAGAAGGGATATGCATGGGCCGGAGTTTGTTGGGAGCATCCAGCATGGAGGGCTTGCATGTCGTGATCAAGCGGGATTCGGGATTGCCGGTGCCGCGCCGGTCTGATTGTTTCTCTGAACCGCATGAAATCCAAGAGGCTCACGTTTATTCTCCGGCTTTCGAGCACAGTCGGTTTGTGGGTTCTGATGCTGACCACGGTTTTTGCGGGCTACGATTTCGGTTTTTTTTGCCTGCTGGCATTCATGGCGCTCGTGGCGCTATGGGAATACTACCGGATGCTCGAGGCGGACGGGATCGGGGTTTTCACCCTGACCGGCCTGATCTGCGCGGTGGTGCTGCTGGCGGGAGGGTTCCTGCTCATGAAGGATCAGGGGCCAGAAAACGCCTATGACTTCGAACTGGTCGTACTCGTCCTTTTCCTGATCGTCACATTCGCGCGGCAGATGTTCCGCGGGTCGTCCGGGGATCCGCTGCGCGCGATGAGCTACACGGTCTTCGGGCTCCTGTATATTCCGTGGCTGTTCAGCTTTATCACGAAGATCATCTTCCTGACACCCCGTGCCGCCGACGGGACAACCACCGGGCAATACTATGTGCTCTTCCTGGTGATGGTGACGAAATTCAGCGACATGGGCGCCTATGTCTTCGGAAGCCTTTTCGGCAAACACCCGTTCGCCCCGCACATCAGCCCGCACAAGACCTGGGAGGGCTTCGCGGGTGCCCTGGTGACATCTCTGATCGCCGCGAGTTGGCTGTATGCGCTGATGCCGGGAAAACTCTCGGCGTTCCGTTTTGACGACATCATCGTGCTGGGGCTTTTGCTCGGCGTCGCGGCGGTGATCGGCGATCTGGCCGAATCCATCGTCAAGAGGGGGGCCAACACGAAAGACTCGAGCGCGATGCTTCCGGGAATCGGAGGCACCCTCGACCTCATCGACAGCCTGCTCTTCACCTCGCCCCTTCTGTTTTTCTACATGAGGCTTGTCCTCGGGGTGTCATGAGAAAGCGGCGGGTTGTCATTCTCGGTGCAACCGGTTCCATCGGGCAGAGCGCGCTCAAAGTCGCCCGTGATATTCCCGACCGCATGGAGATCGTCGGGATGTCGGCCCACCGGAACGCGGAGGCGCTCGCCGCCGCGTCGAGGGAGTTTCCCGCGGCACGCTGCGTCCGCACCGACGGGCCGGATGGGATGGAGCGCCTCATCGAACTGGCCACCATGCCCGAGGCGGATCTTGTGCTCGTGGCCATTGTCGGGACTGCGGGATTGAAGCCCGCGCTCGCTGCGATCGGGCACGGCAAAGACCTCGCGGTGGCCAGCAAGGAAATCCTGGTGATGGCCGGAGAAACGGTTATGCAGGCGGCCGCGAAGAATAGGGTCCGCATCCTGCCGGTGGATAGCGAGCACAACGCGATTTTCCAATGTATCGAGGGCCGCGATGTATCGACGGTCAAAAGGCTGATCCTTACGTGCTCGGGCGGTCCGTTCCGGCACACGCCGAAAGAGGAGTTCGAGGCGATCACTCCCGAGTTGGCTCTCCGGCATCCGACCTGGCGGATGGGCAAAAAGATCACGATCGACTCGGCGACGCTGTTCAACAAAGCGCTCGAGATGATCGAGGCGAGGTGGCTGTTCGGGCTGCCGATCGAGCGCGTCGAGGTGATCGTTCACCCGCAGAGCATCATCCACTCGATGGTCGAGTTTGTGGACGGCTCGACGCTCGCGCAGATGAGCCACTCGGACATGTGCTTCCCGATCCATTACGCGGCGACATGGCCGGACCGCGTGCCGAATTCGCTCAAGCCGCTGAATTTTTCCGAGTTGGCCCGGCTCGACTTCGAGGCCCCTCGACGGGACGACTTTCCCGCACTCGACCTCGCCGTGGAAGCCGGAACTCGCGGCGGAACGCTCCCGGCCGTTCTCAATGCCGCCAATGAAATTGCGGTAGATGCCTTCTTGGCTGGGGAAATCCGGTTTCCAAAAATATGGAACATCGTCGCGAAAGTGATGGCAAAGTGCCCGCACATCGAAAATCCCGGCTTGGAGCAGGTGATTGAAACAGACCGCGCCGCACGGGCACTTGCTTCGCGGCTGACCATGGAATAGAGTCCCCGGACTCCTATGGTTTTCGACATCATTAAGTTTCTTTTTATCTGCATCGAGGTCGTTCTGATCTTCAACCTGCTCATCGTCGTGCACGAGCTCGGGCATTTTCTGGCGGCGAAATGGCGCGGGCTGGTCGTGGAAAAATTCGCGATCTGGTTCGGCAAGCCGATCTGGAAAAAGACCATCGGCGGAGTCGAATACCGTCTCGGCTCGATTCCGGCCGGCGGGTTTGTCGCCATCCCCCAGCTCGCACCGATGGAGGCGCTGGAAGGCAAGGTCGAGCAGTCGCGCGACGAGCTTCCGCCGGTCAATCCTCTCGACAAAATCATCGTCGCCGCCGCCGGTCCGCTCTTCAGCTTCGGACTCGCATTCGTGATGGCGTGCATCGTCTGGTCGGTCGGCAAGCCTCAGAGCGAGTTCGATTTTCCGACCATCGGGTATGTGAAGGAAGGCGGCCCGGCCGACAAGGCGCACATCCGGGTGGGGGATGAGATCATCGCGGTGGACGGTCACCCGGTGAAGCACTTTGTGAGCGGGACGGACAGCGTGAAGTGGCGGATCGTCCGCAGCGAGGGGGAAACCATCGACTTCACGGTGAAACGCGACGGACAGGAAATCACCATCCCCACCGGCTGGACAAAACCCGAGACATCGAGCTGGCGCCGGCCCGCCCTGCGCGAGGTCCAGATCGGACCCCGTCTGGTTCCCGGTGTCGGCTTCGTCATTCGCGGAAGCATTGCTGACAAAGCGGGATTCAAGTCCGGCGACCTGGTCACGGTGGTAAACGGAAAGCCAATATTCAACCTGGACGAGATCGGACCACTCGTTGACGCCAATCGCGGAAAATCGCTGGCTGTCACGGTTGAGAGGAATGGCGCCGACATCCCGCTCACGCTCCCGCTTCCGCCTGCAAGCCCCGAGGCAAAGCCGGTGGACTTCGGCATTGAATGGGGCCGGACGACACTGGTTTATCCCGATCCCGTCAGCCAGGTAAAGGATGCCGCGACGAGCATTTTCCGGATGGTCGGCGCTCTCCTCTCGCCGAAGTCCGATGTCAAGGCTGCGCACTTCAGCGGGCCGGTGGGCATCATGCGCCTCTACTACCAGATTTTTGAAAGCGAAAACGGCTGGCGGCTCGCGCTGGCGTTCAGCGTGCTGATCAACGTGAACCTCGCGCTGATCAACCTGCTGCCGTTCCCGGTGCTGGACGGCGGGCATATCACGCTCGCCATCATCGAAGGAATCCGCCGCAAGCCGATCAATGTGCGCGTGCTGGAATTCGTCCAGACCGCCTGCGCGATCACTCTCATCGGGTTCATGCTCTACCTGACATTCTACGACGTGGGTGACATTTTTGTTCCCAAGCCGCCGACTGCGGAAAAGTCGAAATAGCCCCGATGGACCCAGTTTATCGCCCGTATCCCGGACGCCGACCTGCGCGGGAAGTTCGCATCGGCACCACGGCGGTTGGCGGGAGCAATCCGATCCGCGTCCAGTCGATGCTGACCAGTGACACGATGGACACGTCAGCCTGCGTGAAGGAAACGCTCGGGCTCGTCGAGGTCGGATGCGAGATCGTGAGGATTACCGCCCCAACGGTCAATGACGCAAAAAACCTGGAAAACATTCGTGTGGAGCTTCGCGAAAATGGCTGCACAGTCCCGCTGGTGGCCGACATTCACTTCAAACCCGACGCGGCGCTCGAAGCGGCCAAGTGGGTGGATAAAGTCCGGATCAACCCCGGCAACTTCGCCGATTCCAAGAAGTTCAACGTGCGCGAATACACCGACGACCAATACGAGGCCGAGATCGACCGCATCCGGGAACGGTTCCATCCGCTGGTCACGCTTTGCAAGGAGCGCGGTGTGGCGATGCGGATCGGGACAAACCACGGTAGCCTCAGCGACCGGATCATGAACCGCCACGGGGACACGCCGCTCGGCATGGTCGAGAGCGCGCTCGAGTTCGCCCGTCTCGCCCGCGAACTCGATTACCACGATCTCGTTTTTTCGATGAAGTCCTCGAACCCGAAGGTCATGATTGAGGCATACCGCCTTTTGGTTTCAAGGCTCGATGCAGAGGGGCCAGATTGGAACTATCCGATCCACCTTGGTGTTACTGAAGCCGGGGACGGCGACGATGGGCGTATCAAAAGCGCGATAGGAATCGGGAGCCTGCTGGCGGACGGGATCGGCGACACAATCCGGGTTTCGCTCACCGAGGACTCCGTGCACGAGATCCCGGTGGCCCAGGCGCTTGTCGCGCTGGCTGAAAAGCGACAGCAAAAAACGATGGGTTCCCCGTCGCTTCCTTTTGATCCTTTCTCATTTGAAAAACGGGCATCTGAAACCATCTCCGCCGCCGGGATTCCGACAGGCGGTGATCAACTCGTCCGCGTGGCCGTCCGCCGCGCGATCTGCGACAAACTCGCCCACAAGCTTTCAGCGCTGGGCGATTTCCAGCCGGAGATCGTCAGCGATGATGCCGGTGTTTTGGCGATGGATCCCCGCGATGATGCGGCGGTTGCTTCTCTGAATGCTTCTCAGAAAGCCCGGCTCGTCACGATCCCGGACGGATGCGAGATGGATGTGATCCCGGCCTTCCGCATGTTGGCGGCACGGATCGCTCCGAGACATCCGATCCTGCTCAAGAACAACTTTGAAAAAGCGGCAAGTGGAAAACCAGCGCGGGAGCGCTTCGTAGATGGGGGAAGTCGAGTGTTTGGTGAGGGTGGCAACCGGAGCGTCAGCGGAGTGATGCGGAAACCGGAAAGAGAAGGAGATTTTTTGACGGCCCTCTTGAATGCTTCGACCAACATCGGGTCGCTGCTGTGCGACGGGATCGGCGACGCGATCCTCGTGCAGGAAGAGGAAGCGCCAGGCCAGTCGCTCCGGATCGCTTACAACATCCTCCAGGCCGCAGGGGTTCGGATTTTCAAAACCGATTACGTCGCGTGCCCGAGCTGCGGCCGAACACTTTTCAACCTGCAGGAAACAACCGCCCGCATCAAAGAGGCGACGATTCATCTGAAAGGCGTGAAGATCGCGATCATGGGCTGCATCGTCAACGGGCCCGGGGAAATGGCGGACGCCGATTTCGGATATGTGGGCGGTGCCCCCGGCAAGGTGAATCTCTACATCGGCAAGACAGCGGTCGAATTCAATATCCCGGAGGCCGAGGCCGTTGACCGGCTCGTGGGCCTCATCCGTGAACACGGCCGCTGGTTCGATCCGCCTGCTGCCTGACGGCGCGGTGCCGGGCGAAGAGATCGAGTGTGGTATTGCGGGCTTCCGCGTGATCAACGATCGGGGGCGGGTAGCCTTTGGCGATGCTCGAGCCATGGACCGGAGGCACGAAAAACTTTTCCGGGGCGACATCCCGGAGTTCGGGGATCCAAGTTTTGATGTAGGCACCCTCGGGGTCGTGTCGCTTCGTCTGGGTCCACGGATTCTGGATGCGGAAATACGGGGCCGCGTCCGCCCCGGTTCCGGCGCTCCACTGCCAGCCGCCGTTGTTGCTGGCGATTTCGCCGTCGGTGAGCTTTTGCATGAAAAACTTTTCGCCCAGCCTCCAGTCGAGATGGAGGTCCTTGGTGAGGAACATGGCGGCAATCATGCGGGTCCGGTTGTGCATGAAGCCGGTCGCGGTGAGTTCCCTCATCGCGGCATCGACGATGGGGAATCCAGTCATTCCCTCGGCCCAGAGCTCGAAGTTCCTAGCTTTTCCCGGCCATCGCATGCCCCGGAAATCGGGTTGGAACTCCTGCTCTAGAACCTCCGGAAAATGCCAGAGAACCTGCATGTAAAACTCGCGCCAGATCAGCTCGCTAGTGAATTTCGCGGCGCTGTCACGACCTGCGGCGGGAAGTTTCCGAGCCTGCTTTTCTAAGGCGCTGAAGATCTCGCGGATCGAGACGAGCCCGAACCGGAGGTCCTGCGAGAGTCGCGAGGTGGATTTTACGGACGGGAAATTCCGCGTGTCACCGTAGACTGCGAGACCGTGCGATAAAAAGTGCACCAAACGCTGGCGCGCCGCCTTTTCTCCGGGCTCGGGAATTTCCCGTGCCGCGCCAGAGAGCCCCCATATTTTCAGCGACGGCAGTGAGAGCGAGGCAATATCCGGTGGTGTCGCAAGTTGCTTTGGTCGAGGGCTGGGGGAGGGGATCGAAGCCTTGCGCCAGGCATTCGCATACGGGGTGAAGACCCGGAAGGGTTCGCCTTTTGCGGTCAGCACCTCGTCGCGTTCACGCACGCACACGTCCTTGAAATCCACGAGTTGAATGCCGCGGCTGGCCGCCATCGCCGCAAGCCGCCTCTCGGTTTCCCTGCCGTGCGGATCGGGATCGCGGTTGAAAAAGATCGCCTCTGCTCTCGTCTCGACTGCCAATTTTTCCAATTCGGCGACCGGATCTCCCTGTCGGACGACCAACCGGCCATCGATGGTTCGCAGATCCTTTTCCAGCGCGGCCAGGCATCCGCAAAGGAAGTGCTGGCGGTTGGGGCCGGTCCAGCGGTGGTGGCTCTGCTTCCAATCGCTGAGCACATAGACAGGGACCACGCTTTCCGCCTGCCGCGATGCCGCGCTCAGGGCGGTATTGTCTGTCAACCGCAGGTCTCTTCGGAACCAGTGGAGAACATTCCTCATGGGATAAAGCATAAGCGAGTGCCCGGTAAACAGGCAAAAAAAGGGCCGGGGAACACACATGGACCCCGGCCCCAACCTCACTTATGAAATAAATCAGGCAAATGCATCCGCTTTCGACTTTTCCTTTTTGCCAAGTGCCTTGCGCAGCTTGCTGAGAGCGATGTTCTGCAACTGGCGGATCCGCTCGCGGGTCACCCCGAATTTCACCCCGACTTCCTCGAGCGTCTTCGGCTTTTTCCCATCGAGCCCGAACCGGCAGTTGATGATCCGCCGTTCACGGTCGTCGAGCACATCCAGCAGGTCGCCGACTTCGTTGCGCAGATCTTTGTCCCGCAGCATCTCGAAAGGATCCTGTGCCTCAGTGTCTCCCACCAGATCACCGAACTGCGTCGAATCGTCGTCGCCGATCGGCTGGTCGAGCGATGTCGGGCGAATCGCGGCGCTCTTGAGGGCCGTGACCTTTGACGGGGACAACCCCACTTCCTCGGCCAACTCATCGTCGGTGGGCTCCCGGCCCAGTTCCTCGGTCATCTGCATCGAAACCCGGCGCATCTTGGCGATCTTGTCCACCAAATGCACCGGAAGACGGATCGTTTTGCTCTGGTTGGCGAGCGCCCGCTTGATCGATTGCTTGATCCACCAAGCCGCATACGTGCTCAATTTTCCGCCCTTCTTCGGGTCAAACCGCTCGACCGCCTTCATCAGGCCGATATTCCCTTCGGAAATCAGGTCGAGCAACGGCAGACCGTAGTTGCTGTAGTCGCGTGCAATCTTCACAACAAGCCGCAGATTGCAGCGAACCATCCTCGATCGAGCTTCTTGGTCGCCACGCTTGATCTTCCGCGCCAGTTGCACTTCTTCTTTCACCGTCAGAAGAGGAAACTGCGCGATTTCTCTCAGGTAGAGCTGAAATCCTGTGTCTGAATCTTCGATGGCCATAAGTTTTTGGGGTTTTTGCAGTTTCATACGGCTTTCCACCTCTGGAATGGACCGGAAACGATTTGTTAATGAGGTTAAATGTAAGACCGCCATCGCAGCGTTTTGTTCAAAGA
>Ga0194054_10000501_pt1 | contig 19916 bp, 13 predicted proteins | sample SepL2210m_MetaG_FD_163628 | JGI IMG/M metagenome (GOLD analysis project Ga0194054, IMG submission 163628) | Anoxic zone freshwater microbial communities from boreal shield lake in IISD Experimental Lakes Area, Ontario, Canada - Sep2016-L227-10m | ecosystem: Environmental > Aquatic > Freshwater... | reverse complement strand
TGCGCGCCACGCTCGTCGGCGCCATCAACGTTGGCGAACCCGAATACCTCGCCGACGGTCAGGTGCAAGTTGTCAGGGCGGTCAAGATCCAGGAGGTCACGGAAACCCTCGAACGCGCCACCAAGATAAAAATCCTCAGCGACGGCAGCATGCAGATGGTCTCAGACAAGTCGAACACCACCCGCAAGGTGAACGACAAGGTCATTGATGTCATGGGCAATGCCGCTCTCCCCGGTTCCGAGGGACACGCGAAGGTCATGGCCAAACGCGCCGCCGAACTTGATGCCTACCGCCGCCTCGCGGGACGCATGATGGGCGTCACGATCAGCGGCACCACCACGGTAAAGGACTTCTGCCTCGACAACGACAAAGTTGTCGCCGCGCTTTCCCAGACGCTCAAAGCCGCCACTCCGACGGCAATCAAATACAAATCCGACGGCTCCTGCGCGGTCACGATGGAAATCAAGGTCGCCGACATCATCCGCACCACCCGCCGCCTCATGAACGCCAGCGGCGAGAAGACCGAAATCAAGGACGAGATCGAGACCCGCACGTTCTCGGAGACCGGCATGGGCACGATGCACCCGGTCGGCGAGACGAAAACCGAGGAAACCGTCACCGAATCCTCGGGCAAAGGCTCCGATCCGTTCTTCGAGACCAAAGTCGTCCTGAAACAAGTCGTCCAGTCCACCCCGGTCGTTCAGTAAACTCGCCCGCACGCTTGCAAATCCCCCCCGCGAAGGCTTTATTTATGCCTGATGACATACATCGAGACCATCCGCCAGTGGAAGGCCCTCTCGCCGGAGCGCAAGATGCAGCTCCGCTGGGAGGCGATTCCTCGCGATGTGGCCCAGAGCATGGCATTCGAGCGGGAGTCGGTGCCGCTGGAGACGATTCGCGGGATACTCGCCCGGATCGAGCCACCCGCTATGTTGAAACGTCGCTCGGGGTCATCAGCTACAGCGAGCTAGCCCCGCATCTGGCCGAACGCGTCACCCGCCTCGAAGCTGCCGTTGCTGCCGAGGATTTCGTCTCACGCCCCCTCGATGAGAGTCTGCTCACAGAATTTCACGCCCGCATTTGTGGCGACCTGATTCCCGAATGGGCGGGCAAATGGCGTGGGGTGGAAGTCACCGTCGGTCCGCTCACACCGCCGGCCCCGCACCTTCTGCCTGTGCTCATGCGGGAATACGCGCTCGACCTTCAGGCCAGATGGGATGAAGCCGCAGGAAATGATGTGGATCTGGCGATGGAATTTCTCGCGTTCGCCGAAGGCCGCTTCCTCAGCATCCACCCCTTCCGGGACTTCAATGGCCGAACAGTTCGTGTCTTTTTGAAAGAACTCCTGCGCCGCCTCGATTTGCCCCGCGTCGAACTCGCCCCCGAATCCGAAGCCGTCCGCGCCAATTATTTCGCCGCGCTGGAAGCCGCCGATAAACGGGACTGGCAGCCACTAACGACCATCTGGAAATCCCGCTTTGCCCCCGAACCCTGAAATCCCACCAACTCCAAACTCAACCCACACAAACAATGAACATCTCACCACAAGCCAGCCAGCCACTTTCCGCTATCCGATCTCCCATATCCGCTTTTCTGACCTTCGCGTCCTCTGCGCCCTTCGCGCGAACCTCAGCTTCCTTCATACTTCATACATCATCCTTCATCCTTCCGCTTCTTCTCCTCTCCGCCTGCGCCTCAACCCAGCCTCGCCCGGTCGCCGACCAATACTCCCGCGAGAAGAGTTCGCGGGTTGTTTCCCGTGGACCAGTTCCGATGGATGATGCCGAGGCTCGCAAGCTTGCCTCTGGAGGCCAAAGTTCCAGCACTCCCGTAAAAAAGAAGACCACCAGCGGCGGCCGCACCACCTCGGAGGAAACCATCACCACGACCACCACAGAAACCGTTGTAGGCCGTCAGGCGGTTGCGGCACCGGACGCGGAGGTTTCGCCACGATAAAAAGCAGAACCGTGCGCCAAGTCCGCAAAGAAATAAACCCATGCAGACAATCAAGAATCTCCGATTTCCGATTTCAAATTTCCAATTTCCGCATTTTCTTCTGCGCCCTTTGCGCGAAACCTTCCGGCTTCATCTTTCAGCTTTCAGGTTTCCGCTTTCAGCTTTTCTTCTCTCATCCTTCATCCTTCATACTTCATCCTTCGCGGCGTCAGATGCCGACTACACCAAGCTCGCCAGCGACCTCGCGACCGACTCCCCAGACGGCAAGGTTAACATCGGCGTCGGCAACTTCGCCTATGAGAACACCGACCTGCTCTCCCCGTTCTCGTCCCTCCTGCGCGACGAACTCGAAATCGCCCTTGGCGAGACCGGGAAATTCAAGATCGTCACACGCGACCGGCTCGCAGACCTCCAGCTCGAAGGGAAATTCCAGGGCAAGCAGATCCTCGAACCTGGCACCGGCGTCGAAAAGGTCACCATCGAGGGGGTCAAGGGGATCGTGCGCGGACGGTTCTACAACTCCGGCAACGACATCACCGTCTATGCCGAACTCGCCTGGCTCGAAGGCGGCGAAATCCGCAAGGCACGGCTCACGATCCCGCTCGACAAGGTGAAAGCCAAAATCTGGCCAGACCCCGCAGCCGCCGCGTCGAAGAACATGGGAAACATCCTCAAACCCCAGAACGTCGAGCAAAGCCTCGCCAACGTGCAGGAGATCGCCAACGGGCGCCTCGCCAAGATCCCGAAGGACTTCCAGGTCGAGGTGTTCACTACCGACGGAAAGCGCGCCTACGCCGAAGGCGAGAACGTCAGCTTCCGGGTTCGCAGCTCCGAGGAATGCCACATCGCCGTCATCTGCCACCAGAGCGACGGCACATCCGTCGTCCTCTTCCCGAACCGCTGGTGCAGCAACACCCTTGTGCCTGCCAACAAAGCGATTGATATCCCCGGCACGCACAAAAACGGATTCGAAATCGAGATCGCCCCGCCATTCGGCTCCGATGTCGTCGAAGTCATCGCCTGCTCGAAACCCTCCGAGCTCCACAAGACCCTCTCCCAGTTCGCCGCCAAGCCCGACGAAAAGCAACCGTTCCAAGTCCTCACCCGTGGCATGGTGGCCAAGGGGATTGATTCATCCCTAGCCGCCACAAAAGCCACCGACTCCGCCCCCCTCCGCTGGGGCCAGGATTCGATTGTCGTCAGCACGTTCCCGAAACCATGAAAGAACTCCGGGCGTATTTTTCGAAAAATGTATAGAAGGAATGATAAGTAGTTAAACAAATGAAAATAAAAACACCGCCAGACAACCAAGACAACACGAAGATGCCGGAAATAGATGTTGTATTGCACGAAGAGGAAGGGATTTCTGTTCGCTCGACTCCAACATTAAATATCATAATAATAGAAGCCTTAGAGCATTCAGTTTCTTCGATTTCTTCCTCAACAGACTCTCCGATTATTTCAAGGATTTCACCAGATGAGTTTGTCGTTTCGCTATCGTTCGGAATGGCTGACCTGCTCAGAGTTATCCGCATAGCTCTTGATTCGGCCGGGCATGACTATTACGAACCGTATGGAGAAACGGCAGAGACTTGGAACTTCATTTTCAAAATACAGGCCATGTCTGTTCAGAAATAATCCAGCAAACTAATAATACTAATATGAGTAAATATTACAAATATACGATTGCAGACTCGTTTGGAAAAAAGTTTACGGAATATGGAACGGGACACGATGATGTTTATGAAGGCAATCGACGTGATGTGATTATCTATAACGAAAACGAAGAGGTCTCACGCATTCGAAGTGTAGTCTCTTGCGAACCTGTCGAGGAGACGCCCCCGCCCTTGCCGTTTTTCATAAATGGAGAACGAATTTCAGGTGAGGGCGATAATTCAAATCCATAAATATCAGATGGAAACTTTCACCATAGGATAAGCCAGTTCTAATGCGTGCATACAAGTTTCGGAGTTCAGCGCAAATCGACTGCGCTCTTGATATCGTTTTTAATCAGCGGCTATATTGCGCTGACTGGAGTCTATTGAATGATGCTGTAGAGGGGACATTCATTTACGCATTTCAATCATCAGCCAAGAATGATTACCAAAAGAAAGTCCAAGAGATAGTCAATGAAACGAAAAAGCTGAGGGTTTGTTCTTTGTCCACGACTTTTGACTCTCACCTGCTTTGGGCACACTATGCCTCTGGATTCGATGGGTTGGCTATTGAAATCGAGTTGCCGGATTCTTCAGCAATCAAAACGGTAAAATACGGTGGTGTTTTTGGGGTCATTGAAATGACAGAGAGGCTCGATCCGAAAGATGCAGCCGAGATCGTTTTGTCCAGCAAATATTCGGATTGGAGTTACGAAAAGGAAGTGAGAGTCCTGAGTCGTGAAGAATGGTTCGCATTTTCAAATCCCGTGCGACGAGTGATTGTAGGACATCGCATGAAGGATTCGCTTTTCAAAGCACTTCGCATTGTCTGTAAAGAGCAGAATATTACTCTTAATCGAACGGGTATTGGAGATGAGGGGATCGATGCGGATCACATTGGCTATGCTTAGTTTCTAATCATGATTAACCTTAGATGTTTTATTTTATTTTATTGTTATCTCTTGTGCTCATCAATAATTTCAAGTGCCCAAGATCAAAGTGCCGCACTTGACGAGGCTCAAGCACTCAGCCAAAAGGCTCAAGAGTATTATCAAAAGGGCGACTCCCTACAAGCATTGACTATTCTGGAACGTGCTGTGGCGATCCGAGAAAAAGCTCTCGGCCCGCAGCATCCGGCTACCGCAGGCTCCCTGAACAATTTGGCACTTCTCTACCAATCCATGGGAGACTACGCCAAGGCTCTTCCGCTTTATGAGCGTTCGCTGGCGATCCTAGAAAAATCCCTCGGCCCCCAGCACCCGGATACCGCAGTAGCCCTGATTGGGTTGGCTTCCCTCTATCAAGACATTGGAGACTACGCCAAGGCTCTTCCGCTAAATGAACGTTCACTGGCGATCATGGAAGAATCCCTCGGCCCCCAGCACCAGAATACCGCAGCAGCCCTGGTCAGGTTGGGTAATCTCTACAAAAAAATGGGAGACTACGCCAAGGCACTTCCGCTTTATGAACGTTCGCTGGCGATCACGGAAAAAGCACTCGGCTCCCAGCATCGCGATACCGCAGGATTCCTGAACAATTTGGCTCTTCTCTACCAAGCCATTGGAGACAACGCCAAGGCCCTTCCGCTTTATGAACGATCTCTGGCGATCAGAGAAAAAGCGCTCGGCCCCCAGCACCCAGATACGGCAAAAGCCCTGCACAATTTGGCTTTTCTCTACACTGACATGGGAGACAATGCCAAGGCTCTTCCGCTTTATGAACGATCTCTGGCGATCAATGAAAAAGCGCTCGGCCCCCAGCACCCGGATACCGCAAATACCCTGAACAATTTGGCTAATCTCTACCAAGAAATGGGAGACAATGCCAAGGCTCTTCCGCTTTATGAACGATCTCTGGCGATCAGAGAAAAAGCGCTCGGCCCCCAGCACCCAGATACCGCATCAACAGTGAACAATTTGGCTTATCACTACGAAGCCATGGGAGACAACGCCAAGGCTCTTCCGCTTTATGAACGATCTCTGGCGATCAATGAAAAAACCCTCGGCCCCCAGCACCCAGCTACGGCAAAAGCCCTAAACAATCTGGCCAAATATTACTACCTACAGGAAGATTTCACAAGGGCACGGACGTTCTCAGCCCGTTGGGCATCATCCATTCAGCAACAGCTGCAGAAGGTTCTGACCATGGACGAGCGATCCCGTCTGTCGTGGCAGGGTGCCTACCTTCGATTTTCTGTTCAGCCTTGCGTCTTGCGTTCCGAGCAAATGGGGCAGCTTGTTCTCCGATGGAAGGGAATCGTGCTGGATTCCCTGATTGAGGACAGGGAGATGGCGTCCGCCGTTTCGGGCGATGCCGAAGGGCAAAAAAAACTGACGGAAATCCAACAGCTCCGGGGAAGCGTGAGCAAACTGGCATTCAGCGACAAACAACCCGACCGCGAACAGAGCGAGCAAATCGCCAACCGCATTGCAGACATCGAACGCTCCCTCGCCTCACGCGCCACAATTCTCGGCCGCGCCCGCAAGAGTGCCAACATCACGCTTGACGCGGTCCTCCCGGCACTGCCCGATAGCTGTGTCCTTTTGGACTTTTTCCAATATAAAGATCCCAAACTCAATGGCAAGGAGGCGCGTTGCTATGGGGCACTCATCCTCGCAGTAGACGGAGAGCCAAAAATTGTCCGCATTGACGGCGCGGAGGCTATTGACCAAGCCACCGCAGCCACCCGGTTAGCCATTGCAAAAGGTGATGAACCCGCACTTGAGTCCAGTTTGAAAACCCTAGCGGAAAAACTCTGGGCGCCTCTTGCCGCCAAGTTCCCTCCCTCAACAAAAACCCTCTGCATCGGTCCTGACGGCGCTTTGAATTTTCTCTCCTTTGCCGCCTTACCAGATACCGACGGTCGGTTCCTCGCTGAGAAATATGAAATGGTCTATGTGGGGAGCGGCCGCGACCTTGCCAGCCCGGCCGCGAAAGATCACAATAACCAGATCGCCCTTTTTGCCAACCCCGTTTTCGACCAAAGCGGAATGAGTTCAGCAACAAACCACGTCGCCATGCGGTCCGCAGAGATGGCCGAGTTTGGACAAATTACGCTTCCGCAACTGCCAGGGACTGAGGTTGAGGGTAAATCACTGGTTCAGGAAGCCGAAAAGGAGGGGTGGTCAGCCACGGCATATTTTGGCGACCAAGCAACCGAGCAGCAAATCCGAGCCCTCAAGAAACCCGGCATCCTGCATTTGGCAACACATGGGTTTTATCTCAACGCCTTTACCCCGAGCGATGACAATACCCGTGGCATGAAGTTGGTTGGATTGGATCAGAATAAGCCTGTTCAAAATAATGGCAAAGGAGTGGATCCCATGCGGGCCAGCGGGATCGCTCTCACCGGAGCACAGGCCACTCTCAAAGCATGGAGTGAGGGGAAGGCTCCTGACCCGGAAAGCGATGGCATCCTCACTGCCGAGGAAGTCGCTGGTCTGGATCTCAATGGGACTTGGCTCGTGACCCTCTCCGCCTGCGAAACCGGCGTGGGCGAGATAAAATCCGGCGAAGGTGTCTTCGGTCTCCGTCGCGCATTCATGATGGCCGGTGCCCAGAACCTGCTGATGACGCTTTGGCCGGTCAGCGACACGACCACCGCTGACATCATGAAGGATTTCTACCATCGCGCCCTCGTGAGCGGGGATGCTCCGAGGGCTTTGGCTGATACCCAACGCGACTGGCTCGTCAAACTGCGGAAAGAAAATGGGCTGCTTGCCGCCGTGCGCGATGCCGGGCCGTTTATCATGACAACCATGGGAGCACTGCCTGCGCAGGCGACGTTTTCCGCCCCACAGAAAAGCAACTTCCTGCGGTAAATCCTCTATGAGACCTTCGCAATACGAGTGACATGGACAAACTGGCTATCAAATGTGGTGAATATGAGAACAGTCTGCCGTTCCCGGTGGGGGGCAGTCTCACCGCCGGATGCCGGACGGGTGCCGACATCCAACTTGGTGATGCCACGGATGACGGCCCGCTATTCGTGACGCTTACAAATCTCGGCGGAGGGATGATTCGGGTTGTAGATCATGAGATGGGGGCTGTGCTGGTGAACTCCGCTCCGATCACTGAACAGGTATTTGGATCGCCGATTACCCTGACTCTCAGCGATCTCGGGGTGGATCTTCAATTGGCAATCGACCTGCCCCAGGAACCATCCACCGGCCAATCCGCCCTGCCGCCAATACCTGATCCAGCATCAAATCATTCATCAGTATCGCAGCAACCCGCAACGCGCAAAGGCATCATGGTTGCTGGCTTAATTCTGGCCGTCATGGGGACTCTTGTTTTCTTTTATCGGCCGATCTTCCAAGCTCTTTCTTCCGTTCAACTGTCAGGAACGCCATCTGCCGCGTCGGAGTCCACACCAGTTTCCGCACCTGTGGCCGTAAAAGCAGCGGCGAACAACGTCAAAGTGCCCACAACCAACCCAGCAGAGAATTTGCTGGCGGAGGGAAAAAAGCTGGAGGAGGGCATGCAGATCGCGCAGGCAATCGAAAAATACAAAGGAGCCGCCGATCTCGGGAATGCCGAGGCTTGGAATGTGCTTGGCATATTGACCATGCAGGGAGGCGACAGCAAAGCGCCCGAAGCGTTCGGGTATTTTTCCAAGGCAGCGGACGGCGGTTACCCGCGTGGCATTTACAACCTCGGACTCTGCTACCGGGATGGTGTCGGGACAGCCAGTGATTCATCGAAGGCGCTCGGACTGTTCCAAAAAGCCTCGGATCTCGGAATTCCGGAGGCGATGGTCGCCTTGGCAGCCGCCTACGAAACTGGCACCGGCGCCGATGCGGACAAAGCAATCCAGTGGTATCAAAAAGCCGCCGCTGCCGGGAATCTCGATGCCATGGTTGCTCTCGGGAAAGCCTACGCCGAAGGGAACGGGGTGACCCGTGACGAAGCCAAAGCCGCCACGTTATTTGAACAGGCCGCCGCAAAGGATCGGGCCGACGCCATCAACAACCTCGGGGTTCTCTACGCAAAAGGCCGTGGAGTCAGCAAAGATCCCACCAAAGCCAAGACACTCTACGCCAGGGCGGCCGAACTCGGAAATGCGGATGCAAAGGACAACCTAAAAACCTTGGAGCAGGAACGAAAATCCGCGCCTTCCACTGTTGAGAGCGGAGCAACACGTGCCGACATAAGTCCCGCAAGCCAGTTTGAGGAAAAGGCATCAACAGATCGGGCCGATAAAATCAACAGAGTCAATTCAGGAGGCTCCCAATCCAACGATTCTGATGTAGCGAAGCTCGCATCAACAGATAGCGTCGCAGCCCCCGGCAACTCATCAGAGCAAAGCAACGACAGTCGGATTTTGTCATATGGAAAGGCAGTAGAAAAGGCCAACGCGGGCGATGCCTATGCCCAAGCGGTTCTCTCCATTTACTACGGCGTCGGATACAAGACCCAGAAAAACACCGAAAAATCAGCCGCCTTGGCAATGGCGAGCGCAAAGCAGGGGCACCCGCTCGGGATATACCGTCTCGGGGTCATGCGTCAGACTGGTGAGGGAATGCAAAAAAGCGACGAGCAGGGGAAGAAACTCAAATCTCAATCAATTGACGGACTCAACAACATGGAGGGAGATCCCTATGCGCTGACCGCGCTCGGGGTTATGCTCTACCGTGGCGAAGTCGTCGTCGAAAACAAGTCCGAGGCCGCAAGGGTCTATCGGCTCGCCGCAGATCAAGGATACGCCCCAGCCCAATATAGTTACGCCGTCTGCCTCGACAGGGGAATCGGAGTGCCAAAAGACCCTGACCTCGCCAGAACGTATCTCGACAAAGCTGCCGCGCAGTTTTATCCCCCAGCCCTCGAAGGAATGCCGAAATAACGCCATGAAATCCGTAATCCTCATCATAGCCTGCGCACTAGTCATCGTCCCAGTATTCGGAGATGATGTCAGCGATATCCTCAACCAGATCAGCTCTGAGAAAACAGAAACAAACAGAGCAGTCGTGAACACAGTAGCCAAACAACCGACGACTTTCTTAGAGCCTGCTGGCTTGTCGCTAAAGAACATGCCTGCTAGTCAGGGAAATGAGACCGACAATCAACTTTCAGATAAGATATTGGAACAGTTAAACAAATCGTCTCATCAGTCAAGTAATCCTGGCCTGAAATATGTAGAGACCTTATCAAAGCCGAGTGGTGAGCCAAGCCTGAGATTTCAGCGATTATTCTTTAATGCAACAGATCCATCAAAAAACTTTTTAATCGATATCCCAATCGATGAGTCTGGGAAAATGGAAACATATTACAGAAAGGTAAAAGCAGCGAACAACATGATTCTTGACAAATATTTGCTTGAAAAACTAACCGCTAATGGAGACTTGAGTGGACCATCGAAAGACCAGCTCAATATTCCTGCTGGACACTTCAAGGTTATTAAAAGGTATTACACTAAGTTTTCTGAATGGAGAAACACGGCCAGTAAAAATAATATCAATCAATTTGCAAAATGGTTCGATGGCAGACCAATTGAAGGCGGAAGTATAAATCAAGATTGGAGTAATATTGACTCGGCTGGCTTTTCCTGGAATGGCAGTATTGCCAGCATGTTCTATTTTGAAAACCCTTCATCACCAACTTTTATAACAGAGAGTGACGCGGATGCTATTTTTATAAAATTACTTCCCATTGTGGAAACAATGCAACGAGATGCCCCGTCCATGATGAAAAAACTAATAGACAATCAAAAGCGGAGAAAAGATAACATTAACTCGCTATTTAATTAGCGCGCCCAGCTTAACGCAAGCCCGTTGAGTATTGAGCAAGCCCAGAACGAGTCACTAAGCAGTTACTAAGAAATCATGCAATCTACATCCGCAAGCATTCGCCATATTTGGAAGACCATTATTCGTCCCATTTCTACATGTGGATATTTTTGGCTTCCCTCTTCGTCTGTTGCCCTGCTCTGCGTTCTTTGCATCCTATTTACAAGGCGCGCTCAAGCACAGGACGTAGGCGACATCCTCAATCAGATCAGCTCTGAGAAAGAGGCCAAAAAGCAAACGACTGTCAATTCAACCGCCATTCAACCAGTGAAGGCATCGGAGCCGACAGACAAGCGGAAAGAGCCAAAAAAGGAAGAGCCGAAGGCCAAGAAAAAAAAAGTGGTGGAGCAGCCAAAACAGCAGCCTGCTGCCCCGCAAGTTCCCCGGATCATTGTTTACCGCGCAAAAGACAAGCTCCCGAAAGAAGTGGCCGGGGCAGCAGTTGCCGGGGATTTTCTTGTCAGGGGAGAAGACCCTTTCGGCGGGGCCACAATTATAGCGGCTGAAGACGCCATGAATCCATTTGCCCGAAGTTTCATCATCAAAAATGTCTCCAGCGGCTACTCCCCCGGAACCGTTCTACCGCTCGAGAACCGCAAGCTCATCCACATATCACCACAGAGACCGCTCATATTCATCGGTCGAGGCATGCTCCCCGGTGAATACGAAGTCCGTGCACAGTAAACAAAATATCGAACATCAATCATGAAATCCAAATCCGCAACCCTTCGCCCGAATTTCGGCAAGCAACTTCTTTGCTGCCTTGCATTCCTCATTTCGCATTCCACATTTCTCATTTGCCCAATCCACGCCAAAGAAGTCGAATCCGAAGGCCGCGCCGCTGGTGACCAGTCAACCGCCCGGGAGCAGGCGCTTGCGGATGCCCTGCGCGAGGCCGTGCGCGTTGGCGTCGGCGTGGACGTGGCCAGTTCCAGCAAGGTCACCGACTTCGCCCTCGACTACGACCGGATTCTGAGCGCCGCATTCGGGCATGTGAAAACCTACAGCATCGTTTCATCCGGGTTGGGGAAGGACGGCATTTACAAAGTAAAGGTGAAGGCCGACGTCCAGCCTGGCACACCGGGAACCAAGGATACGCTCGCCCTTCGCCAGATTGTCCTTCTCAAGGGGTCGCCGCGGGTTTCCATCAAGGTCGAAGACCAGATTGACGGAGCCGCAGGCCCTACCTCCTACGCACAGGGGATCATGGAGCAGACCGGCCGCGAGTTGCAGCTCAACCTCGTGGACATCGGCACAGCCCGAACCCAGGAGACCAAAATGGCGTCCAGAGATGAAATCCTCGGAAACGACAAGACCGCCAAGCTCAGGAAGGCGGACATTTCCCAGAAGGCCGACTTCCTCATCGAAGGCAAGGTCGTCGCCCGCTACGTTGGCCAGCAGTCAAGCTATGGGTCACTTCCACAGCATGTGTTCTCCGTCGGCGGCGAACTTCGGGCGATCAGACCAGAAACCGGGGAAATCGTGGCCACCGCCGCCCTGCCCGGAACCGAGAGGGTCGAGAGCGACCTGGAATCAAAAGAAATGGCCGCCCGCGACGTCATCCAGAAGGTTCTGGCTGGCACCGGCAAGACCAGCAACATCTTCAACAAGATCCTCGCCCGCTGGGTGACAGAAACCGACCTGGGGGCCATCAAACGCCTCGAATTCACCGGCATGAGCAGCGAAGCGTGGCAGAAATTGCAGGCCGCGATGAAAGACACCGACAAAATCAGCGCCGTCTGGCCGAGGGAGTTCGACGCGCAAGGCATCAGCAACCTCGACATCGAAACCCGCCTCGACAACCCAGGCATCGAAGCAGTGGTCACCAAAGCCACCGAGAGCCACTACGCCACCGACCGAGCCACCGACAACCTCATCGCCTTCAAACCCGGCAATCCGAAAAAATCCTGGTGGCCGTGGTGATACAACCAGGCTTGTCAATCTCACCGCTTCCTTTTTTGATCCTTCCACCATGACGTCCGCACAGATCCGCCAGTCGTTCCTCGATTTCTTCCACGAGAAGGCGCACTCCCTCGTGCCCTCCTCGAGCCTGATGCCCGACAGCCCGAACCTCCTCTTCACAAACGCGGGGATGAACCAGTTCGTGCCGATCTTTCTGGCGCAGCGGGCGCCGGATGTCTCGCGCTGGGCGGGAGCCGTGCCGGGTTCGGACACGCGGGCGGCCGACACGCAGAAATGCATCCGTGCCGGCGGCAAGCACAACGACCTCGACGACGTCGGGCTCGACACGTATCACCACACGTTTTTCGAGATGCTCGGGAACTGGTCGTTCGGCGACTATTTCAAGGCCGAGGCGATCTCCTGGGCATGGGAGCTGATCGTCGGGCGCTGGAAATTTCCCCCGCAGCGGCTTTATGCCACGATTTACAGCCCCGCCGCCGGAGATCCCGCGGAGCGCGATGCCGAGGCGTGGGATCTCTGGGCGGAAAAATTCCGTTCGGCCGGGCTTGATCCCGCGGTGCACATCGTCAACGGCAACAAGAAAGACAATTTCTGGATGATGGGCGAGACCGGTCCCTGTGGGCCTTGCAGCGAGCTCCACATGGATCTGACCCCCGCCGGCGACACGCGCGGGGCGCTCGTCAACAAGGGCACGGCCGAGTGCATCGAGATCTGGAACCTCGTGTTCATCCAGTTCAACGCCAATGCCGACGGGACATTTTCCCCGCTGCCCGCGAAGCATGTGGACACCGGCATGGGATTCGAGCGGGTGTGCTCGATCATCCAGGGAACGAAAGGCTTCGCCGACTTTGCCAACGCAAAAATCTCAAACTACGAGACCGACATCTTCCGGCCGATTTTCGATGAGATCGAAACGCTGAGCGGGCATCGCTACGCCAGCACGCTTCCCCAGCCGAACGCCAACGGGCAGATCATTCCCGAAAGCGGGCAGGAGAAGGCGGACGTCGCCTTCCGCGTCATCGCCGATCATATCCGCACGCTTTCCTTTGCCATCGCCGATGGCATCCAGCCCGGCAACACCGACCGCAACTACGTCCTGCGCCGGATCCTCCGGCGGGCTGTCCGATACGGGCGCACGCTCGGGTTCCACGAGCCGTTCTTCCACAAGCTCGTGGACGTGCTGGCCCGGACGATGGGCGATGTTTTTCCCGAGATCCGCAAAAAGCAGAAGCATGTCGAAGAAGTCCTGCGGCGCGAGGAGGAGGCGTTCAACAGGACGCTGGACAAGGGGATCGCCTTGTTCGAAGCCGAGGCAACGAGATCCGCCGGAAACGCCGCCCGGAGCGCCGCCCGGAGCGCACGCATCCTGCGTGCTGACGCCGGCTTCCAGCCGGAGTCTCTTCCCTCCTCCTTCCAGCCGGAACCCACCGGAACAAAATACACCAAGCGCCGCCTCCCCCACTACGAACGTCCGCACGGGATCTACCATGTGACATTCACCACCCGCGAGCACCGGCAGATGTCACCGGCGGCGCGCACCCTGATGCTCGACGCCCTGCGCCACTTTGACGGACAGCGCTATGATTTGTTCGCGGCCTGCGTGATGCCGGATCATGTCCATCTTTTGTTCCAGCCCGCGATCAAGGAAACCGATGCGGACGGAACCCCGCTCTTCTGGCCGCTCTCCGAATTGCTGCATTCCATCAAGTCGTATTCCGCAAAACAAATCAACCGGCAGGAAAACACACCGGGATTGCCGGTTTGGGAAAAAGAGTCCTTTGACAGGCTGATGCGAGGGGACAAGGAACTGGAGGAAGTGTTTTCCTACATATGCCGGAACCCCTCCGATGCCGGGATGCTGGATGAGGACGGAAGGTATGCGTGGTTGTGGACTTGGGGACAGGAGGAGGCTCCGCAGGGTGGGAAAGAGGCTCCGCAGGATGGGAAAGAGGCTCCGCAGGATGCGAAGCCAAGCACGCAGGATGCGTGCGCTCCCTCGGATATTTCCTCGGATGTTTCCTCGGGTGATTCCTCGGGTGATTCCTCGGGTGATTCCTCGGGTGTTCTTTCCGGGGCGTTTGCTTTTCGGCTTTACGACGAGCAGGGCTTTCCGCTCGATCTCACCGAGTTGATGGCCCGCGAGCGCGGGCTGACGGTTGATGTCGCCGGCTTTGAAAGGCTGATGGAAGAGCAGCGTGCCCGGGCGCGTGCGGCACAGAAACGGCAGGTTATCGAGCTCTCCGAAGTTGCGACGAAGGAGGCGACGAAGTTTGTGGGATACGACGCGCTCTCGACGGAAGCCATGGTTCTCGAAGTGGTGAGCCTCAAGGGCAGGACGGCCGTGGTGCTCGATGCGAGCACGGCTTACGCGGAGATGGGCGGGCAGGTTGGGGACACGGGCGAGCTCACGCACGGCGCCGACTTCTGGCGGATTTCCAGCACGCAGAAGACCGGCCACACCTGGCTGCACTTTCTCGATGCGGACGATGCTCCGGAAGTGGGGACGCTGGTCACGCTGAATGTTGATCCCGTGAGGCGGGCGGCCATCCAGCGTCACCACACGGTCACGCACCTTCTGCACTGGGCGCTTCACGAAGTCGTTTCGCACGAGGCAACGCAGAAAGGATCGTTTGTCGGCCCGGACAAACTCACATTCGACTTCAACAGTGCCGCCCTCACGCCGGTTCAGGTGCGCGACATCGAACGGCTCGTGAACGAGCGCATCGTCGAAAATGCCCCGGTCCTGTGGACGGAGTTTCCTTACGCCGACGTGCGCGGCCGCCAGGACATCATGCAATTCTTCGGCGACAAATACGGGGAGATGGTGCGCGTGGTGCAGGTCGGCGGGGCCGCCGGTTCGCTCGACGGCTATTCGATGGAGCTCTGCGCGGGGACGCACGCGAGGGCAACCGGAGAGATCGGGCTCTTCCGCATCCTTGGAGAGGCTGCCATTGCCGCGGGAGTCCGCCGCATCGAGGCGATTGCGGGTCTGGAGGCCACATCGCACGCGGTGCGCGACGCCGAACGATTGCTCACCATCGCCTCGCAACTCAACAGTCCCCTCGCCGAGATCGAAAAGAAAATTGAGGGTCTTCTCGCCCATCACAAAGAGCTCGAGAAATCCCTCAAGGCCGCGCGGTCCCGCGAAGCGGCATCGCGCGCCAAAGATCTTGCGGGTTCGGCCGAAACCATTGCCGGGATCCCGTTCATTGCCGCCGACCTGGGATCGGTGGACGGCGATGCCGCGCAGGCAGTTGCCGACGCGCTCAAAGGTTCGTTCGACGGCGTGTGCCTGCTGGCGGCAACAGCCCATGGCGCGGTGACGCTCGTGGCAACGGTATCGCCGGCATTTATCGCGAAGGTGCAGGCCGGAAAGCTCATCCAGGCGGTCGCGCCCCTCGTCGGCGGAAAAGGTGGCGGGAAGCCGGACGCCGCCCGTGGCGGAGGGAAGGATCCCTCCAAGCTGGCCGAGGCCTTTGCCCACGCACGCACGCTCCTCCAATAAGATGGCGGACCGATCTCTTTCTCATTTGTGAACTCCGCGGAAAATCCCCATGCGGCACCGTTTCCCGTTGGACCCGCCGGGCGCGACTGGGAAGCCGCCTACCTCGCCCACGAAACCCCGTGGGACAAGGGCCGCGCGCATCCCGCGCTCGTCGCATGGCTTTCCGAAAACCGCCTGACCGGATCAATCCTCGTGCCGGGATGCGGAGCGGGACATGATGTGCGGGCGCTTGCGGCCGACCCGCTGGCAAATGTGACCGGGTTGGACCTTGCCCCGTCGGCGAAGGATCGCGCGGAAGAGTTTCCCCAAGCCGGGGAAGAGGCATATATCACCGCGGATTTTCTTTCGGGCGGCGCGTTTCCCGCGGGGGCATTCGATGCGATTTTCGAACACACCTGCTTTTGCGCGATCCCGCCAGCCCGACGGGCGGAATATGCCCGCGCGGTTTCCCTGCTTCTCAAGCCGGGCGGTTTGTTCCTGGCGATCTTTTACAGGAACCCCTCGCATGGCGGAGACGACGAGCCTCCCTTCGGCTGCACGATGGAAGAAGTGGACGCACTGTTCGGAAAGGAATTCGTTCTGCTTGACGAAAGAACCAACATCCCGACCCACGAAGGCCGCGAAGACCGCGAGGTCCTGCGGTTGATGCGGAAAAACTGAAACCGTTTTTGACCCGCAGTTGCTCGATGGGGGATCCTCTCCGGGCTCGGGTTGAACTTTTTCCTCCAGCGCTTTTCCGGTCAAAGCAGGTGCAGGGGATCCACGTCCACGGCAACGAAAACATCTTCGGGCATCGGCAGCGAGTCGAGCACGGAGCGGGCGAGCCGGGAGAGAAGCATCGAGGATTGTCCGCGGAGCGCGACCTGGAACCGGTAGTAGGTTTTTGCCCGCTCCAGCGGTGCGGGAGCGGATTCGCCGACCACGACGCCGACCGGAGCCGCGGCCTTGAGCTTCCGGGAGAGGGTCTGCGCTGAAAACTCCACACGCTCGAGCATCGTCCCCCGCAGCGTGATCAGTACCATCCGGCCGAACGGCGGGTGGCCGAACTGGCGGCGGAATTCCATTTCCTGTTCCATGAACCCTTCGTAGTCGTGGTGCCTCGCAAACTGGATCGAGGGGCTGAACGGCGTGAACGTCTGCACGAGAACCTCGCCTTCCATCTCCCCGCGGCCCGCCCGTCCGGCGACCTGCGTGAGGAGTTGGAACGTCCGTTCGCCGGCGCGGAAATCCGGCATGTGGAGACCGAGGTCGGCATTGACGATCCCGACCAGCGTGACATTCGGAAAATGCAGGCCCTTGGCGATCATCTGCGTGCCGACCAGGATGTCAATTTTCCCTTCCTTGAACGCCCCGAGCGTCTCGCGGTAGGAATCCTTGCGGGTCATCGAGTCGGCATCCATCCTTGCGATCCGGGCTTTCGGGAAAATCCTGCGGACGGTATCCTCGACTTTTTGCGTCCCGACTCCGGAGTGGCGGATCCCGGGGTCCCTGCATTTCGGGCAGACCTTCGGCGCGCGCGACGAGTGTCCGCAGATGTGGCAGACGATCCGTTCGGCGGCGCGGTGGTAAGTCAGCGAGACGCTGCAGTCCGGGCACTTGCAGACATGTCCGCACGCCTCGCAGAGCATCGAGGTCGAGAACCCGCGGCGGTTGAGAAAAAGGATCGTCTGTTCGCCCTTGGCGAGCCGCCCTTCGATCGCCTCCTTCAGGGGAAGCGAGAGGATCCCTCCCTCGGGCGACTGCCGTGCCTTCTGCCGGAGGTCGAGCACGCGCACGACCGGCATCCGCTTGTCGTCCACCCGCTGGTCGAGCCGCACGAGACGGTATTTCCCGGTCTGCGCGTTGTGCCAGCTTTCGAGCGAGGGGGTCGCGCTGCCGAGCAGGACGGCTGCCCTCTCGCGATGTCCGCGGAGGACGGCCATGTCACGCGCGTTGTAGCGCGGCGCCTCGTCCTGTTTGTAGGAAGTCTCATGTTCCTCGTCCACGATGATGATTCCGAGATTTTCCAGGGGGGCGAAAATCGAGCTGCGGACTCCGATGACGATCCGTGCCGCGCCGCTGTGGATCTTGTGCCACTCGTCGTGGCGTTCGCCCTCCGAAAGGTGGCTGTGAAGGACCGCGATCTTTTCCTGGATGTCCGCGAAACGGGATTTGAAGCGCTCGACCGTCTGGGGAGTCAGCGCGATCTCCGGCACCAGGACGAGTGCCGTGCGGCCGCGGCCGACCGCCTGCCGGATCGCCCGGAGGTAGATCTCGGTTTTTCCCGAACCCGTGACACCGAAAAGCAGGATCGGCGTGCCGGGGGTTTCCATCGCCTCCCCGACCGCGCGCAAGGCCGTCTCCTGCTCGGCGTTCAGCGTCACGCCGCCGGTCGGAACAAATTTTTCGGCATACGGATCGCGCGCGACGACCGCCGACTCGATGACGACGAGCCCGCGTTTTTCCAGTGCCCGGAAAACCCCCTCGGCCACGGCGGCCTGCCCGGCGGCAACCGCAACCGCGACCGGCCCGCCGGCTTCGATCAGCACGTGCAGCGCGTCCGCCTGCCGCGGCGCGCGTTTTTGCAGTGCCGTGAGTTCCTCTTCGGAAATCTCCCTGGCGAGTCTCGCGGTGTTCCGTCGCTTCCCGGAAACTTTCCCGTCCCTCACCGCCACGGGCAGCACGCTGCAAATCGCCGTCTCGATCGGACAGCAGTAGTATTCCGCCATCCACCGGGCCAGTTCGAGCAGGGACGGACGGATCATCGGCTTGGCGTCGAGCAACTCGGCCACATCCCGCACCCCCCGGGCATCGGATGATTCCAGAACCTCGATCACAGTCGCCGTGAGCAGCCGCGTGCGCACCGGCACTTTCACCCGGGATCCCGCCGCGATCCCGTCCTCGAAAACCTCCGGAACACGGTAGTCCAACAGCCGCCCCGCAGCCTGATCCGGAAGCACCCTTACATACATCCCGGCGGTGGTTGGAAAGCCAGGCTTACGCGGGTTTCGGCAACTTGAATCCGCGCTTCACGGACGCCTTTGCCGAGACGGACGGGGTGGAATTCCCCGCCTTGCGTGCGGCCCAGCGCGCCTTCGCGGCGGCCGAGATACGGGCGCGTCCCGCGCGGCTCATTTTTCTCTTCTTTCATTAGGAAAAGGAGTCAGGGAGCGAAAAACGCGGGCAGAAGGTAAACCCGTCCGGGTTCGAGGCGCAAGGTCTTCGGAAGCATGGCGAACTCGATTTTCGTCGCCGCACGGGATTCTCCGAATAACCGGAAGAATTTTTCGAAGCTGAAATTCCGCTCGTATTTGACGATTTCCGCGCCCGGCACCTTTCCGAGTTCGGCGGCCTTGTTGTAGGCGTCCTCGATGTATCCGAGCTCGTCCACCAGCTTCGAGGCATAGGCGTCGGTCCCGCTGAGGATCCGTCCGTCCGCCACCCCTTCGCGGAGCGTTTTTTCCTCCAGCTTGCGCGAGCGGGCGACGATCCCGACGAACCGGTCGTAGCTTTGCATGACCAGGCCCTGCACATATTCCTTCTCCTCGGGGGACATCTCTCTCGCGCCGTTCAACATGTCCTTGAACTTTCCGCTCTTGAAGACGACCGACTGGAGGCCGATTTTCCCAAAGAGGTCGCGGTAGTTCAGCGTGGAAATAACCACCCCGATGCTGCCGGTGAACGTCGTATTGTTGCACATGATCCAGTTCGATCCGCATGCCGCGTAGTATGCGCCGGAGGCGCCGATCGAATTGAAATAGACGACGACCGGCTTGTGCCGCGCGAGGCGGCAGATCGCGTCGTAGAGGACGTCGGACGCCGTGATTTCTCCGCCGGGCGAATCCACCTGGAGCACGACCGCCTTGATTTGCCTGTCGGTCCCGGCCTGTTCGAGTGCCGCCTTGAAATCCTCCACCATTGAGTCCCCCAGTCTGCCCGATTCGCCAAACGCAATCACGCCCTCGAGAGGAATCACCGCGACCTTCGACGAGGAATCCGTGCCGTTCACCAGCACCCTCTCTTCAAAAACCTTCGGGTGGAGAATCTTCACCCGGGCCAGAGAAGACCCCGTCCTCGAGCCCAGCGCGGCGAGACGGATCAAATTCAAAACCA
>Ga0194054_10000493_pt1 | contig 20055 bp, 15 predicted proteins | sample SepL2210m_MetaG_FD_163628 | JGI IMG/M metagenome (GOLD analysis project Ga0194054, IMG submission 163628) | Anoxic zone freshwater microbial communities from boreal shield lake in IISD Experimental Lakes Area, Ontario, Canada - Sep2016-L227-10m | ecosystem: Environmental > Aquatic > Freshwater... | reverse complement strand
GGGGCATCGGCGCTCTTGCTGTGGCAGAGGGGATGCCGGGGGTGACCTGCCGCCATTCATTGCGGTTATGCGCGGATCAGGGTCTTTCATGCCCGCTTTTTTTCATGCCCGATCACCGGATGTCCCTCAGGGCGCACGGGCGTCTCTGCGCATGGGCTGGAGGGCGATGCGCCGTCAGCGCCGAGGAATAACTGGGACGGAGGTCATCCCTCCAGCGGGAAGTGGAAGGTAAACGCGCTGACGCGCTGCCTTTTCCAGGAACGGAGGCGACCGAGATCGAGCCTCCCATGGCTTCGGCCAGACGCTTCGAGACGGCGAGCCCGATCCCCGTCCCGCCATACTTCTCATTGATCGACGAGTCCGCCTGCGTGAACAGCTGGAACAGACGGGTGAGTGCTTCGGAAGAAATTCCGAGGCCCGTGTCTTCGACGGAAAAATCCAGGAACTCCGCCCAGGAAACTGCCGGGGGGCCTTCCTCTTCCGGGCGTCCCGCCTGTTTGGAGACTGGCATCGCGGCGGAGACCTGCGCCTCACACGGGCGGGACACCCATGCCGCCTGCCCGGATCTCGTCACGCGGAGGCTCACCGAGCCGTCCGATGTGAATTTGACGGCGTTGGCCAGAAGGTTGATGAGGATCTGGCGGATCCGCCGCTCGTCGCCGGTGATTTAAGCCGGAACACCGGCGGCCACATCGCAGTGGAACGCGAGACCTTTGTCGGCGGCGGATTTTCGGACGATATCCGACGACAATTTCACGAGATGGGCGAGATCGAACGGGGCGGCGTGGATCGCCATGGTGCCCGCCTCAATGCTGGAGAAGTCGAGGGTATCGTTGACGACGGCAAAGAGGTGCTCGCCGCTGGAACTGATCATGCGGACATAGTCCTTTTGCTCGTCGTCGAGGGCAGTGTCAGAGAGGATTTCCGCAAAACCGAGCACGCCGTTGAGCGGGTTGCGCAACTCGTGGCTCATGATATCGAGGAATTCGCTTTTCGCTTCTGCCTCGATGGCGAAATGCTCGGCCTGGGTCTTCGCGTCTACAAGGTGCTGGTTCAGTTCCAGCAGTGCATTCTCCGCTTTTTTGCGCTCGGTGATGTCGCGGACAATGCCCACGGAGTGCCGTTCGCCGTTGAGCGTCACCGTCGCCAACGACAGGGAGACAGCGATTTCTTGGCCGTCTTTGCGGTGGGCGGACAGTTCGACCGTCTTGCCGATTGCCTGACCTTGGCCGGTGCGCTGGAACTCCGGGTATGCGCTGCGATGGACGGACAGGTGGGGGTCGTGCACAAGGAGCTCATGAAGATTCTTGCCGATGGCCTCGGCGGCGCGGTAGCCAAAAATGAATTCGGCCGCAGGATTCCAATAGGAGATCAGCCCGTCGGGGTCCATCATGAGGATGGCATCCTGAACTGCCGGTATTTTTGCTCGCTCTCGGCCAACTCCGCCTTCATCTGTTTGTCATCAGCCGATGACCCGACGACAACAGCCGGAAAATCAGACTGCCTCACTGACTGGCTGACTTGTGCTCCTAAATAAACTTCCGGTGGCCATCCGCGGCGGACGGTTTTTCAACGACCGCGCGGATCTTTTTTTTCATTGTCTGAGTGTGACTCCCCGCAATGGGATGGGAAACGGAAGCTTGCCAAGCAGAAGCTGGAGGATTCTGATAACTCCGGGGCTATTTTGGCAAGGCCCGACAGGCCCGACTTGCATGGGGATATTTTTGAGGGCGCATCTCTGATAGGTGGGGGGATTAATGCGGATGCTGATTCCAGGCCAGCCAATAGTAGCCGAAGGTTTCCAGCAGTTGGGAGAATTGGGAGAAATCCACCGGTTTGACCAGATAGCTGTTGGCATGGAGGGCATAGGCTTTGACCATGTCATACTCGGTTTGCGAGGTGGTCAGGATCACCACGGGAATGGAACTGAATTGGGGGTCGGACTTCAGCCTCTGCAAGACCTCCAGCCCATCTACTTTGGGCAGCCGTAGGTCGAGCAGAATGACGCCGGGGCGCGGCGATGTGGCGGGGTCGCTGTAGTCACCCTGCCGGTTCACGTAATTCAGCGCCGCCTGACCGTCGCTCACGTGGATCAACTGGTTGGCCACCCGGCAGCTCTCGAGGTTGCGCCGCACGATCTCGGCATGGGCCAGGTCGTCCTCCACCAATAATATCACCACCGGTTCGCCTTTCATTACTTTTCTCCCTGGCTGGTTGGTTCGACGGCGTCAGGCAATGTGAAAAAGAAGGCCGCGCCCTTCCCCACGCCGGGGGATTCCACCCAGATCCGGCCGCCGTGGACTTCCACGATCCGTTTGACGATTGCCAGTCCAATACCCGTCCCCTCGGCGCGCGGATCGAGTTTTTCGAACAGGCCAAACACCTTGCCCTGGTGCCGCGGGTCAAGGCCGATGCCGTTGTCGCGCACAAAGAACACGGTCTCCCCGGCGCGGGGCTCGAAGCCGATCTCGATGCGCGGGGCAGGCTGGTCACCCATGAACTTGCAGGAGTTATCCAGCAGGTTCTGGAGGACCTCCGCCAGCCGCACGCGATCGCCGAACAACACCACCTCTCCGTCGCCCACCGTCACCGTCACGCCGCATTCGGCGATGCGGCCAGCCACTGTCGACAGGACCTCGTCCACCAGTTGCCGGAACGTCACCCGCACCGGCGGAGCGACGATGCAGCCGGCGCGCGCAAGCTCGAGCACATCATCGAGCAACCGCCTCATCTTGTCCGCCGCCCCGAGGATGAAGTCCATATCCTCCGCGATCTTCCCGGCAGCGCCGGCGGCCAAATCTTGTTCCAGATAGCCGAGGAAGTTTCGGACTGTCACGAGCGGACTCTTCAAGTCATGGGAGGCTGTGTAGAGAAAGCGTTCCAGCTCCGCGTTCTTGTGTTGGATCTCCAGGCTGCTCTTCCGCATCTCCGCCTCAGCCCGCTTGCGCTCGGTGATTTCCCGGCCGACATGCACCGCACCGATGACATGGCCTGCGCTGTCCCGGATCGGGCTGAAGTGGAGTTCATACCATTGGCGATCCAAGGGGGCATCTCCAAACTCCTGGCAGATGGTGAAATCCTCGCCCGCCAGGGCGCAGCCCCAGTATTTCCACGACTGGGCAAACGCGTCGGGAACGTGTGCCAATGCCTCGGTCATGGAGTCGCCCGGCTTCAGATCCCGGCCATAGACTTTTTGGAACTCGTCATGAAAGGCGGAATTAAAGACCATGTATCGGTGATCCGAATCCATCGTCGCGATGAGATCCCGGCTGCTCTCGATGACTTTGCCGAGTTCGGCGGTGCGCTTCTTCACCAGTTGTTCCAGGTTTTCCTTGGCGGCTTGCATCGCGGCCTGCTGCCAGCGGTTTTCCAGGATGATGGCCAGCGCATTGCCCAGGTTCTGGACAAAAGGTTCGTATCTCACATATTCCCGCTGGCTGGCAATCCTCACGATGAGATGGCCATAAAACCCGCCCGCCGTTTCCAGGGGATAAGCCCGAACTTTGCCCGGCTCCACCAGCCCGCAGGGATAGGGACTGGTTTCCGAGCACTGGGCCAGGCTCCGGGCACAAAGAGAGCAGGTCTCTCCCCTCACCCCGCCAATGGGCTGGGCAAGCTTCCGGAAACAAACACTGGTGGATTGGCATCCGGGAACGCCCGTGAGCAAGGGCACCAGAAAATTTCCCATTTCGGTTTCGGATGGAAAAACGTGCAGCAGACCGCTGGCGGAAACGATCTGGCCGATGACCCTGAAATCCATGCCCTCACTGGTATCTGCGGGCGGGGTGTTCATGGCCGACCCTGGAAATCTTTGAGGAAATCCCGGGGCCTCATGTAAAACGGATTATGCACGATTTGCCCGTGCACCACCATCATGGGGTGGACTTTTAACACATCCAGGATGGTCGCCCCGCTGAACCGGCTGGCGTCATACTGGCAAATCGCCGTGACCGGGTGAGTGATCAGGATTTCATTGATCAGGGCCTCATACTCCATCAGGCGATCCGAGCCGGGAATTCCCTTCAGCGCCCACGACATTTCCCCGCTGACACGGGCATTCGGATACCCCTCTTCTTTTGCCTGCCGATAAAATTTCCGGAGCGTGTCCAGCATGGTTTCGGGAACGAACTCCCCGGAAGAACAATAGGTTTTTGTGGCATCACTGATGGAAAACCCGTCCACATCCGGAAGCTCGATCCCAATATCCCGCAGCCATCCGCGCACCTCATCCGGCGACAGGGTGTCGGCAAAATAGGCGACTTTCTCCCCGGCCAGCAGGCCGCTTTCCAGAAATTTTCCGATGATGTTCCGCCGTTCAGCTTCCTGGGAGTAGATCAGGCACATGTGCGTGCCGGCGGGAAAAGTTTCCTGCGTGAACCCCATTTGGGTCATCGGGATTTCCGACCGGCTGCCTGTCTGGGTTTGCGCCATGCAAACGTCCGGTGACTGCCCGTCTGCTGGTGGATTTTCAACGGCCGCTCGAATCTTTTTTTTCATCGTCTGGTGCGACTTCCCGCACGGGGATGGGAAACTGAACTTGCAAATGAGAACCTGAGGTTATTGTGATCCCTCCGGGGCTATTTTGGCAAGGCCCGACTTCTTTCGTGGACGCGCCTCGCAAGGATGTTTCGGGATTATTGCTGCGAGATGTTGGCAAGTTTCGCGGCGAGCTCCTCCTTTTTGAAAGGCTTGGAGAGGAAGTCGTCCATGCCTGCGGCGAGGCACAGCTCACAGTCGCCGCGCATCACATTTGCGGTGAGAGCGATGATCGGCACATGACCTCCGGCAGCCGCCTCGATCTCCCGGATTTTCTTGGTGGCCTCAAACCCGTCCATCACCGGCATGGACATATCCATGAGGATCGCAAAATATTTTCCTGGGACGAACGCTAAAACTGCTTCTTCCCCATCTGCTGCGAACTCGGCCCGCAGGCCAATGGCTTCGAGCATTTTTCCGGCAACCATCCTGCTTCCCCGGTCGTCCTCGACAACGAGAACAATGCCTCCTTCAGCGGGAGTGGGAGTCTTGCCGTTTGGACTGGAGAGCGATGCTCCGTCAGCGCCGTTTCTTTTTTTTCCCGATCTGAAATATGGGACGGCACGGCAGCCATGCCTCCAGTACAAACGGATTCCAGCGGTAAGCGGAAGGTGAACGCGCTGCCTTTTCCAGGAGTCGAGTCGACGGTGATTGAGCCTCCCATCGCTTCCGCGATGCGTCTCGATATCGCGAGTCCGAGCCCGGTGCCGCCAAACCGGCGATTTGCCTTCGAGTCTCCCTGCACGAACGGCTGAAACAGGCGGCTGAGCGTTTCTGAAGAAATTCCGATGCCGGTGTCTTCGACGCAGAAATCCAAGGACCGTCGTCCTCCCTCGGAGGCGGTCGCCACGCGGAGGACAACCGATCCGCTGGCTGTGAATTTGACGGCGTTGCCGAGCAGGTTGATGAGGATCTGGCGGATTCTCTGCTCGTCGCCGGTGATCTGCTCCGGGACACCGGCTGCCAATTCGCAGCGGAGTTCGAGGCGTTTATCGGCGGCGGATTTTCGGACGGTGTCCTCTGCCGTCTTCATGAGGTCGGCCACTGCCAGTGGCGCAACATGGATCGCCAGTGTGCCTGCATCAATGCTGGAGAAATCGAGGATATCAGCGACGATGGCCAGGAGGTGCTCGCCGCTGGAACTGATCGTCCGGACATAGTCCTTTTGCTCGTTGCCGAGGGCAGTGTCGGCGAGGAGTTCTGCGAATCCGAGTATTCCGTTAAGCGGGGAGCGCAGTTCATGGCTCATCACACCGAGGAACTCGCTTTTTGTCCGGTTGGCGGCCTCGGCGCGGGTTTTCTCTCTTTCGAGGTGCCGGTTCAGTTCCTTCAGGAATTCCTCCGCTTTTCTGATCTCCGTGATATCCAGGCCGATGCCAGCTAGTCCGCACACATGGCCCGCACTGTCGGTCAGGGGGACTTTCGATGTCAGATTCCAGACAGCAGTGCCATCGGGCCGGGTGAGCATTTCCTCGCGGTTGAGCACGGGCTGCCCGGTGTCGAACATGCTCGTGTAACGGCTGATGAGCTCGCAGAGGATGCTCTCGTGGTCCGGGGATAGATGCTGCACCAGCACGAACGCCATGCCCGAATCGGCAGGCATCGCGAGAAAAAACTCCTCGAACGCCTTCAGACCCCCGGCCGAGGCACCGATCCCAACAATGGGAAAACCACTTTTACCGTTAACTGACTGGCTGACTGGCGTTTTCTTCTTCATAAACTTCCGGTGGCTGCCCGTCTGCGGGTGGATTTTTAACGGCCGAGCGGATTTTTTTTCATCGTCTGGGTGCGACCGTCCCGCACGGGGATGGGAAACTGCAGTTGTAAATGCGTGCCTGCGGTTATTGTGATCCCTCCGGGGCCATTTCAGGAAGGCCCGACTTCTTTCGGCGCGCAAGGACGTTGTCGAGTTTCGCAGCCAGCTCATCCCGTTTGAACGGCTTGGAGAGGAAGTCGTCCAGGCCTGCGGCAAGGTACTGCTCGCATTCGCCGGGCATCACGTTGGCCGTGAACGCGATGATTGGAACGTGAAATTCGGTCGCAGCTTCGATTTCCCGGATTTTTTTCGTAGCGACAAGTCCGTCCATCAAGGGCATCGCCATGTCCATGAGAATGGTTAAATATTTTCCCGGCACGAACGCCTGGACCGCTTCGGCTCCATCGGCAGCAAATCCGGCTCGGTAGCCGAGGCTCTGGAGCATTTTGCCCGCGAGCGTGCGGCTATTCGTGTCATCATCGACAACAAGCACCGGAAGGCCATCATGGCGCACGGGTGTCTCTGCGCTTGGGCTGGAGGGCGATGCGCCGTCAGCCCCGAGGAATAAAGGGGACGGCACGGAGGCCATCCCTCCAGCGGGGGCTTCGAGCGGGAGGCGGAATGTGAACATGCTGCCTTTGCCGGGAGCGGAGACGACCAAGATCGTGCCTCCCATGGCTTCGGCCAGGCGCTGCGAGACCGCGAGCCCGAGCCCCGTTCCGCCATACTTCTGATTGATCTTCGAGTCCGCCTGCGTGAACAGTTGGAACAGACGGGCGAGAGCTTCGGGAGAAATTCCGATGCCGGTGTCTTCGACGGAAAAATCCAGGAACTCCCCGGAGCGCGTCACGCGGAAGCTCACCGATCCGCTGGCTGTGAATTTGACGGCGTTGGCGAGAAGGTTGATGAGGATCTGGCGGACCCGCCGCTCGTCGCCGGTGATTTGCGCCGGAACACCGGCGGCCACATCGCAGTGGAACGCGAGACCTTTGTCGGCGGCGGATTTTCGGACGATATCCGACGACAATTTCACGAGATGGGCGAGGTCGAACGGGGCGGCGTGAATCTCGAGGGTGCCCGCCTCCATGCTGGAGAAGTCAAGGGTGTCGTTGACGACGGCAAGGAGGTGCTCGCCGCTGGAACTGATCGTGCGGACATAGTCCTTTTGCTCGTCGTCGAGGGCCGTTTCGGAGAGCAGTTGCGCGAATCCGAGCACGCCGCTGAGCGGGTTGCGCAACTCGTGGCTCATGATCCCGAGGAACTCGCTTTTCGCGTTGTTGGCGGCGTTGGCTTGGAAAAGGGCATTGGCCAGATTGGCTTCCATGTCCTTCCGCTCGGTGATGTCATCTATCACACAAATTATCTGGTCCACCGCGCCATCGGATTTGCGGACACACCCCACGGAGATTTCCGTCCAGACCGTCGAGCCGTCCTTGCGGATAAATCGCTTTTGTAACTTATACTGCCCTATTTCACCGGAAAGGATCCGGGCAAATTGAGCGACATCAGCGGCCAGATCCTCAGGGTGTGTCATTTCCGCCCATGTCTTTCGAACAAGTTCCTCTCGGGTGTAGCCCAGTATTTCGCAGAGCCTGTGATTCACTTCCAACCACCCTTTTTCGAGAGAGGTGATGCATTTTCCGTGCAGGGGCAGTTCAAAGAAGCTACGGAAGCGGGTCTCGCTCGCGCTACGCTCCTCCTCCGCCTTCTTGCGCGCGGTGATGTCGCGGATGTTGCATTGGATCACCTTCTGACCGTTGACCAGATAGACATTGCTGACGAACTCCACCTCGTGCCGCTTTCCGTCGTGACCTTCCATCGCCATGTTTTCGTAGCGGATGTAATGTTTCTGCTGCAACTCCATGAAGTTGGCCTCGTTGGCGACGATGTCCTTGAGGAATCCCAGCTCCCACACTTTCCTGCCCAGGAATACTTCGCGAGTGACTCCCAACAACTCGATCAAGTAGGGATTCACATCCACGACCATCCCCGTCTCCGCATCGAGGATCAACACACCGTCACGCGCCGCCTCGAACAACCGGCGATACCGGATTTCCGATGCAGCGAGCGTCGCCTGCGCCTGCCGGCCTTCCGTCTCGGCCCGGTTCAATCCGAACAACACGGACAGGAAAATGATCAAGCCGACGGCCGTGCCGGTGATGATGACCAGTTGCGTGAACCGGGACACGTTGGACGAGTCCCGCTGCCACTGTTGGAGCAACAGCATCTCGGCGTCCTCCATCTGCGCGACCAGCGCCCGCAGGCTGTCCATCAGATCTTCCCCATGATCAGTTATGTCCAACGGGATCGTGCCGGCACTGCCGGTGCGGCGGGCCGTGATGACCTGCGAAAACCACTGGATCAACTCGTCGGCCTGCGCTTCGAGCCGGACGCTGCGCGCTTTTTGGGCCGGATCGGAAATGAGTTGCCGCAGCGCCGCCACTGCTTCCTGGCAACGGGCGGCTGCCATCTGCTCGGCTTGGAGATACCGTTCTCCGCCAGTGATGACGTAGCCGCGGGTGTGGGATTGCGCTTTGGCGATTTCGCTCATGACGTCCGAGATTGCGCCCAACACCTGTTCGGCATGGCTGACACGATGGGCGGTTTCGTCGAGCCAGAGCACGCTCCGGCTGCTGGTGAGGCCGATGAACACCACAAGCACCAGTCCGAGAACATACGCCGCCGTGGTTTTTCTGCCGAGCGAGCAGAACGCAGCGATTTCCGGCCACACAACCAGGAACAGCGCCACGCCCAGAACCGCAAACACAATCGCGGTTGGAACGGCCATGAGCGTCATTCCCCCCCACCCGAACGCTCCGAGGGCTGGCGTGAAGTAATTCAGCATGGCCGCCAGCGCCAGAGCCGACACCAGCCCACCGAGAACCATGGTGCAACCCAACATCCAGCTCCGATGGCGCATGGTGCGGGCGGTTTCCAGACCGGCCGCCAGCATCACGAAACACAGCGCCGAGTCCGGTGCCATCCGGCCCGGATACGAAGTCCCCACCGTCCCGGCCGACTCGCAAAACAGCCACTGATCAAAGCCGGGATTCCATCCGAAGACGTATTCGCTCAACGAAAGCAGACCGATCAGCCCGGCGAACAGGGCGCAGAACCGGGAGAGGCGGGAAAGAAGCGTCCGCGCGTCGGGCATCGGGAAGGCCAGCAGTGCGACCCCCGTCAGGATAAAGGCGACCGCCGTGTTGGGCTTCATGGATACCCAGCCCGGCAGGACGCTCTTCAGCGCGGCAACATCCAGCGCCCAGCCGAGCAGCACCGCGCCGCCGACCAGCACCGCCAACGCGCCAGCTGCCCGCCCGGCAGCGGTCACACGTTCAGTTCGAAGATACCCACGTGAATCTGGTGTCAGATTATTCATACTGACCTGCAATTTCATTGTGAGACCTCCGGGCCATTTGGGCAATGCCAGATTTTGTTCATGCAGACTTGCAGAGCCGACTTGCAGGGGGATTTTTTGAGGGGGGCACATCTCCGAATAGTGATAAGCAAACCCTGCGGGGCAGTGGCTCTTGTTTTGTTTAACCCCGGGTAGCTCGTTCCTCGCAACCGGGGCTTTCAAAACCTTGAAGGCGGGGATTTCAGGTTGAATCCATCCCGGAAGCGGAGGAAACTGTCATATGTCTGCGAAGCCTCTGCTGATCTACGACGGCGAGTGCCGGTTCTGCTGCCGGTGGATTGGGGCATGGAAGGCGGTGACCGGGGACGGAGTGAGCTACGAACGCTCGCAAACCGCGGGACAGCGGTTCCCTCAAATCGCACCGGAAGATTTTATGCGTTCCGTGCAGTGGGTTGATGCGGACGGCTCCATCTGCTCGGGCGCGGAGGCGGTGTTTTCGGCGCTGGCCACGTCGACATGGCAGGGACGGATGGCGCTGGCGGTTTATCGGAAGGTGCCGGTTTTCGCGCGTGTGGCGGAGTCCGCCTATACCGGGGTCGCTGTCCACCGGGGATTTTTTTCGGCGTTAACACGGATTCTCTGGGGACCCGACGTGCGGCCTCCGACGCATGCGGTATCGACGGCGAGGCGCGGCGCGGCCCGTCGCGCAGGCTGACAGCACGGCCGCCGAAACCGCCATGAAAAAACACACCAACCGTCTCGCGACCGAGAAGTCCCCTTACCTCCTCCAGCACGCCCACAACCCGGTGGATTGGCATCCATGGGGGGAGGAAGCGTTTGCGAAAGCCCGCAGAGAAAACAAGACTGTCTTTCTCTCGGTCGGCTATTCCACCTGCCACTGGTGCCATGTGATGGAGCGCGAATCATTTGAGAATCCGGAAATCGCCGCGTTTCTGAACAGGCATTTCGTGAGCATCAAGGTGGACCGCGAAGAACGTCCCGACGTGGACCGTGTCTATATGACATTCGTGCAGGCGACCACCGGGCGGGGCGGCTGGCCGATGAGCGTCTGGCTCACGCCAGATCTCAAGCCCTTCGTCGGCGGCACGTATTTCCCGCCGGACGACGCCTTTGGCCGCACCGGGTTTCTTTCGATGCTCCAGCAAATCGCGGGCGCATGGGAGAAGGCGGAAGATCAGGTTCGCGCCCAGGCTGACCGGATCATCGGCCAACTCCGGAATGTCGCAAACGCGCGCTCCGACCCCAACACGGCTCTCACCGCAGAGGTTCTATCAGACGGATTGAAGGAAATGGAACGGCGCTTCGACAACACGGCGGGCGGGTTCGGACCAGCCCCCAAGTTTCCGCGTCCCTCCGAACTGCTCTTCCTGTTTCACGAGGCTTATCGTGTCGGGCCGGACTCGAAGGCGGGAAAACGCGCGATCGAGATGGCGGCGTTCTCGCTCGAAAAGATGGCTGCCGGCGGCATTCACGACCACCTGGGCGGGGGCTTCCACCGCTACTCCACGGATGCCCAATGGCATGTCCCGCATTTCGAGAAAATGCTCTACGACCAGGCCCAGCTTGCTGAAGCGTATCTCATCGCCCACCAGATCACCGGACGCGCAGTGTTCGCCGATACAGCCCGCGATACCCTCGATTATGTCCTGCGCAACATGACCTCTGCCGAGGGCGGATTTTTTTCCGCCGAGGATGCCGACAGCGCCATGGTTTCCGGATCGCAGGAAAAGGCGGAAGGCGTCTTCTACGTCTGGACGGCCGACGAAATCGAGGCCGCGCTCGGCAGGGACCGCGCCGCTGAGTTCGATTATGTCCATGGAGTCGAACCAGGGGGAAACACCTCCGGGGAAAGCGATCCGCACGGGGAACTTCACGGCAAAAATGTCCTGCTCCAGCGGCATGACATTCCCGAAGCCGCCGGGAAGTTCGGGGTGAGCGCGGAGGAAATGAAAATCCGGCTCGCAGCCAGTCGCGAAAAACTGCTCGCGATTCGCGCGGGTCGCCCGCGTCCGCACCTCGACGACAAGGTGATTACGGCATGGAACGGACTGATGATTACGGCACTTGCCAAAGGCTACCAGGTGCTTGGCGATGAGAAGTATCTCGACGCCGCCAACCGTTCGGCGGACTTCATCCGCAAAAATCTCCTTAACGAAAAAAGTCGGACGCTTCTCCGGTCGTGGCGTGATGGAACGGGCACCACGGGAGGCTTTGCGGAGGATTATGCGTTTCTTATCCGCGGCCTGATTGACCTCTATGAATCCGGATTCGACACCGCCAGGCTCGAATGGGCCGTCGCCATTCAGAAAATGCAGGATGAACTTTTCTTCGACGACAAAGACGGCGGCTACTTCAGTTCACACGGCGATGATCCCAGCGTCCTCCTGCGCATGAAGGAAGACTACGATGGCGCGGAGCCTTCCCCCAACACCCTCTCCGCGCTCAACCTGCTTCGCCTGGCTCACCTGCTCGGCAATCAGGCATGGGCCGACAAAGCCGAACGCACGCTCAAAACCCTCGCGCAACAGATGCGCCAGTCGCCGCTCGCGACCCCGATGGGACTCGTCGCGCTTGACTCCTGGCTTTCTCCGGCGGAGCAAATCGTCATCGTCGGGAAGAACAATGCGCCCGGGACACTCGGGATGGCGGCCTCCATCTGGCGGAAGTTCCTTCCCGGTGCGGTCTGGGCACTCATCGGCGACGAGGTCAGCCACGGCTTTTTTGCAAGGCAGGCGGATTTCTATGGCAGCCTGCAGCCTGTCGATGACAAATCCACGGCCTATGTCTGCAAAGATTTCGTCTGCAATCTCCCCGTCACCGACCCGGCTGCGTTCGAGAGGCAACTGGCCGTCGCGCACAAATATCCGGCAGCAGCCAAGTCATCTTCACAATGAAGTGGAAGCACCCGGGGCCTTGGCGGCGGCTTCCGGGATCAGGTCGCCTTTGATTTTCAACTCGAACAACTGCTTAAATGACGCAGATGGGCTGCTCCTTGACGGGGGGCCTCCAATTGAGAGTATCCCCCAATGACCTCCTCGCTATACGGCAATCTTTTTTCTTCCCGCATCTGGGAAGACCCCGCCCTCACAGCCATCAACCGCCTGCCGATGCGCTCGACTCTGTATCCGTTCCCGGATGCCGGAAGCGCAAAATCCCTCGAGCGCACCAGATCCCCCTGGTTCCAACTGCTCAATGGCGACTGGAAATTTCGCGTCCTTCAAAAACCCGAAGATGCCCATGTCGCCGATGTGGCGGTGGACACGGACCGTTCTGCGTGGGATCAGGTTGCAGTCCCCGGCAACTGGACGCTCCAAGGCTACGGGAGCCCGCATTACACGAATGTGAATATGCCGTTCGCGGAGGAGCCTCCATCCGTGCCGAAGCTCAACCCGACCGGCATCTTTTCCCGGGAGGTCGATCTCCCGAAAGACTGGAACGGTCGCCGCATCATCATCCACTTCGGCGGAGCGGAAAGCGTGCTTTGCGTTTATGTCAACGGACACTTCGTTGGCATGGGCAAAGACGGCCGCCTCCCGTCGGAATTCGACATCACCGGCCCTGCGCGCGTCGGCCGGAAGAACTTGGTCTGTGCCGTGGTCATCAAATGGTCCGACGCCACGTTCATCGAGGACCAGGATCAGTGGTGGATGGCAGGGCTGCATCGGGAGGTCTTTCTTTACTCGCCGTCTCCGGTGCATCTTTCCGATCTGTTCGCGGTCGGCAACCTCGAGAACGACTGCCGCGATGGACGGCTGAGGCTGACCGTGAATATCGGGTTCCCCGATCAACCCGAAGAGGGGTGGAGCGTTGCGGCCCAGCTTATTGATCCGGCTGGGAAAGCCGTGTTCAAGAAGCCTCTCATTTGCCCGGTGCAGGCGGGCTCCCCCTTTTCGCGCTTCCGGCTCCAGGCCCGCTTCGACGAGCTGGTCAAGAAACCCTTGCTCTGGTCGGCGGAATCCCCGTCGCTCTACAAAGTGGTCGTCACGCTCAGGGATAAAAATGGGCGCGCCGTCGAGTCCACGGCGACGCGCGTCGGGTTCCGTTCGATCGAGATCCGCGACCGCCAGCTTCTGGTCAACGGCAAGCCGGTGATGATCCACGGCGTCAACCGCCATGATCATCATGACACGAAAGGCAAGGCCCTGGACCGCGAAACCATGCGACTGGACGCGCTGACGATGAAGCGTTTCAATTTCAATGCCGCCCGCTTCACTACGAACCGGGATTATCGATCCAGGCCCTCAGCGAGAAGAAGCAGCCGAAAAAATTTATTTTTGAAGGCGGTGATCAGGTCACGGACATTGTGTGTCCCATGTATCCGCAACTGAAGACGCTCATCGAATGGGCCGCCGACAAGACCCATCCCGACCGCCGCCGACCGCTGATCATGTGCGAGTATTCCCACGCCATGGGCAACAGCAACGGGGGCCTGGCCGACTACTACGATCTCTTTGAAAAATATCCCGGGCTCCAGGGCGGCTTCATCTGGGAATGGATCGACCACGGGATCTTGAGGCATGCGCCGGACGGCATGCCGTATTGGGCCTACGGTGGCGACTTCGGCGATACCCCGAACGACCTGAATTTCTGCTGTGACGGACTTGTCTGGCCCGACCGCACCCCCCACCCCGGCCTCGCGGAGTTCAAGCATCTCGCCCAGCCGCTCAAAGCGGTTTCTTTTGACCCGAAAAAATCGGCCATTGAAATCAAAAACCGTCAGTTTTTTTGTGATTCCGGCTGGATCGAAATTTCCTGGGATCTCACGATTTCTGGAAAGCCCTCGACGCGGGGAGTTCTGCCTTCCATGAGAATCGCCCCCGGCCAGACCTTGAAGCTGGCCGTTCCCTTGCCCGCGATTCCAATTGCCAAAGGCGAAGAAGCCTTTCTCAACCTTTGTTACAAGGCCTCCCGCCGGACCGCCTGGTGCGAAAAGGATCATGTCCTCGGCTGGGATCAGCTGCCGCTCGGTGGTTCGCGATCGGTTTCTGCTCCCGCCGTGATTCGCCGGAAAGCGGAGGGCCTCCAAGTGGATCGCGACCGAATGAGCCTCCGGATCAGCGGGCGCGGGTTCGAACTCGGGTTTTCCGAAGGTTTTTCGCGGCTTGAGAAATTCCGCTGCGGTGGCGATGACATCCTTGTCTCGGGGCCCGAGTTACAGATCTGGCGCGCGGCTACCGACAACGATGGCATCAAGGGCTGGTCGGGGCAGGAGCACAAGCCGCTCGGACGTTGGCTGGACGCTGGAATTCCCAATGCGGTCATCAAGCCGGAACCGGTCCGCGTGAGCCGGACAAAATCCGGGGATGTCCGGGTCGCGTGCGGGCACGTCGCCGCGTGCCTCATTTCCCAATCCGCGGTCCGGCTCAGGCACGTCTATACGATCCGCCCCGACGGCACGATCCTGGTGGAGAATCTCTTCATCGTTGACAGAAAAGCTGCGGATCTCCCCCGGCTGGGAGTCCGGCTGATCTTAGCGCCGGGATTCGAAAACCTCGCGTGGTTCGGGAGGGGGCCATTTGAAAACTACAGCGACCGGAAGCGCGCCGCGATGATCGGTCGCTATTCCGGCAGCGTGGCCGACCAATACGTCCCTTACATTGTCCCGCAGGAACATGGCAACCACACCGATATCAGGTGGCTCTCTCTCGACAACGGGCGCACATCGGTCCGCTTCTCCGCGCCCGGACTGTTGGAGTTCTCCGCCAGCCACTTCACCGCCGGGGATCTCTTTGTCGCTACCCACACCTGCGACCTGAAGCCGAGGCCGGAAACCATCCTCAATCTGGATTACCGCCAGCGCGGGCTGGGGACCGCAAGCTGCGGCCCGGATACCGGGGAAGCTTACCGCATCCCGGCAGGGCGTCATTCGTGGAGCTACCTGATCGAAGCGACGACGATATAATCCCAAACCGAAACGCCGCCATCCATGGACTTTCCCTCACTCGGTCTCTCCGAACCTCTGCTGCGCGCGGTTGCCGCCCGGGCTTATTCCACCCCGACCCCCATTCAGAGCGCCGCCATCCCGGAAATCCTGAGTGGAAGAGATGTCTGGGCTTCGGCGCAGACCGGTTCGGGCAAGACCGCTGCTTTTGCTCTGCCCATTTTGCAATTGCTCGGGGCGAGCCCGCGTCCGGGCGGGCGTTTTGCCCGCGCTTTAATCCTCGTCCCCACCCGCGAACTCGCCGCGCAGATTGGTGAGGCCATCGGTCGCTCCAGCGCGCATCTGCCGTATTCGCTCAAAACGCTGACCGTCTTCGGCGGCGTGTCGATCAACCCGCAGATGATGGCGCTGGGCCGCGGGACGGACATCCTGGTGGCCACGCCCGGCCGCCTGCTGGATTTGCTCGAACACAATGCCGTATCGCTTTCCACCGTATCGATTCTCGTTCTGGATGAAGCCGATCGCCTGCTTGAGGAAGGGTTCAGCGACGAACTCGGCAGGATCCTCCGCCTGCTGCCGGCGCGTCGGCAAAGCCTGCTTTTCTCCGCGACATTTCCCCCGGCGGTGCAAAGCCTCGCCACGGCCCTGCTGCGAGATCCGGTGCGGATCGAGGCCCCCTCCCCCGCTGCTGCCGAGCCGGACATTGCCCAGCGCGTCATCGAGGTGGATGCGCCCCGCCGCACCCAACTGCTCCGCCATCTCATTCAGGAAAACCAATGGTCTGGCGTCCTCGTGTTTGTTGCCACCAAATACGCCACCGAGCATGTCGCGGAAAAACTGCGCCAGGCCGGTCTTGTGGCCACCGCCCTGCACGGCGATCTCAGCCAGGGCGCCCGCAGCCGGGCGCTCGCGGATTTCAAGGCCGGCAACGTGCGGGTGCTTCTCGCCACCGACCTCGCCGCCCGCGGGATTGATATCGTCCGGCTTCCGGTCGTGGTGAACTTCGACCTGCCGCGTTCCGCCGTGGATTACACGCATCGCATCGGCCGCACCGGCCGCGCCGGCGAGACGGGGCTGGCCATCAGCTTTGTCAGCGCCAGCTCCCACGCCCATTTTCGACTGATTGAAAAACGCCATCGGCTCAACCTGCCGCGCGAGCAGGTCGAGGGGTTCGAGCCCGTCGAAACTGAATCGCCGGCCCCTTCTACCGGCGGCATCAAAGGCAAGCGCAAGAGCAAGAAGGACAAGCTCCGCGAAGCGGCAGCCCGAGCGCTTCCTCTCCGTCCAGAAGGTCAAACCCGATAGTAGCGCGCAGTCTAGCTCTTGGCTTTTATGCCGCTGCGCTGCTGCCACGGCCAACGCCCGGTGACTTCAAGCTCAAGGGAAAAACTCAGAAACGTGCGGATCACCACGATCAGGGCGAGAACGCTGAGGTTTTGGAGGGTGGGCGCGACGGCAACGGTTCTGATGATGTCCCCCGCAACGAGCAATTCCAGCCCAAGGAGAATGGCGCGACCCAAATTCTGACGATATGCCGTGTAACGGTCGGGATGGGGAGGGGCAGCAAAATCCCTCAATGAAATCGACGTGGAGGCAGCGAACCTATTAGAGAATTAGAAATCTGTGCAAAAAAGTGATAAGCCTTGCAAAAATCGCAAAATCACTTTCGAGTCGAGTGCCTTCAACCGGACTCAGCCACCCTTCCTTGTTATCTGCGCACTGCGCCCACTCTGTCGTAGCCGACCACTCCCATTCCGCCCCAGCCGGCGCCGCCGTATCCGCCCCAGCCACCCCATTCGCCCCAATTCTGCGAGGCCATCTGGTTCATCTGTGCGGCCTCCAGGTTCTGGTTGCTGATTTGTTTGGCCAGTCGAAGCTGCTGGTAGGCCTGATACTCTTTGGCGCCGCCGACATAGGCCTGGTTTTTCTTCACGTCGGGCAGGACGTAGTAGGTTTTGCCATGATAGGTAATGCGCGTGACCTTGTCCTTGGGCAGGGTCGGCAGGAGCGCCACCTGGTCCGGCTTGACCGGGGAGATGACTTGGAATCCGGCGGCAACAGCCATGTTTTCTTTGCTCTTGAGTTCGGTGGCGCAGCCCACGGCCACAGCGAGCAGAATGATGGCGGAGAAGAATGGAAATACGGGGTGAAACTTTTTCATGATTGGAAAATGGTAGCAGAATCCGGCGCCCTGTCCAGCCCTTGCAACCACGGGGAGCGCAAGAGACGCCCACTCTGGCGCGGGCGCGGGATCAGCGCGGCAATCCGGGATGCGGGCGGTTGACGGAATATTTCCCCAAAATCTTTTCAAGCCGCGCGTAGATGTCCGGCGGGATGTAGCGATGGATGTCGAGGGACGGACCCGCGGCGTGGATCTCCTGGCAGCCCAGCCCGATTTGCGCGATGTAGTCGGCGTCTTTGTCCTTCCAAACCAGAACATAATCCGGATGGAATTTCCCGCAGGGGTCTTCGCCTCCACCCGGCGAGAAGGGATTTCCCGGATGAAAGAGTTGGCGGAGCCCGGCGAGTTCGGATTCCGTGAGAGCCAGAGGTCTGCCATAGAAGTCGGATCCCCCGAGGCTGATGACATCCGCACGCAGTTTTTCCCTCCTGTGGAGATCGGGTTCCGATCGGGGATCGGGAAGCCCCTCGAAGACCAGGAGTTCACCGATCCGGGCAACGGTTTTTCGGAAGACCTCGGGGGCGGACTCTTGGAAGAGGGTTCCCAACGGCCGGGCGGAAGAAGCGGCCGATTCCCCGGTTCTCAAATCCGGTTCCGCGCCGGAGAGTGTCGCCGCAACGAGAAAAAGAACCGTCGCGCCCATGCCATTGAGGCCGCCGCGTCCCGCCGATGCCCCCGATCGCCTCATGCCGGGGAGCAGCCGATTTTTTCGAGGATCCTTGGGATGGCGATGTGCCGGGCAATGAGGTGCTGGATCCGCCCGATTTTTTGGGTGTCCCCGGGAAGAGTCTTGACCGTCATCGAATGGATGTTCTGGGCAATTTTGTAGCTGTCCATCGGCGAGAGGATGACCGGCAGCGTCGTCTGGCCGAGCATTTCGAGGAGGCGGGCATGCGGCCGCAAATCGTCGGAGAGGACAAGCCCGGCGAGCGGCCCCCCATCGGGCTCCATCGAGCGGGAGAGAGCGGCCAGCACGACATCCTCGCGGTCGCCCGGCACGATGAGCAGGGTGCCCTCGTTCACGCTGACAAAGAGGTTGGCCGAGCTGGCGGCCCCGATGACCACCTGTTTGATCCTGCGGCGCTCCCGGTCGGCATTGTGGAGAAATTTCCCGCGGATGAGCTCGCAGATCTGGTGGAGGTTCGGCTCCGCCAGCATATTTTCCATCGGCACCACGCCGAGGAGCTCGAGGCCGATGCGCGCGAGTCCTCTCCCCGCGAAATCCGCGACCGCGTCGAGTTTTTCCGGAAGGACTTTGTTCATGACGACCCCGATGACCTCGACCCCTTCCCGGTCGAAGAGCGCCTTGTTGAGCGCGGCCTCGTCGATCGGCCGCCCGATCCCGCCGGGTGTCACAAGCAGGACTTTGCTGCCGAGCAGCCGGGCGACGCCGGCATTCGAGAGGTCAAACGTCGAGCCGACCCCCGCATGGCCGGTGCCCTCGATGATCGCAAAGTCTTTCTCCCAGCATGCGCGGTCGAACGAGTGCCGGATCCTGCGGACCAGATAGTCGTGGTTCGCGTGGTTGATGTAGCGGCGGGTGAAATCCGGCTCGACCGAGATCGGGCTCATGTCCTCGATCGGAACCTCCGTGCCGAACGTGTCGCGGATCAAAACGCTGTCTTCGTCAATCCGCATCCCGTCCACCTCGGTGAACCGCTGTCCGACCGGCTTGATGAAGCCGATCCTTTTGAAGCGGTCGCGCAGGGTCGAATAGAGGCCGATCGAGACGGTTGTCTTGCCGACATTCTGCTCGGTTGCGGCGATGAAAATGCGCGGGGTGATGGCGTTCACTGTCTCCCGCCCAAACTGGAGAAGATTACTTCCGGAAACAAGGAGAACAATTCCCGTTCGAGAAAAGTGTTTGACAACACCGCGGGCGGCGGCTTAGATGCGCCTGTCGTTCGATTGAGGTTTGGGAATTCCTCCCGTCTCCGATTTCGAAACCTGCAAAAAAGTCGCGAGACATCGTATTAACTTTTTGTCCGTCCCCGGGGGTTTTTCCCGTTGGCGGACGGACCAATTCTGAAGAGATCCATTCATGGCCGGCCAAAATATATGGTCGAAGGTGAAGCCCTTGAAGAGAGCCGCCAAACGAGGCGGCTTCTTTTCCAGACTTTCCAAAGAAATTGCAGCGGGGTTGGGATGCGGAAATTCCGCCTTCAACCCGGGGCCTTGTGCCTCCGTGCAGGCAGCGCACGCCCCAAGGATGCCGGGGGGAACCAGCCCCATCATTTGAAATCCCCAGCCCATTCCCGACCAACTGAATTTACCCATGACTGAAGAACCGACACTATCCGCGGCCGCCGCGGATAGTGTCG
>Ga0194054_10000491_pt1 | contig 20083 bp, 17 predicted proteins | sample SepL2210m_MetaG_FD_163628 | JGI IMG/M metagenome (GOLD analysis project Ga0194054, IMG submission 163628) | Anoxic zone freshwater microbial communities from boreal shield lake in IISD Experimental Lakes Area, Ontario, Canada - Sep2016-L227-10m | ecosystem: Environmental > Aquatic > Freshwater... | reverse complement strand
GGAGGAGCGCGCAGATCGTCATCGCGGCGGGCTCGGTGACAAACGAACCCAGGAGCGGGCCGGCCGTGAGGATCGCAAGCCACCACGCCGCAGGCGTCGCTCCCCCGAGACGCGCGACTTTGCCCAGGCACTTCTCCGCAAAAAACAAAACCGGACGCGAGCCGGCGATCGCCATCACGACAACCACGAAAATCGGCTCGGTGAAATTCACCCCGTTGATGTAGGACTTCGCAACCCCGGGCCCTTTCATCAGAATGATCGCCGCGGCCAGATGGATGAGCCAGATCCCGAAGACGACCTCCACCTCGCCGAGAAAATGGAAAACCACGGAAAAGAATTTTTTTTTGTCCCGCTCCCCGGTCAGGGAGGCATCCCCGTTTTCCACCCGGCGTCCGAGGGTTTCATATTCGTGATCGAGCCGGTGCGCGATGATGCGGAATTTGGCGACCAGGAACGTATGGACAATCGCCGCAAGAAAAATCGCCGTCGCGACGAGGTTGAACGGATCTTGCGCGACCCGGCCCGCGAGCTTTGCCAGGACGCCGGGCCGCGCCGGGTCGGCGTAGCTTTCCAGAGAGGTCGGGAAGGAGGGCTCCGCAGCAAACGCGCACGCGGCAAAGCCGGCCATGAGGAGCGCGGGGAGCCACCGGACGAGCCGGGGCGCATAGGAAACCGGGGATCTTCTTAGCATTGGTGGAATCCTCATAGTCTTGTCGGGACGGTGCCGCAAGGACGTGTTTTTTCGGGAATACGATTGCAGAGGAGCACGATTTTTGGGAATGATGCCGCCGATGTTCACCGGACTTGTTGAAGAAATGGGCGAAAGCCAATGGCTGCGCCGCACCACGGAATCCACCCAGCTCACTGTGCTCGCGCCGCAAATCGAGAAGCGCATCCACACGGGTGACAGCGTTGCCGTCAACGGATGCTGCCTCACGGTCGCTTCGCATAAAAAAGGGCAGATCGCGTTCGACCTCCTCGCGGAGACGCTCGCCTGCACAAATCTGAAGGCCCTCCGCCCGGGAGACCGCGTCAACCTCGAGCGCGCGCTCGCCGCCGACGGCCGCCTCGGAGGCCACTTCGTGCAGGGTCATGTGGATGCGACCACCACGCTCCGCGCGGCCACGCCCAAGGGCGGCGACCTGCGCCTCGATTTTGAAATGCCCGCCGTCTTTTCCCGCTACATCGCCCACAAGTGCTCGGTCGCGATCAACGGGGTCAGCCTCACGGTCGCGGAACTTGGCGAAGATACCTTCACGATCTGGATCATCCCCCACACCCGCAAGGTCACCAACCTCGGGGAACTCGAAGCCGGCGGCGCGGTCAACCTCGAGTGCGACATCCTCGCCAAATACGTCGAGCGCATCCTCGCGCCGAAATAAAAACGGAAAACTTGCAAATCGTCGGCACCGCGGGATGGAGGCTCCACGAATACGGAACCGTCGGCTCGACAAACGACCTCGCCCGCAATCTGCCCGCCTGGAGCGCCGTGCGTGCCGATGCCCAGACCGGAGGACGCGGGCGGTTCGGACGGGTTTTCGTCTCCGATCCCGGAGGGCTTTGGATATCCGCTGTGCTGCCCGCGGAGGGCGGGACGCAGAGATGGGCGGGCTTTTCCCTGATGGTGGGGATCCACCTCGTGCGACTGCTCGAGGGATTTCGTGTTCCGGGAGCCCGGCTCCGCTGGCCGAACGACCCCATGTCCGGAAAAAAAAAGCTGGGGGGGCTTCTCATCGAGCAATCCACCCGGGAGACTCTCATCGTCGGCTTCGGGCTCAATGTCAGGAACTCTCCTTGGAAGACGGACCCCGCGCTGGATGTGATCGCCACGAGCCTGGAAAGAGCCCGCGCTCCTTCGCTTCCTGAGCCGCCCGATTCTCTTTGCCACGCAGAAAACAGGGGGCACGGGCGTCCCGCCCGTGAATCGCCGGACTTGCTTGGAAAAGCCAGTGCCCAAACGGGCGGGACGCCCGTTCCCCCTGTGCCAACCGTCCCGGCGGACATCCCGGACATCTTTGAAGTGGCGGTCCGCACGCTCGACGTCCTCGCCGACGCCCACCAGGAAATGCAGGAGGCAGGGATGCCGGGGGCCATCCGGGAACTCAACCGGCGCTGGGCGGAACCCGTTCCGGTCCGCCTGGCCCTTTCCGGCGGCAAGCAGGTCATCGGGCGGTTTGCCGGCCTCGACCCGCAGGGGAATATTCGGATATTGGATGACGCGGCCGGAGAATCTCTTGTCCCGCATCAAAATATTGAGAAGCTTTGGGAAATATATTAAAGAGCTTTTCCACAATGCTGTTGCAGCATAAACCTGTCATGGGCATCTTGCCCGTGTTCCCGACGAAACGCAGGGGCGGGATGTCCGGAAAATCTCGGCGAACAGCATAGCGATCAACCAAACATACAAGAAACGAACATGGCACTCAGGGACAAATTCATGACCGCGGACGAAGCGGCCGCATTGATCAACCACAACGACACGATCGGCTTCAGCGGGTTCACCCCTGCCGGTGCTGCCAAGGCGGTTCCGACGGCGCTGGCGAGGCGCGCGAAGGCCGAGCACGAGGCCGGACGCCCGCTTCAGATCGGAGTGGTGACCGGGGCCTCGACCGGGCAGTCGCTTGACGGCGAGCTCGCCCTCGCCGAGGCGATTGCCTGGCGGACTCCCTACCAGTCGAACAAGCACCTGCGGGCCGCGATCAATTCCGGGAAGACACGCTTTTTCGACATGCACCTCTCCACCCTCCCGCAGCAGGTCCGCTACGGGTTCCTCGGGAAGTTTCAATGGGCGGTTGTCGAGGCGTGCGATGTGACCGAGGACGGCGAGATCGTCCCCACAACGTCGGTCGGTGCCTCGCCGACTTTCTGCCAGGTTGCCGACAAAATCCTCATCGAGCTCAACCGCAATCATCCGGCTTCCCTCCGGGGCTTGCACGATATTTACCAGCCAAAAGATCCGCCGCACCGCGAGCCTATCCCGCTCAAGGACTGCTCCACTCGCATCGGAGCTCCGTTCATCAAGGTCGATCCCGCAAAGATCGCCGGCATCGTGGAGACCAACCTCCCCGACGAGGTCGCTCCCTTCGACCCCTCGGATGAAATCACCCAAAAGATCGGAGAGAATGTTGCCGAGTTCCTCGCCGGCGAGATCCGGCTCGGCCGGATTCCCAGGGAATTCCTGCCTTTGCAGTCCGGGGTCGGCAACATTGCGAATGCCGTGCTCGCCGCGCTCGGTGACAACCCGGACATCCCGCCATTCCAGATGTATTCCGAAGTCATCCAGGATTCCGTCATCGCCCTGATCAAAAAAGGGAAGTGCAAATTTGTGACCGGCACCTCGCTGACCGTGAGCCCGTGGCTTCTCAAGGAGGTTTACGAAAACCTCGAGTTCTACAAAAAGCACATCTGCCTGCGCCCGCAGGAGATCACGAACAACCCGGAGATGGTCCGCCGCCTCGGGATCATCACGATCAACACCGCGATCGAGGTCGATCTCTCGGGGAACGTCAACTCGACGCACGTCATGGGATCGAACATGATGAACGGCATCGGCGGATCCGGTGATTTCACCCGCAACGGCTACATCTCGATCTTCACTTGTCCGTCGCTTGCCAAAGGAGGAAAAATCAGCCCGATCGTCCCGCTTGTCAGTCACATGGACCACAGCGAGCACTCGGTGCAGGTGATCGTCACCGAGCAGGGGGTCGCCGACCTGCGCTGCAAGACCCCGCACGAGCGCGCCCGCCTGATCGTGAGCAAGTGCGCCCACCCGGACTTCCGCAAAGAACTCCACGGGTATTTCGACAGCGTGACCAAAGGCCAGACCCCCGCCACGCTCAGCGCCGCCTTTGCCATGCACCAGAGGTTCCTCGAAACCGGCGACATGCGCGGGGTCGATTGGAAGGCCGCCGGGCTTCCGTGAGGATCTACAGCGACGGGGCGGTGCTGGTCTTTTTCTCCCAGCGGGTGAGGAGATGGATGACGAGATTTGTCCCGAACTTGTAGGTCTGCGCCAATGACGGCTGAGTGAGGTTTCGCAGGTAGATTTCGCGGTTGTCCCAAACGGTCGGGTTGATCGCGACATAAACATTTTTTTCATTTCCTCGCAGATCCACCTGTCCCTGTTCTGTGAGGCCGATCTGCCACATGTCCCCGTAGTCGTTCGCCGTGTAGATGATCGCGATTTCCCCGAAGATCTTGAGCGCGTAGATCGGCTCCTTGTAGAAGTTCAGGCCGGCCGGGATTTCTTTGACCTCCGGGAAATACGCCTGTGTGTAGATCGGATGGCTGGCCGGGAGGGGGTCCCAGTCCTTGTCCACATCCGGGATCACCCGTTTCATCTCGCGCCGGAACGCGATGTCGAAACGCGAGTTGCGCCCGGGCACCGAGCTGTCCCCCCAGATCGCCCCGCCGAGACGCACGTATTTCTGGAGGTTCTCGACTTCCTTCTCGCTGAGCTTGAAGTCGCGGGTGCCGGTCAGAAAGATGAAGGGCGGTTTGACCGAGAAAATCTCATCGGTATCCAGCTTGATCGCCTTGACGTTTTTGTAGTTCGTCTTGACCTTGTTCTTCGACTGCGAGCTCATGAAATAAAGAAGGTTCGGAAGGCTTCCGTTCCAAATGAGGCCGTTGGCGTCCACCTGGATCGTGGAGTTCCAGTTTCCTCCGGCATACTGGCCGAGATAAGCCGTGAATTCGAACTCGCGGTTGCGGGTTCCCGTGCCGCTCCCGACGCCTTTGCCCCAGCCGCCCGTGAAGGCTTTGATCGCGGACGCCTGGCCTTTGGTGAGACCGTCGCCGCCGAACCCGGCCGGCTTGGGAGCGGCCATTTGTGCGGCGGGAACCGCTGTCGGGGTGACCGGGGCCACGACCATCGGAGCCATCGTGAAATTCAGCGCCGAAGGTGCCGCGACCGTGGTGATGGTGCTGATCGTGCTCGCTGTCGGAGTGACCGTGATATTCGGTGTCGGTGGCACCTGCTTCGGCACGTCCGGAGGCGGGGCCGGCGCATTCGCCTCTCCCCCGACAAACCCCCCGCCTTCGCCTTCAAAATCCGGAGGCTCCTGAACAGCCTGAAAAAGAACCGTCGTGCCGAAAACCGCCACAAGAATGACGTGCAGAACAAACGAGATCGTGAAATCCCGCGCGTTGCTGAACTTGTCGATCAGCTTTTGAACAAACGGATTTTGTTGGGAGGCCATCAACTCATTTCTAAGCCGAAACTCACGTCCGGGCGAGGGAAAAAATTATCCGAGGATCTTGCGGAGGTTGACGACCGAGTCGAAGCAATCCGCCGCGCAGCGGCGCGCGGCACGGGAATGCGTCTTCCAGTCGGAGCGGACGCGCCGGACCGCCTCCGACGCCTCCTCGATGTTGCGGACAAAGAACATCCCGCTCGCCGCGGGGAGGTGGGCGCCGGTGGGTTCGGAGATCACCGGTCGCCCGAGCGCGAGATAGACGGCCGATCGGTCGCTCAGCCAGCCGGACATCGCGAAGCTCTCCAGCTTCACCGCGCTGAACTCGGCGGTCGAACGCCGGAGGTAATCGTAATAGAGCCGCGGCGTGCGGGTGATCGTGTGCGGGACGACATGGCGCCATCCGAGCACCGTGATCCGTTGACTCTCGGGATCGTCGGAGGCGAGGTTCATGGCCAGCTCGAATGTGGCATCCGGATGAAGGGAAGGGAGGGCCGCAAATTTTTCAAACGCGGCCTTTTTTGAAAAATCCCGCCACGCTCCGTCCCACTCGATCATGCCGTCCCAATACCATTGCCCGATTGTCGTGAACCGGTCCGCGGGCGGCCTGGGCGCGGCTTCCAAGAGCGTGGTATCCACCAGAGGGTAATACGTGTTCCAATGCACGGACGTTTTGGGAACCTTCGATTCCGGGCCGTAAAGATTGAGCCCGATGGACCAGAATTCCTCATGGTAGGACTGCCCCATTTCCATGCGCTGCATCCAGAAGCAGACCTCCGTGGGATCGAGGCTGCACAGCTTCCGCGCGGTGAATCGCCCGAGAAGGGGCATCCGGATCGAATAGCTCAGGTTCAGGAGCACACACGGGCCGCCGGTCAGATCGAGAAATTTCCGGCGGGAAAGCCCGAAGAAACGAGCGCGGGAAAGGTCCTGCCCGCCCGTCTCTTTCGGAAAAATGATCAGACAGAACGATCCGTCGAGCCCGAATTCCCGCAGCCGGCGCCGAAACGTCGCGGCAATCCTCGCGTCGCGGGCGGGATCGCCCGTCGAATGCATCACCTCAAGCCAGAGCGCGGGCCGCCGCATCCGGCGCAGGCCGAGAAGGTATTGGAGCGGGACGGAAAAATTGCCTCCCCCCTCGGGGTATTTTGCCGCAAACCCGCATCCCAAAATGACTGTGCCATCCGTCGGTTTTGCCATCCGGAGATCATGTTCCGCCTCCGCCTCCGCTTCAAGCCTCAGAACTCATGAGGCTTCCCGGTTTTGCCCGTGCTGTTTTTCCCGTGCTTGCCAAGCGACGCCGGGGATTTCATGATGAGATCCTATGGACGCCATTATTGATCTCCTGCAACAGAATGCGCTGATGCCGCGTGCCGACATGGCGCGCCTGCTCGACATGGAACTCGAGGAGGTCAATTCGGCCATTGCGAAACTCGAAGCCGAAGGGGTGGTCCTAGGCTACCAGGCGATTATCAACTCCGAGAAATGGGACACCGACAAGGTGACGGCAATTATCGAGGTGAAGATCACTCCCGAGCGCGAGGGCGGGTTTGACCGGATCGCCTCACGCATCTCAAAATTTGAAGAAGTCCGGAGCTGCTACCTGCTCAGCGGAGGGTACGATCTGCTCATCGTGATCGAGGCGGCGAACCTGCGGACCGCGGCCGCCTTTGTCGCGGAGAAGCTCAGCACCATCGGGGCTGTCCAGGCGACGGCCACCCATTTCCGGCTCAAGACGTACAAGGAAAACGGAGCCTTCCACAACTTCGATCCCGCCGATGAGCGGCTCTCCGTCTCGCCGTGAGCATCGCCATCGCCGACCACGTCCGCGAAATCCCTCGCTCCGGGATCCGTGACTTTTTTGAAATTGTCCAGACGATGGACGACGTCGTCTCGCTGGGGATCGGCGAGCCGGATTTTGCGACCCCGTGGCACATTCGCGAGGCCGCGATTTACGCGCTCGAACGCGGACGCACCGGATACACCTCGAATCTCGGGCTGCCCCGTCTGCGCCGCTCGATCTCCGATTATGCGGGCCGGAAATACGGTCTGAACTACGAGCCGCTTTCGGAGGTTTTGGTGTCTGTCGGCGTCTCGGAGGCGATTGACCTTGCCCTGCGCGCGCTGCTGAATCCGGGAGACGAGGTGCTTTACCACGAGCCGTGCTACGTGTCCTACGCGCCGAGCATCACGCTGGCGCGCGGCGTCGCCCGTGCCATCGAGACGCGCGCGGAGGAAGGGTTCCGTCTCACCGCCGCGGCATTGGAAAAGGCGATCACCTCCCGATCCCGAGTGCTCATGCTGAATTTTCCCACCAACCCGACCGGGGCCACGATGGAACCCGCGGACCTGGAGGAAATCGCGGCGGTCTGCATCCGCCGCAACCTTGTCGTGATGACCGACGAGATTTACAGCGAGCTGATCTTCGACGGGGGCACGCACACGAGCATCGCCGCATTTCCGGGAATGAAGGAACGCACGGTTTTCCTGCACGGGGTGTCGAAGGCCTTTGCGATGACCGGGTGGCGGATCGGCTTTGCCTGCGCGCCCGCTGTCCTCATCGAGGCCATGATGAAGATCCACCAGTATGCGATCCTCTGCGCGCCGATCATGGGCCAGGACGCCGCGATCGAAGCCCTCGAACGCGGCGACCAGTGCGTCGAAAAAATGCGGAAGGAATACGAGCGCCGCAGGAATTTCATCACCCGCGCCCTCAACGACATGGGCCTCGATTGCCACAAGCCGAAGGGGGCGTTCTACGTTTTTCCGAAGATCGCCGGGCTCACGAGCCGGGAGTTTTCGCTGCGCCTGCTCACCGAGGAAAAAGTGGCTGTCGTCCCGGGCTCGGCCTTCGGTGCCAGTGGCGAAGGCCATGTGCGCTGCAGCTTCGCCACGGGACTCGACCAGATCAAAATCGCGATGGAGCGGATGGCGGCATTCGTCGGGCGGCTAGGCAATCCATGATATCGCTTCGGGAGGATGCGGCGGGCGGCGGGGTGTCCGCATTTGAGCGGGAGGTCCACGGGATTTTTTCCGAGACCGGGAAGCTCTCGCGCGGGGCGGGGTTCGAGTTCCGCAAGGAACAGCAGGACATGGCGTGCGCGGTGGCCCGCACGCTGGAGCGCGGCGGGCAGATCGTGGTCGAGGCGGGGACGGGAGTCGGCAAGTCGCTGGCGTATCTCGTGCCCGCGGCGCTCCACGGAGTGCGGACGAAACGGAAGGCGGTGATCTCGACGCACACGATCGCGCTCCAGGAGCAACTGATTTTTAAAGACATCCCGTTTGTCCAGCAGTTGGTGGAAGAGGATTTCGAAGCGGTGCTGATGAAGGGCCGGCAGAACTACCTCTGCTCGACCCGCCTGTCGCGCGCGTTCCACCAGGCGGGCGACCTTTTTTCCACCGAACAGAAATCCGAGCTGGAGAGGATCCGCGAATGGAGCCTGGCGACGAAGGACGGATCGCTCAGCGATTTCCTCGAACAGCCGGATCCTGCGGTGTGGGAGGAGGTGCGCAGCGAGCAGCACCTCTGCACGCCGAAAACGTGCGGGCCGCAGTCCGGGTGCCACTACCAGGCGTTGCGCCGCAGGATCGCCGGAGCGCACATGGTCGTGCTGAATCACGCCCTGTTTTTCACGCTGCTCGGCGCGGTCGAGGATGCGGAGAACCGCACCGCCGGTCTGCTTTTTGCAAACGACTTTGTAATTTTCGACGAGGCACACACGATCGAGGAGGTCGCCTCGCGGCACATCGGGATGGAGGTTTCCCAGTCCGGCCTCCGGCGCGCGGTCCAGCGCCTCTACAATCCCCGCACGAAAAAAGGGCTCTTCCAGGTGATGAAAAATGGCCCGGCGTGCAAGGCGGTTGCGGAGATCCTCCCCGTGGCGGACGATTTTTTTTCGAGCGTGGCGTCGAAATGCACGTTCAAGAAAGGGCGCGAATTCCGGGTGCGCGAGGCGGGCCTGGCCGACGGCGGGGAGGTTTGCGCGAATCTGGCGAGGCTCGGTGAGCTGATCGGGAACGAAGCGGTGCGCTGCCAGGACGAGATCAGTGCGTCCGAGTTGCAGGATACCGCCCGCAAGCTGCGGACAGCCCGCGCGGCCATCACGGATTTTCTGGCTCTGGAGCAACCGGATCACGTCTATTGGGTCGAGCAATCCGGACGCAAGGAACAGTTCTGCACGCTGCGCACCGCGCCCGTGGACCTGGCCGACGCGCTGCGGCGGCTCCTTTTCCGCGAGGGCGCGTGCTCGGTGCTCACGAGCGCGACGCTCTCGACCGGCACGCCCGACCTCTCGTATTTCCGGCAGCGCGTGGGCGCGGAGGAAGTGACTGCCCTGCAGATCGGGAGCCCGTTTGATTACGAAAAGCAGATGTGCCTCCACGTCGTGCGACAGATGCCCGAGCCGAAAGACACCGCCTATGAAACGGCGCTGGGAAAGTGGATCGCACATTTCACGGACAAAAGCCTTGCCCGGGCGTTCGTGCTTTTTACCAGCTACCAGACGATGCGCGCGGTGGCCGAGAGCATGGAGACGCACTTCGAGAAAAAAGGCTGGCCGTTGTTGGTGCAGGGCAGCGGCATGCCCGCGCAGCGCATGGTGAGGGAATTCCGCGAGAACCCCCACAGCGTCCTGTTCGGGGTGTCCAGCTTCTGGACCGGCGTGGACGTGCCCGGTGACGCTCTCTCGAGTGTCATCATCACGCGGCTTCCGTTTGCCACTCCCGACCATCCGCTCACCGAGGCAAGGCTCGAGGCGATCGAGGCCGCGGGCGGACGCGCATTTGAAAGCTACTCGCTCCCGGAAGCGATCCTCCGCCTCAGACAGGGAGTCGGCCGCCTGATCCGCAGCAAAACCGACACCGGCACGATCGTCATCCTCGACAGCCGGATCGTCAGCAAGCCGTATGGAAAATCCTTCCTGCGGGCGATGCCCAAGTGCCCGGTCGAAATCCACTGAGGCTCTCTCTCGAAAGCATCGGACGATTCAAAAAATACCGGAGGCACCGGCATGGGCGCATCATCCCGGCAATCCGCAAATCAACTCCGCAAGCGCCACGGGTGTCCCAACGAGGTGGTCGGGATTTGCTCCGGCGAGGGCTTTGAGGCTGTTGTAGCCCCAACTGACGGCCGCCACATGGACTCCCGTTTCCTGGGCCGCTTCAACGTCCCTCACCTCGTCGCCCACGAGGAGCACCTCTTTCGGCTTCATCCGAAGTCGCTTCAGAATCTTTCGTATGATGCGGCCTTTGCCGGCCAGCTTCGAGGACGTGTGGACAAACTCAAAAACCTCCAGGTCGAATTTCCTGAGGAACACCGCGACGTTTTCCTCCGAATTGGAAGTGAGAATTCCAAGACGGAATCCCTCCGAGCTCAGACGCCGGACAAGACCGGCCATTCCGGGAAGCGGCTCAACCGCATCCATCCGCTTGTTCATCTCTTCCTTTCCCCGGCGCGAAATTTTCGGCAACCGGGTCGCGGAAATGCCGAGGAATTTCATGAGCTCGCCGGTGCGCATGTCCCGGGCACGCGGGAGATCCGCCACGGCGAGCGGACGGTATCCGAACTCTGGGGCCATCAGGTTGAGGATCCCGACCCCGCACGAAAACGTGTCCGCGAGCGTGCCGTCGAAATCGAAGAGCAGAAGCTTCGGACGCACACCAAGGGCTCCGGCGGCACCCGCCCGCCTCCGTCCGCCCCGCATCACGAATCGCGCGAACCGCTTGACCCCGGAACTTCTTCCGGCAGCACCATGGGGCTTGGGAATTTTCCCTCCTTCGGTTCGATGATGAAATCAAAAAAATCCCCGGCGATCCCGTTGCCGGAAACCGCCGGGGAGTGGAGAGAGCGACTCAGGCTTTGGCTGATTTTTTCTTGGCGGGTTTGCCCGCGCGGCGCGCGGCCCAGCGCGCCTTCATCATGGCGGCGAGTTTCGCGCGTCCCTCGGGGCTCATGTTGCTTTTCTTTTTCTTTGCTTTGGCCGGCTTGGCGGCCGTGGCAACCGGCTTGCGGGCGGACCCCTTCAACGCATAGCGGCCGGGCTCGACTTTCGTGGCGTGTTTTTTCCCGGTCGTGCTGAACCAGACGGAAATGTTTGCCGGCTTGGAACTCAGCTTCTGCGCGATTTCCTTCACCCGGAGACCCTGATCACCGGCGGCTTCGAGCAGCGCGATGATCCGATCCTTGAGCCCCCCGGACCTGGTGGCTTTAGCTTTCTTGGCGCCCTTTTTCGCCTTGGGCTTGAAAGGGGTGACGGCCTCGGCGGCCTCGACAACCGACGTGACGACCCCCTTGAGGGTCTTGGAAATTTCGGTTTCCACGTCCTCGATGCCCTTGATGAGTTGTTCCTTCTTCTCCGTCAGGCTGAGCAGACGACGAAGGGAATGACTGGTGATGTGTGATATGTTCATAATTAACAAAAGCCAATATAGTCACAAAATACTAGGCTTTGACAATAGTAAATATTTTCTTTTTATTAACGGCCCTAAAAACTGGACATGCTTCCCGTCACCGGACAGATTGAATTCTTGATTGGCGGAGAGGTCCGATTTGCCGCCTATGCGCCATTGAAATCCCAATTCCCGAGATGAATGACCTTGTAGGATCTTCCCTTTCTGTGGAGCAGCATCTCGCGCTGAATCTTTCGCCGTTTCTGCTCGGAGTGGTCTGCATCCTATGTCCGGTGATCCTCGCGTATCTCGGGCTTCTTCTGACGAAACGGGCGGTTCCCAATCGTTTTCTGAGCCAGCACCACGATGTGACCGGCGCGATTTTTGGCGCCTTGGGAACGATCTACGGCATCTTCCTGGCCTTCATCGTCGCGACCACCTGGCAGTATTATTCCACAACCGGCTCCAACGTGGTTCAGGAGGCCAGGTGCCTTGGGGATCTTTACGCCAATGCCAAGGCGTCCCCTCCGGAATTTCGGGATCAAATTCGGAAGCTCCTGAGGGATTATCGTGACGCGTTGGTCCATCAGGAGTGGAAGAGCCTTGCGCGGGGGAAGGCCAGCCCGCAGGCCACGGAGCTGCTCAATCAACTTTCCGACGCCTATGTGTTTCATAAGGTGGGCGACGCCTCGGAGGGGGCTTTTTTCCAGGAGTCCGTTCAAAATCTGAACCGCCTCAAGGAACTGAGAACCTCGCGCATCGACGATTCCTCGTCCGGGCTCATCCCTTTCCTTTGGTGCGTGCTGTTGGCGGGCGGGGTTGCCACTGTCGGCTTCACCTTTCTTTTTGCTCCCCCGAATATCCACGCGCAAGCCGTCATGGCCATGCTTCTTACCGGAGTCATCTGCCTCACGCTTTACACCATCGTGAACCTCGACTTTCCGTTTTCGGGACTGGTGGCGATCTCCCCGGAGCCCCTGCGGGAATTGGAGCTGAAATAGGCCGCATCTTGAAAGCTTCCCTCCACAGCATTTTCGGCGAATGGACTCCCTTCTTGTAACCGGCGCGACCGGATTTGTCGGGCGCAACCTCCTGCTTCGCGCCGCCGCAAGCGGAATCCCGGTGCGGGCACCGGTGCGGAACCCCGACAAGCTCCGGGCATGCCTCAGGGAGGATGGCCTGCCACAGGATTCCGCGATCCCGCTCGGGCCCGAGCCCGGTGGATGGGGCGCTCCCACCCATGCGGTGCTGTCTGCCGGCGTTCTTTTTGCGAGAAACCGCGAGGAGTATTTTGCGGCCAACGTGGATTGGTCGCTCCGCGTGCTCCGCGCCCTCCCTCACGAATGCCGGGTCGTTATCCTGTCCTCACAATCCGCCGGCGGACCGACCCCGTCCGGCCGGTCCGCAAGGACAGAAGGCGATCCGGACCGTCCCATCACCTGGTATGGGGAATCGAAGCTGGCGATGGAAAACGCTGTCGCACGGGAATTTCCCGATCGAAATATCACGGTTCTTCGTCCGCCGATGATTCTGGGAGCCAGGGATTCCGCAACTCTCCCGCTCTTCAAAATGGTGCGGGGATTCGTGCGGACAAAGCCCGGTCTTAGGAAAAAGATTTTTAGTTTTCTGGCGGTGGAAGACGTTGTGGAGGCGATTTTCACGGCGTTTGATTGTCGGCGCCCGGGGCCGTTCTACCTGGCATCGGAACGGCCGGTTTCGGACTGCGAGCTGATCGCTTCGGCGGCCCGTGCGGTCGGAGGCGGGGGACTGACCCTGCGCGTGCCGCAACCGCTGGTGCGCCTGCTTGCGGCGGCGGTGGACGCCGTGCCGTCCTGGAGGAAAGCCGCTCCGAGCCTGACCCGCGACCGGGCGAGGGAAATCTGGCCGGGGCGTTGGGTGGTGGATCCGTCGGCGTTCCGGGCGGCCACCGGCTGGAGCCCGCGAATCGGGCTCGACGAGGCGCTGCTTGCGGCATGCTCACACTACCGGGCCACCGGGAAGTTGTAGCGCCCGTTTGCCGCTTTCGTTTTTCGGTGCCCCGTGCTCTATTGCGGTGATGCAACCGATCACCTCGCTTTTTCTTGATATCGGCGGAGTCCTTCTGACGAACGGCTGGGACACGGCGCTGCGGAAAAAAACCGCGGCGCGGTTCGGGGTGGATTACGACGAGCTCGACCACCGGCACCGGGTCACCTACGACACCTACGAGCAGGGGAAGATGTCGCTCGAAATCTATCTCCGGCAGATCATCTTCTTCGAGCCCCGCGACTACACGGCGGCGGATGTCACGCGATACATTCTCGACCAGGCGCAGCCCTATGCGGACACCATCAACCTCGTGCGACGGCTCAAGGCGGTTTACGGGCTCAAGATCGCGGTGGTCAGCAACGAGGGCCGCGAGGTGGCCGAGGACCGGATCGCGCGGTTCCAACTCAAGGAATTCGTGGATTTTTTCATCGTCTCGGCCTTTGTGCATTTCCGGAAGCCGGATCTCGACATTTACCGTCTGGCCCTGGATGTCGCGCAGGTCCGCCCCGGGGAAGTCGCCTATATCGAGGATCGCCCGCTCCTCTGCGAGGTCGCCTCGTCGCTCGGCATCCACAGCGTCCTGAACAAAACCTCCGCCGAGACGCGCGACCTTCTCGGCGGGCTCGGACTCGTGCTTTGAAATTTCCCTCATGTCCCCGCTGAACAGCCTCGTTCTCGGCCTCGGATTGTTTTTTCTCGGGCTCCAGCTGGTGGGGCAAAACCTCCGGCAACTGAGCGGCGGGGGGTTCCGGAATCTCGTCAAATCGGCCACGCACACGCCGTTCCTTGCCGCCCTTCTCGGTCTTGTGGCGGGGGGTCTCATGCAGAGCGCGACGGCGGTGACATTCATACTGGTCAGCATGGTTGGCAGCGGGCTTATCCAGACCCCGCCCGCCCGGATGGTCGTGGTGTGGAGCAACGTCGGTCTGACGGCGCTAGCCTTTCTCGCGGCGGTCAACATCCACCCTCTCGTGGCCTACCTCGTGGGAGGGGCCGGAATCTTCATGGGCTCGGTGCGTGCGAAGCCGTGGAATACGATTGCCGGGGCGCTGCTCGGGGTGGCGCTGATCCTCTTTGCGCTCGGGGAGATGGGCGCGGGCGCGGCCCCGCTCAAGGACGCCCCGTGGTTCCGCTCCGCTCTCGACGGAGCGCTGAGCCTGTCTCTCCCGGCATTTGTCTGCGGCATCGCCGCGGCCGCCATCCTTCAATCCAACACCGGGGCCGCAATGCTCGTGATCACTCTGGCCGGAGCGGGAGCCCTCCCGGTCCACCAGGCCATGCCGGTCATTTATGGGACCAACCTCGGCGCGATCTTCCTCCGGATTTTTCTGTCGGTGGGGATGACCGGAAAGCCGCTGCGGCTCGTGCGCATGGAAGACCTTTTCTGTGTGGTGAGCGGGGTGCTCATGATGCTCCTTTTCTATGCGGAGCAAGCGGGCGTTCCGCTCATCGGCGCGCTTGTTCGGGAAGTCAGCGGCGGACCACCCATCCAGCTTGCCGTGGTGTTCCTGCTCTCGAATTTGCTGCCGGCTTTGCTCATGACCCCGCTGTTGCCTGCCTGCGCCGGACTGTTGGAAAAGCTCTGGCCCAACAATCCGGCCGCCGCCCCCAATGCCCCGGCGTTTCTCAGCCCCCAGGCGCTCGTGGACCCCGCAACGGCGCTGGACCTCCTGCCAAAAGAACTCGGACGCCTGATCGCCACTTTGAATCTGAAATCCAGCGGATCCCCGGACCCGGAGAGCCACGTCTCCCAAACTTTTGTTCAACTCGGCGCCTCGATTGAAAATTTCTGCGTGCTGCTTGCCTCGGACAGCCACTTGAATGCCGGGCAGTCGCTCCGTCTCCAGCGCTTCCGGGCATGGCTGCACACGATCCGCCACATCGGCGAGGCCGTTGGGGAATTTGCGGACAGGCTGGCTTCGCTGCCCGCGGAAGCCGCCGCGCGGGCCGCCGGGCACCATGCCTGGCTCGAATCCAACCTGGCGCTGGCCGCCAAGGCCACCGCTTCGCTCGACCCGGCGGATATCCATGCCTTCCACGAGAAAAGCCGTCACCACAGTCCGGCCGTCGAGGATCTGCGCAAAAGGATTTTCTCCGACATCCAGAGATTTCCGGAGGCAACCCGGCTCGGGCTCTCCGCGCTGGGCGACGATTTTGATATCGCAGCCTGGCTGATCCACCGGATCTCGAAACTCGAATCCAAGATCCTCGATTGAGGACGGGGGTGTCCCTGGTGATGCGGTTTCTGCCCCGCCGTGATTTATCCGGACTCGGCATTGACCGCCGCCGCCGCCGCCTGTCAACGTATCCGGCTTCGTGACCGAACCGAAAAAATCCCGCGCGCCGATCCTCGTTTTACAGGCTTCCGTGAGCGTCGCACTGCTTGTGGCACTGCTCTCGAGCCCGGGTTTCCGCGGCAATTTCACATCGGTCGTTCTCTCCGCCGACCCGCGCTGGCTGACCGCCGGGCTTCTTCTTGCCGGTTCCGTCCAAATCCTCTGCCTGATCCGCTGGCGGATATTTCTGGGAATGACCGGGATGAACATCGGTTTTTTCGAATCTGCGGGGATCTTTTTTGCGGGGCTTTTCTGCAATCTGTTTCTGCCCGGCGGCGCGGGCGGCGATGTGGTCAAGATCGGTCTTCTTGCCGCGCGCGGCCACGACGCGGCCCGCGCCGCGCTTTCGGTCGTCATGGATCATCTGGCCGGATCGGTCCCCATGATCGTGCTCGGAGCCTCGCTCATGGCATGGAAGCACTCCTGGCTGACAACCAGCCCGCTCGTGGCCGGACTCATTCACGCCATGGTGATTTATCTCTGTGTCATCGCGCTGTTGATTGCTGTCTCGGTGGTTCTTTCCGCCCGGGGAATCGTCTCGCGCCTTCCCGCGCGCTGGCCGGGCCGCGCCAAGTTGATCGAGCTTTCCGGCGTCTATTTCCAATGCGCGATCCAGTGGCCGCGCACCTTGTTCGCACTGCTCCTCGCGACTCTCATGCTTGGGCTTTTTTTCACAACCTACTACTTTTCCGCGCGCGCTTACGGCGTTGATCCCGGCATGGGAAACTTTCTCTCGCTGATGCCGACGGTGGATATCCTCTCCGGGATGCCGGTCAGCCTTGGCGGCGTCGGCGTCCGCGAGAGCGTCTTTGCGCTGCTCCTCGGGACGCTGGCGGATGTTCCCACAGGAACCGCCATCGCGATCTCTCTGGCGGGCTACATGATGTCCGCCATCTGGGGGCTCCCGGGTGCCTTCCTCTGGCTCCTGCACAGGAGAAAACCATGAATCCCGCGCGCCGCGCCGCCCGGCGATTCCGGACGTTCAAGTTCCTGCACGGCTACTGCAAGGGGAAGGCCGGTTGGGACCCCGCCTACCCGGCAGTCGCCGCCGCTCTCTGCGGCTCGCCCCGACCCCTCCTCGACGTCGGATGCGGCGTCGGACTCCTCGCCGCCTATCTCCGCGAGTGCGGATGCTCCCAGCCGATCACAGGAATCGAGCCGGATGCCGGAAAAGTCCGCACCGCCCGCGATCTGGTCGCCAGCTGCTATCCGAATTTGGAATTCCTCGCCGGGGATGCCCGCGCACTGCCGGATTTTTCCGGCGACATCGTCCTCCTCGACGTCCTCCACTACATGGACTCCGACGAGCAGAATGGCGTGCTCCATTCCCTCGCCTCTAAAATCGCCCCGGGCGGACGCGCCCTCATCCGCACGACGTTCCGCGATTCCTCGTGGCGCTACCTCGCCACTCTCGTGGAAGAGGCGTTCGTCCGCACATTTGGCTGGATCCGAGGCGGACGCTGCCAATTCCCCGTCCGATCCGAAATTGAAAATTTCTTCCGCAACTCCGGCCTCGTCCTCACGATCCGCCCCATGTGGGGGAAAACCCCCTTCAACAGCCACCTCATCGAAATCCACCGCGCGGAACAAGGATAGGGCTTGCTCTGCGAAGCCATGCCCCCGAAAATCGTGCTCTTGAAAAAGTGGATCGTCGGCATGGTTTTGTTGTGGTGCATGGCCCTTCTCGGCGTGGTCGGCGCTTCTTTGTTTTGGCTTAAAGTCGAGAACGATGGATTGCGGGCCGTCATGAAGACGATCAAGGAGAACGGTCTGCCCGTCTCTGCCCGGGATCTTTTTCCTCAAGTCCCGCAGGGTGACCGGAATGCCGCCCCGCTTCTGAAGCGCGCCGCAGGGCTCGTGAAGAAAATGGCGAAGGATTCCCCGGCCCTGCGCTGCACGCCCGGCACGCCGGGCGCTTCTCATAAAAATGACACGACCCGGCTTCCGGAAAAAGAACTCGCCTCGATCAGGAGCTTTCTTGCGGAACCTGACGCAAGGGAAGTCCTGCAACTGCTTTCCGAGGCCGCCACGAAACAGGAATGCTATTTCGACAGGGATTATGCGAAGGGGATCGCGCTCGACGTTTCGGATGCCACATCCATGTTCTCCGCACTCCGTCTTCTTCTCAACCACTCATGGTGTCTGGCAAAGGACGGAGATGCCGCGGGTGCGGTGAGCGAGATGCGTTCCGGGATGAAGATTTGCGGGTTCTACTACATGAACGACCCGATGCTCATCCCCTGGCTGGTCGGGGTTTCCGGCGAGCAGATGTGCCTCTCGGCAATCATGGATGTGCTTGCAAAGACCGGGGCCACGGCCGGTGAGAATGATGACTTGGAGATCTCTGTGAAAAACCACCGGGATATGGCCCGCCCATCGCTTGTCCTCGCGCTCGATGGCGAGAGAATCTTCGGAGGAGCAAGCATCTTCGAGCCGTTGCTTTCGCGAAAGATCGGGCTGAGCGGGTATCTGTCCGCACTCGGAGACGTTGTCTTATCTGGAAAGGTGAACCGGGGAACAAAAGCAGTATGGTGGATCTATCAATATCCTCTGCATCCGCTTCTGATTGCCGACTACACCGCTTACCTTCGATTCATGCTGGGGATCAGAAAAGTGATCCGCGACCCTCAGGCCGGTGAACGGGAGGCCGGGAAACTGTTGGCCGAAATCCCCCGCACGGCATTGCTGACGCGGCTTACCGCGCCAGGACTCGACAACATTGCCCGCAAACTGCACGAAGTCGAGGTGTCGCTCGATCTCGCTCTTCTCGGCCTCCGCGCGGAAAAGTTCCGCGCCGCCAATGGACATTATCCGAAGGGCCTCGCGGAAGTTCCAGGTCCCCTGCCGACGGATCCCTTCACCGGCGGCGAATTCATTTACAAGGAATGGGACGCGAACATTCTCATCTACAGCGTCGGTCCCGACCTGATTGACAATCAGGGAAACCCCAAGAAGGAAAATGGCCAGCGCGACATCGTCTGGTCGGTCCGGCGTTCCGACGTCCCCGCCGGATCCCCTTGAAACTTTTCCTCTGTGGCTGGCGGTTTCCGGAATAAAACACCCGTCATGGAGCTCACGGAGAAATTTCTGGTTTCGATGTGCGGATGGCCGGTTTTCAAGGAAGCCCGTGCGATCCGCGCCGCAGGCCGTGTTTCCGAGGCCGCCTACGAACCGCCGGTGCTGAAAGGAAAAATCTCCTCGGATGGAAAAACATTTCTCGCCGGCCTGAAGTTCCGGAGTGCGACGGATGTCGAGAACCTCTGTCCGTGCCGCGACTCGCGGGCCCGTGGGATCATCTGCGCTCACGCCGTGGCTGTCGGCCTCGAGGTCCTGAATCCCTCGGCAAGCAAGCCGTCCGTCCCGATGCCGACGGCCGTCCCGCACGCCGAAGCCACTTCGGAAATCCCGGCCGTGACACTCGCGATCGAGGGTTCCCTGCGCCATCTTGAGGCGGAGATTTCTTTTCACTACACACGCCCCGGCGCGGCGAACCCTGCGGTCGAAGCCGAGGCACTCCGGGAGCTTCTCGCCTGCGGGTTTGAGAATTACCGGGGCAAAGCGGCCCTGCGGGGAGAGAACGCCACCGTGAAGTTCTTCGCGGCCGCGCTCCCGCGCCTGCGCAAAAAATGGAATGTCCGCATGGGCGAGCGGTTCTCGCATGTCACGCGTGACATCGTCCGGATCGAGCCGCACTTTGCCATCCGGGAAAAAGACGACGGATGGCTGGATTTTCATGTCCACTTCACCGCCGGGAGCGAGGCCGTGCTTTCGCCGCAGGATGTGCAGCGGCTCCTGCGCAGCGGCAGCCCGCGCCTGAAACTCAGGGACGGACGCCTCGCCGTGCCGGATGCGGACCTGGCGGCGGACCTCGAGGAAGTCCTGCGCGACTGCGACCCTTCGCAGGAACGCGGCATCTATCGCGTGCGGTCCGAACAGCGCGGATACCTTGAGGAGAGCATGGCTTTGTGGAGCGGGAAAGGGGATTATCCCGCTCCGCCGGATCTGCCGCTCGGGCCGCTCGGGGCCCGGCTGAGGCCGTATCAGGTGACAGGAGCGCGCTGGCTGCTCCACCTCGCGCGCTCGAAATCCGGCGGGCTCCTCGCCGACGAGATGGGCTTGGGGAAAACCGTCCAGGCA
>Ga0194054_10000489_pt1 | contig 20147 bp, 16 predicted proteins | sample SepL2210m_MetaG_FD_163628 | JGI IMG/M metagenome (GOLD analysis project Ga0194054, IMG submission 163628) | Anoxic zone freshwater microbial communities from boreal shield lake in IISD Experimental Lakes Area, Ontario, Canada - Sep2016-L227-10m | ecosystem: Environmental > Aquatic > Freshwater... | reverse complement strand
GGATCGTCGGAACGCTCGCCGGCATGGTTTATAACTACTTTATCTTTGCCCATGCCAAGACGCATATGAAGGAAATATTTGTTGGCGCAGGGCTTTTGTATTTTGTGGTATTTCTGCTGATGTGCCTCTTCGTCAAGGAGGGGAAATATCCGCCTCCCTCGGCGCTTGATGGCGGAAAAACGGGATTTTTCGCCATGGTTAAGACGTATGGTCGGGAGTCATTCTCTCATCCCTTATATCTCTGCATGTTTGCATATGGCGCATTCGAGGCGGCTGCTGGTATGTGTGGCTTTGCAAAAAATCTTTTCTACTTGCACCTCGGCATTACGCTTACTGAACTTGGCACGTTCGGCACAATCATGGCAATTCCCACTCTGGTGCTGCTGTATCCGCTGGCCTGGTTGGCGGACAAATATAGCCCCATACGTGTCTGTATCGGCGCATATGTTCTTTTTCCGCTTTTTAATCTGGCCAGCTTCTTTTTGGTTCACGATTACAAATCCATGATTGTAATGAGCGTCGTCTCGTTTTCTGTAGGAACGTTCTACGCCGTTGCTGCCTTTCCCTTGCAGATGTTGATTTTCCCTAAAGAGAAATTCGGCCAGTTCGGATCCGCCAATGCGATGGTCACCTCGCTCGCCGCTATTATTTTCAGCGTGCTGGCAGGTGTCTTCCTAGATCTGATGAAGCGCTTTTATGCGGGGAATGAAGAGTATTACCGCTGGATGTATATCTGGTCATTTGCCTTTCAGATTGGGGCGCTTTTCTTTTTGTTCCAAGTCTATAGGTATTGGAAGCGCCACGGAGGAGATGAATATTACATCCCGCCGTCTGCCGGCGAAGAGGGCGAATCAAAGCCTGCTTCCATCGCGTCGATATGAATAACACATCTGTCTTCATTATGGAATCCGATTCATCTAAAGAAAAGACCCGCTATGCCATCGTGGGCTGCGGCGGGCGTGGGATATTTACATTTGCAAAGCCTATCCTGAAAAGTTTTAAGCATACCTCCGATCTTGTTGCATTTTGCGATATCAACCAGGGAAGGATGGATTACGCCAACAGGGCACTCGAAGCGTGCGTTCCGACCTTTTTAGATTTTGATCGCATGTTGTGCGAGGCCAACCCAGACACTGTGATTGTCTGCACTAAGGATTCGACCCACCATGAGTTCATTATTCGGGCATTTCGGCATGGATGCGATGTGATCAGTGAAAAACCCATGACCACCGACGAGGAGAAGTGCCGGTTGATCCAGGCTGCGGAGCGCGAAACCGGACGCAAGCTGACGGTGACATTCAACTGCCGATTTATTCCGTATTGCACGCGAATCAAAGAATTATTGAGTCAAGGCGTCATCGGAAAGATTCTGTCTGTAGATTATCAATACCTGCTGGATCGGAGCCACGGGGCCGATTATTTTCGCCGATGGCATGCGCGCAAGGAGAATTCCGGCGGTCTTCTCGTGCATAAGAGCTCGCACCATTTTGACCTCGTGAACTGGTGGCTCGATCAGGATCCGACGGAAGTCTTCGCGTTGGGGTCTCTGCAGTTTTATGGTCCCAATCGCAAGTCGCGCGGCGATCGCTGCCTGACTTGCGATCACAGGACTAATTGCGAGTTTTACTTTGATATCGCCAAGCCCCCGGACTTTGGCGCGGCGTTTGACAGTGCCGAGCTGTATCAGAAAAACGAATGCTTTGACGGCTATATCCGCGATCGTTGCGTTTTTGATGACGAGATCGACATCGAGGATACCATGACGTTGGCCGTTCGTTATTCTGGAGGCACCCAAATGTCGTATTCTCTCAATGCCCATGCCATATACGAGGGGTGGCAAATTGCTTTTAATGGCACCGAAGGACGTCTTGAAGCGTCTGAATGGCACGGGCGATCTGATGTGGATACAGACAAACAAGACATCTTGATCCACCGCCCGGGGAAACCGGTCGAGGTGATCAGCGTCCCCGTCGATCCGGGTGAACATGGCGGGGGCGACATTCGCCTTCATCAGATGTTGTTTGGGGCACCGCAGCCCGATCCATTTGGCCAAATGGCGAACTCAAGAGCCGGAGCGATGTCCATCTTAACTGGGATAGCTGGCAACAAATCCATTGCCACGGGCAAGCCCGTCTTGATCGCTGAGCTATCATGAGCGCGCATACAAAAACTCGAAGAATCGATCAACGGGTTCAGCCTCCGGTCAAGGGGATCGACCTTTGGCAGGCGATGAATTACATCTCCTTAGATGATGTCTCAACGGACTTTATCTACGACAGATATACCTCGAAAACCATCTGCTACACGCAGGGGAGTCGTCCCGTCCTCGAAGCAACTGTCAAGATGGTTTGTGAGACGACACGAGATCCCTTTCACATTCTTCTTTTGTTGATGAAATATGTTGCCGAGGAGGTTCGCTGGGCAGGGTTCCACGAGCGCGAGCATAGTTTCCGACTTCCCGTCGACCGAAACTTTACAGAAGAAGAGATTCTCTTGTCCGGATTCGGGTGGTGCAACGAACAGGCCCGATTGCTCTGCGCTCTCTCGCAGGTTTCCAATATTCCCGCTCGTATAGTTTTTGCTGGCAATCGTGAGGGAACTTTTGGACACGTGGTGACCGAGGCGCTCACTCCCAAAGGCTGGATGGCAATCGATCAATCCCTGAATTATCTCTTTATGCATGACGGGAATCCAGTCAACGCGTGGGAGGTGGCTCACGTCTCTTCCCAATCACAATTCTTTGCGCCCGTTTATTTTTCTCTTTGCCAGCAGTTGAAGTCAACCCTCGGCCACGACCTGCTATCTCGTGATTTCAAGATGGCTCTCTCTGATAATCCGCTTAGCGGTTTCGAGACCCTTGGCTATTGCAGCTACTGTATTTAACCCAATTCTTCAGATCACCGCAAGAATTGCCAAACGAGAGCAAGAAGTGGAATGCGCCTCTGGCTGGAAAGGATAGGGTGGGCCACATGAAATTGGAAAAACCTGCTGGCGCTCTCTGCGAGGAGAAGGAAACCTTGGCGATTCGCGGAGGCTCGAAAGCGGTCACCGCTTCAGGTCCGCAAAATTGGGGCCATGGTCCGAATGAAATTGGCGAGGAGGAGATCCTAGCGGTGACCGAGGTTCTCCGGAGCAAGAAGCTGTTCCGGTTTGGAAAAGCCGAGGGCGAATCGACGGTTTCGAAATTTGAAAAGCTCTTTGCTGAAAAGCTCGGGGTGGAGAATGTGATTGCGGTGAATAGCGGGACTTCGGCGCTGATTGCCGGGTTGATCGGCCTGGGCGTGAGCCAGGGCGACGAGGTCCTCCTTCCTGCTTATACATACATCGCGACAGCCGCCGCGATTCTCGCGATAGGTGCCTTTCCGGTGATCGTCGAGGTGGACGACTCGCTAACCATCGACCCTGAGGATCTGGAGAGAAAGATCACGCCCCGAACCAAGGCGGTCATTCCGGTGCATATGCGCGGCACTCCGTGCGATATGGCGCGGGTAGTCGAGATCGCATCCCGACGGGGGCTCGTCGTGCTGGAGGATTGCGCGCAGGCAAACGGCGGCGAGTTTCGGGGGAAGGCGCTTGGCTCGATCGGTGACGCCGGGATCTTCAGCCTCCAGCAATTTAAGATCATTACCGCCGGAGAGGGGGGAGCGGTGGTCACTAATAAAAAAGAGGTTTTTGAGCGTGCGGCGATCTATCACGATTCGGCCTATGCGTTTTGGATGGAGGGACAGGCGGGGAATGCGGAAGCCGTTCAGGATTGGAGGAAGATCTGTTTTTGCGGGGAAAACTACCGCCAATCCGAAGTCCATGGGGCCATCGCATATGAGCAGCTCAAAAAGCGCGACCGCATCCTTGACCGGACCCGGGCGATCAAGCGCAAGCTCTGGGCCGCCTGCGAAACCATCCCGGGAGTCAAGATGGAACGGGTCAACGACCGGGACGGCGATTGCGGCATCTCGCTAGTGTTCTTCATGGAGGACAGCAAAAAGGCAGGGGAGATTTCGGAAGCGCTCCGGGCCGAAGGGGTTTCTTGCGGGACGATGTTCTCCAAGCAAATTCCAGACCGCCATGTGTTTTACCATTGGGATTACGTCATGGAAAAGCGGACGCCGCATCGGAACGGGTTTCCCTGGGCCTCGGTCGAGCGCCCGTGTGAGGTGAGCTACACCAAAGAGATGTGCCCACAAACGCAGGGCTGGCTGAGCCGTGCGGTGGTGTTTCCCATCACTCAGATGCTCAGCGATGAGTATGTCGATCAAGTTGTTTGCGCGATCCGCAAGGTGGCGCAGGCTTGGGGATAAACCGCCGAATCCATCAAAACAATGTTAAATATTAAAAACCTCGCAGCCCAGCTCTACACTGTTCGAAGCCTTTGCCAAACCCCGCAGGAAACGGCGGCTACCCTTAAGCAGATAAAATCCATCGGATTTGCCGCCGTCGAAGTGGCGGGGATTTGCCCAATCGAGGCCGCCGACTTATTAAAGATGACCGGTGACGAGGGGTTGGAAATCTGCTCGGTCCACGGCGATGCAGATTCCATTCTAACTGACCCCCAAAAAGGAATCCAGCGGCTGAAGGAATTGGGAATCGACTATATGGTCTATTCCTACCCGGCAGGGTTCGATCTGACCCGAGCCGAGGATGTCCGCACGATGGTCGGAAAGCTCGCCTCATCGGGGGCCGCATTTCGTGCAGCGGGCAAGACCCTCTGCTACCACCACCACTCGCTTGAGTTTACCCGATTTGGAAAGATGACGGTGCTCGAACACATCCTGGAATCGATCGGTCCTGCGGACTTGAGCCTTGAGCTGGATACCTACTGGATCCAGCACGGCGGCGGCACGGTTGTCGAGTGGTGCGACCGGCTGAAAAACCGGCTCCCGATTCTGCACATGAAGGATTATGGCTGCATCGCCGGCACCCCGACGATGATGGAGGTTGGAAACGGGAATCTGGATTGGGCGAAAATCATTGCTGCTGCCGGAGATTCCGGGTGCAAATGGTTTGTCGTCGAGCAGGACACCTGCCCCGGCAACCCGCTCGACAGCTTGAAAATCAGCTGCGAATACCTCCGCTCGCAGATGGCCTAGACAATAACCGTTCAAAAACTCCGTTAACGCTTACCTTTTAAAACTATATTTATGACAAACAACTACCGCTTTTCAATCGGACCATGGAACATCAGCGAGGGCCGCGACTCTTACGGCCCCGAGACCCGGCCGGCTAAAGACCTGGCCTGGAAACTCTCCCTCTTCAAAAAGGGAGGCTTCGATGCCGTGATGTTCCATGACGATGATATCGTCCCCGACATCGATACCAAGAGCGCCGCACAGGTGCTCAAGGAAGCAGCAGAAGTCCGGAAGCAGGTCGAGGGAGAGGGGCTTTTCGTGGAGATGGTCGCTCCTCGGCTTTGGTTCAGCGAGCGGACGATTGATGGCGGCTACACCAGCAATAATGCGCAGGATCGCCAATACGCGATCGACCGTTCCCTGCAGACGATCGACATTGCCCAGACCATGGGCACTGAGCTCATCGTTCTCTGGCTCGCACGCGAAGGAACCTATGTCCGCGAATCTAAGAGCTATGCCCGCTCGCTCGAATACCTCGCCGAAGCCGCAAACAAGATGCTCGCTCATCATCCCAACATCCGCCTTGCCATTGAGCCGAAGCCGAACGAGCCAGTGGATGTCGCCTACCTCCCGACCGCCGGCCATGTCCTCGCGTTTGCTCACATGACGAATGATCCAAGCCGCGTCGGCAGTGTCATCGAGAGCGCGCATTGCGTTCTGGCCGGTCTCGACCCTGCGGATGAGATGGAGTTTGCCATCGCGCAGAAGAAGCTGTGGTCCGTGCATCTGAACGATCAGAATGGTTTGAAGTTCGACCAGGATAAGCCCTTCGGCAGCGTCAACCTTCGCGCGGCCTTCGATCAGGTGCGGGTTCTTGAGCGCCACCGGTACGGCAGCGAGCACAATGCCTGCGTCGCTTTCGACTCGCACGCTTACCGGACCTCAGGAATCGACCAGGGGCTCGATCATGCCGTCAATAGCCGCAAAACATTTCTCCGGATGCTGGATAAGGTTCGCGCCTTCGACGAGGCTGCGGCCTCCGCGCTGGTGGCAAGCCGGGACTACCAGGCGCTGGATCAGCTGGTGATCGACCATTTGATAGGATAGATTATGAGCTCTCCATTAAAAGCGGGTTTTGGGCGGACCGATATCACTCCGGAATTAGGGGTGCGGCTCGGCGGGTATGGAGTGGAAGTCCGCCCTGGGGAAGAAATCCACGACCGCCTCCAGGCGACGGCGATGGTTCTGGAGCAGGAAGGAACCATTTTCGCGGTGATCAATCTGGACTGGATCTGCATTGAGGAAGAGACCGTTGATCGCATCCGCTCTGGAGTCAACCAGCGGACAGGGATTCCAGCAATAAATGTGACCGTCAGTGCAAGTCACACTCATTCCGCGCCGAACACGCTGAACTTCTGGGGCTGGGGTGAACGGGAGAATGCCTATATCGATTCCGTCCTGCCCGAGGTCATCCGTTCTGTCGAGCTGGCGAAGGAGAATCTCTGTGAGGCCCAAGCCGGCTTTGCCGTCACCAATAGCTTGGCCGGGGTCAACCGGCGCGGCATCACCGAAAGTGGGGCTTTTAACTTCCTGGCGGATCCCGACGGCTCTTTCGATCCGACGATGACGGCCGTTCATTTCCGGGTGGAATCCGAGGAGGTCGGCATCCTGGTTCATTACGGAGCGCACCCCACCGCGATGGGAAACAACCGTTTGGTTTCGCGCGACTGGTGCGGGGTGATGAAGGATCGGATCGAGTCGCAGTTTTCCGCTCCGGTTCTTTTTTTAAATGGAGCGATTGGCGATGTCGGTCCCCGCACGAACATGCGCCACACAGGCGGTCTTTCGGGCGGAGCGGGCGACGGGATCCACTCCATTCGCGAAGTCGGCTACCGGGCCGCCTCGGACGCGATCCGGGCGCTGCTCTCGATCAAGGAATGGCGCAGCGACCTTCAGCTAGAGGTCTTAAATGAAGAAGTTTTCCTGCCGTATGCGCCGCTGATGCCGCTGGCCGATGCCGAGCGGGAAGTGGCCCGATGGGAACCCAGGAAAGAGGAGTGGGGCGAGCCAATGTGTGAATACAAACACCACCAAGCGGTGGTCGAGGCCCATCAGCAACCGTTGCTCGAGGGGAGGAAATTCGCCCAGACCATCCTCTGTATCGGTCCATTGGCCATCCTTCCGATGCCGGGCGAGCTTTTCTCCGGGATCGCACTCAGGCTGAGGCGGGGCAGCCCATTCCAATATACGCTTTCCTGCAGCGTGACGAATGGCTCGCTCGGCTATATCCCGACCCGCGAGGCCCGGCACCGGGGCGGCTACGAGTGCTGGGTTGGAAAAGCGGCCGGCCCGTATCTGCTCGCCGATCACATCGACGACGCCTTGGTCGAACAAAACTTGAAGTTGCTGAGGACGTCACAAATTAGCCATTAACTGAGCCTGATTTCCCGTGTCCGGAAACTGAGCCGGCTCACTTGACGTTGATCCCTCCCGTGGCTAGCTTCGCTCGGGTGCCACTGAAAGAGAATCTGGAGAGATATCATCTCACGCAGGAGGCGTGGCTGAACGCACTGAACGGCATACGAATAGGGCTCCCAAAAGCCGTAAAACCCTCTCCCCAGGAGTTCGATTTGTGGTCGAAAACCCACAGCCATTGGCACGATTATCCCGAAATTGTTGTCTCTCTTTCCGGGGAGCATTTGTATGGGATCAACGGAGAGGCCGTCCGGTTTTCCCCCGGCATGGCCGCATTGATCCCGGTGAAGGTTCCTCATGATTCGGGCTACTCCATCCACCACGGGGCGTGCGTCGATTTTTGGATTCATTTTCTTCCACACGGCAAGACCACCATGAATTTCGTCCAGAATATCCCCTCCACAGGTTTGCACTCCACTCCGGTGGCGGTCCCTTCAGTTTCTTTGCTGGCGGATTTCAAAAGGGCAGGGGATCTGCTGAATCGGATGGGAAGTCATCTGGATGAGCTGAAGACCCAGCATTTCCTTGCCTATCTGCTCCACGAATTGTTCGGGATGCTGATGGATCCTAACTTGAAAAGCCAGACGGTTGACGGGATATCGCTGGTCCATGAGATCAAGCGCTACGTCACCGAGCATTTGACGGATAGCCTGGGCCTGGGGGATCTGGCCAAGGCTGCGGGATACAGCTCGTTCCACTTTCACCGTCTTTTTCTGGAGGCCGAAGGGACCACCCCCCGGGCGTTTGTCGAGAGATTGCGGCTCAATAAAGCCTGCGATCTCCTCAAAAACGGTCATTCGGTGACCTCTGCGGCGATGGATTCCGGGTTCTCGACCTCCTCCCAATTCACCCGGGTCTTTAAAAGGCAATTCCAGCTTGCTCCGACTGAGTGGGTGAAGACCGCCCAGTGACCTTTGCTGTCAGTAACCAATCCCACCTTCTCCAACCCTCTCCGGAGCCAGCCCATGCAACAGTCCCGATTCCTCGGTTTCACCTGGCAGGAACCGCCAGCAATCCTGCCCCGGCTCATGGCGGCCATGTATTATGCACGGACGTCCGCCGGGTTGAGCGGCCGCATACGCCCGCCGTTCTGGGTGCTCGACTATTCCTGCCGCCACTGCGGGTTGACGCGCGTGGGAACTCCGAAATCTCCGTGGCGGGAGCGGCTGCCATCGGTCGCCCATCTGTATCCGCCCGGCACCGCCTACTGGGAGGATACCCGAAGCGTTGCCGGGATGATGGAAGGTGCCTGGGTGGTTTTTGCGGGCGGCGATGAGGCGGGTTTGCGGGAATGCATTCCTAAGAATCAGTCCTATGCGCGCATCAACGACCCGAACGGGCTGATCCTGGCCAAGCTGCATGCTGCCGCAGTCGTCGGCTCAGAAAAAGGGGCGGCGGGTTTCTGGGAGGCGCAGGGCATCCTCTGCTCCCTCCTCCAGCTCCTGCGCCAGCTCGCCCCTGCAGCGGAGGGAGAGGATCTCACCACGGCCCCTGTCCCGACCCCGGGTTCATTTGTGAAGACAGTGGATGCCTTTCTCTCCGGCCGCGTCGGAGGCAGCGTCTCGCTGGCCGAGATCGCGAAGGCCGTGCATGTCAGCCCGTCCACGCTCTCCCACCGCTATGCGGCAGAATCCGGACGCTCGCCGCTGGCCGCATTCCACGCCATGCGGCTCGAGATCGCGCGAGCCCTCCTGATGCAGGGTCTCAAGCTCGATGCCGTAGCGGGGCAGACCGGCTTCTGCGATGCCTACCACCTCTCCAAGGCGTTCAGCCGGCACTTTGCCATGTCTCCCGCCGATTACCGCCGCCGGATCAGTTCCGGCCATGGTTAAGGAATGCCTGCCAACCGCAAGAATAGCCAACCGCAAGCAAGAAGTGGAATGCGGGACTGGGCGAAATAGGGATAATGTCGCAAATGCAAGCCGCCAGGGCGCTGTAAAACCTCTAACTCGATAAAAACACTCAATAACATTATGATCATCGGCATCCCCAAGGAAATCAAGGAACAGGAACATCGCGTGGCACTTTTGCCCTCCGGGGCTTACCAGCTTGCGAAGCGCCATCAGGTTTTGGTTGAAACCGGGGCGGGGGTGGATATCGGGATGAGCGATCAGGATTACCAGAATGCCGGAGCCGAGATCGTCCCGCGGCATGAGGACATTTTCGCCCGCGCCGACCTGGTGGCTAAAGTCAAAGAGCCGCTTCCTTCCGAATACCCGCTGCTGCGCGAAGGGCAGGTTCTTTTCACCTACCTGCACCTTGCGGCCAACAGGGATCTGACCCAGGCCCTTCTCGATTCGAAGGTGACGGGCATCGCCTATGAATCGGTCGAGGTGAACCGGCGGCTGCCGCTGCTCGAGCCGATGAGCGAGATCGCCGGCCGGATGTCCGTGATCGTGGGCGGGTATTACCTGGCCAAGCATTGCGGAGGAAAGGGCGTTTTGCTGGGCGGGGTTCCAGGGGTGCTTCCGGGCAAGGTCGTCATTCTCGGAGGTGGCACGGCGGGAGTCAACGCGGCGCGGATGGCCGTCGGGCTCGGCGCCGACGTGACGATTCTCGAAGTCGATCTCGAGCGGATGCGGTTCCTCGATATCACGATGACCGCCTCCACCCTCTTTTCGAGCGAGGCGAATCTGCTGGATCTTCTCAGCCAGACCGATCTCTTAATCGGCGCAGTGCTGGTGCCGGGGGCAAGGGCCCCGAAGCTCATCACCCGCGCGATGCTCAAGCTGATGAAGCCCGGAAGCGTCTTTGTGGACATCGCGATCGATCAGGGCGGCTGTGCGGAAACCTCGCGGGCCACCACGCATACCCATCCTGTTTATGAGGAGGAGGGGGTGGTCCACTATTGCGTGGCAAATATGCCTGGAGCTTACGCCCGGACCGCTACTCAGGCGCTCACGAACGCGACATTCCCGTATCTGGAAACCATGGCGGATCTCGGCCTCGACGAGGCCCTCAAACGTCGTCCGGCCCTCCTGACCGGCATCAATGTCTGGAACGGATGCCTGACCAACAAAGAGGTCGCCTCCGCGCATGATCTTCCCTGGCAGCCATTCCCACCAGCCAGCCCGGTTTAATTTCTGAAAACGAACCTGACGATCGTCGCGTTTGGCGACTCTATTACTGAGGCAAGCATCGGGGTGCCCGATGAAAAGAAAAGGTGGCCGAATGCCTTGCAATCGAAGCTGCAGCGAGATTTCCCGGAGACAAGGGTTATTAATTCGGGGGTTGGGGGAAATTCGGCACGCGAGGCGATGGCCCGTTTTCAAAGTGACGTCCTGGCTCATGATCCGGATTGGGTCGTGCTGGAATTCGGCGGGAACAATGAGGACCTCTCGAATCCTGCCCGGATCGTGAGCTTGGAGGAGTTCGGGGCGCTGTTAATCGAATATAAAAAGAACCTGCCGGCAAAAACGAAAACCGTGATCGTCACGTTCCCTCCGGTTCTCGACGATTTCCATGCGTATGGAAAAATGCTGGCATTTGAAGCGCACTATCAAAAGGCTGGTGGAATCGACAAGTCGGTCGAGCCGTATCGGGAGATGACCCGAGCCTTCGCAAAAGAAAACGGGCTCCCGATTTATGATTTCCATCAGGAGCTGGTCGCTCTTGGTATGGCAAATGGCCGGATGACCTATACCCTGGATGATGGCATCCATCTCACGGAGGAAGGGAATGCCATCCTGGCAGATGGGGTGTTTCAAATCTTAAAAGACATCCTGTTGCCATCCGAAGAAATTGGCGAGGGAAAGCCCTGATCCGCGCGTAAGCACGGCTCTGAAGAAACACGTTCCGTGTTCCTCTTCATTGCGCCTGGCTCTGGCGATCTCGTAGCGGAATTCTGAAAGAATTTCGTTGCCGCCGTTTTATCGATGATTGCTGTGCGCTCCCAACCCCCTGCAAAGCCGACGTGGAGAATATCAACCATGCGGTTTCCTAATAGTGCTGTGAACTGCGCGGAAAGCTGTTCTGCGATATTTTGGAAAATGCAAGATCATACATGTTTTGTGCAGGTTCGTCCATTGGCCCTGGAGCAAACGTTCTGTAGGTTTGGCGCGTTGTCGAAACCCTATAAAAACCTTCTCCATGAAATTACCAGACTGTTCAGCCGCCAGTTCCTTAGAAAATCCTGATCCGCAATCGCCCGCAGCGGGCGAAGGCAAGGTCGAGCGCGAAGCCGTTCCTGCCGTGGTGAATCCCGTCCTCCGCTCGGACCTCCGGACCACGCTTGATCTCAATGGCGAGTGGGAATTTGCCACCGACCCGAGGCTCGCCGGCGAGTCCGAAGGCTGGTATCGACAGGGAAGCTCCCTTCCATCCCCACGGAAGATGACGGTGCCGGGATGCTGGGAAGCCCAGGGGGTCGGCGAGCCGGGGGTGAGCCATACCAAAGACGGGAATCTGGCCTACGAGAAGGCCAGCGTCCAGTTGCGGAGCGCCTATACGGGCGCGGCTTGGTATAAGAAGAATCTGACGGCGCCCTCGGATTGGACGGGGAAGCAGATCTGGCTCAAGCTGGGCGGGGTCAATTGCCAGGGTTGGGTGTGGGTGAATGGCGTTTACATTGCTCACAGCTGGGCCTACTGCGGCACCTGGAAGTATGACATCACCGACCTGGTCGCGCCGGGAGCGGAGGCGACCGTTGCCGTGCTCGTCCGCAACGACGTGCCGAGCCGCCGTGGCGAGTCCAATTGCACGCGGGCTTACGGCGGGCTCTTCCGCGGCGTCGAGCTGGAAGCCACTCCTTCGGTTTCCATCGACTACGCCTTTGCCGAGCCGATTTTCGATGAGGCCAAAGTGCGGTTTCATCTGTCGCTCCGAAATGCCACGGAGGTCGCCCCTGCCGAGTTCTACTCGGTGAAAATCCGGGTGACCACGCGCGGCGATCATCGCGTGGCTGGCGAAGTCGCCCTGGCCGTGCCGGTCGGGGCCAACACGCTCACCGGCTTGAGTGCGGAGGTTGATTTGAACCCGTTCCTGCCCTGGTCGCCTGATAGTCCCTCCCTTTACGAGGCGGAGATTGTTTTGCTTCAAGGCGACCGGCCGGTCGACGGATGGGGGGAACGCTTTGGAGTCAAAAAATACGAGGTCCGCGGCGGCGATTACTTCCTCAATAACACCCGGTTTTTCGTGCGTGGATGCAGCGAAAATCATGTTTACCCCGAGACTATTTGCTCGCCGGCTTCCCGGGAAGAACATGCCCGGCATCTCCAAATCGTCAAAGACTATGGTTTCAACTATGTCCGGATGCACTCGCACTGCGAGATTCCCGAGTATTTCGAAGCCGCCGATGAAGTCGGGATCATGACTCAGCCGGAGCTGCCATACTATGGAGCCCGGGGCGGACCGAACCTCAACCATATGTCGTGTGCGCCGGAGACGCCCAAAGTGGATCTGCGGGAATTGGTGGCCCATTACCGGCGCTATACCTCGCTCGCCATCTACTGCGGAGGCAACGAAATGTTCATGCCGTCGCCGCTGGGAGAGGAGCTGTTTCAATTGGCGAAATCGCTGGATTCTTCCCGGCCCTGGCTTTGCCTGGACGGCGGCACCAACAATACTCCGGAAAACTCCGAGTCCGACCATTACGGATACGGGGCAAATCTCGCTCTGTTGGAAGACAAGCGCTGGCCGCAGGTCCGGCATGAGTTTTCGAGCCTCGGAATCTATGAAGATCCCCGGATCGAGCCGAAATTCACCACCGGTTTCGCGCCGAGCCAGTCACTGGAAAAAGTGAAAGCCTTCGTCAGCGGACCCGTCGGACTCGATTGGAGCTGGGCGGATCAATGTTTTGATGCAGGCGGTGCGCTTCAATGCACTTGGAACAAGCTGGTGATCGAGTCGGCGCGGATCGACCCGTTGCTCGACGGATTCAGTTTTTGGCTGATGCTTGACATGTCGCCTATCGGGCAGTGCGGGATCCTCGATACGTTCTGGGGCCGGAAGCAGAGCACGCCGGAAACTTTCCAGCAATTCAACGCCTCGACGGTGATTTGCGCCCGGACGGTCGGATCCGAATTCCCGGAAGTGCTGGGGCTCAATCCCGCGACCCTCATCCATACGGAGGGCGACATCTTGGAGGTGGACTGGGTCGTATCGCACTTTCAAGCACAGCCATTGGTCAACGCCACGATCGTTTGGGAACTGACTGCCGGAAATCAGATCCTGGCCAGCGGCAGCATCGACGGGGTCAACGTCGCGGCCGGTGCCGTGCCGGTCGTGGGCCGGAGCCGGATTGTCATTCCCGCCGTCCCACACGCGCTCAGGGCGACGTTGAAAGCCGGCCTGGAATCCGCCGGTTCGAGCAATTCCTGGGATCTCTGGATCTACCCGAAATTCCAACCGCAGCCTGGCGCAGGAAAAGGGATCGCGGCATCGGCGCGCGCTTACGAGTTCCTCGCCTCGCGCTATCCTGGTGTCGCAAAGCTCGGAACCCCGCAAGCTGCCGACGCCACGCTCATCGTGGCCTGCAATCTCTTGGAGCCGGGAGTATCGGAAGCCTTGGAGCAAGGCCAGCGCGTCGTCTGCCTTTCTCTGCCGGGATACAACCTGCTCAATCCCGGCACGGAGCTGGGCGAGTGGGCATCCGCCGGAGTGAGCAACCAGGCGGGCACGGCCATTGCCGACCACCGCGCGTTTGGCTCATTTCCTCATGGCCGCTTTCTCGATCAAGGTTGGTTCCGATTGGTGGATACCGCCGAAAAGCTCGAGGAGGGCCACGCATTCCGCCATGTGGAGCCGCTGATGGTGGGAATCGGTCGCCACAGCCGCTATGCCTTCGGGATATTGGGTTACCCGCTGGGGTTCAACCTTTACGCGTTCCAGGCCGAAGTCGGCCGGGGCAAATTGCTGGCCTCGGGCTTCAATCTCCATTCGGAAAACCCGGAGTCGGTTTGCTTGCTCGACCAGTTTATCCTCTATGCCCGGTCCGCGGACTTCCAGCCCAAAGGGTCGTTTGATTTGGAGGCCTTGCGCCAACAGCCCAAGACCGTGCCGGCGCTCGACCTGCAAAAAAACAGGTTGGTTGTGGCGAGAAACCAAGCGGGAGATGTCAGCCTCCGCTATTCCAGGCCCGGCTTCTCCATCCGCTATACCCTCGACGGCTCGGAGCCGGCTGCGACCTCTCCCGTTTACGTGCACCCCTTTTCTCTGCGCGATGGAGGGACAGTGAAGGCCTGCCTCTATATTGAAGGCGGGACGGACCAATCCCAAACCGTCACCGCGCATTTTGGTTGCGACCGCAGCTCATGGAGCGTTGTGAAGTTCAGCTACCAGGGGCGCGGCAGCGAGAGAGGGCACGCGGGTGTGGAGAAGTTGCTCAACGACGACCCGGGAACCTATTGGCATACCTGCGGTGGAGGCGTTTCCAAGAGCGCACCTCCTCAGGAGGTCGTCCTCGACATGGGCAGCACCCGCACGCTCAAAGCCTTTACCCTCCTGCCCCGGCAGAAGGAGATGCTCGACGGCTCCGCCGACCGGGCGGGGACGCCCGATGAGTATGAGTTCTACCTCAGCGCCGATGGGGAAGATTGGACGCTTGCCGCAAAGGGTCATCTCAAAGAGCCTCTGGACATGCAGATCATCGCGCTGAAAAAGCCGGAATCGGGCCGCTTTCTGCGCTTTGTCGCGACGCGCGTCGTGGATAATGTCGGATTCGTCGCCGTCGCCGGAATCGGAGCCATTGAAGAAAGCTAATGCAATGATGAAAAATAAATCCTGTCTCATTACAGGGGGAGGTACAGGAATCGGCCGGGCGGTCGCCCAGCGGTTTTCTGAAGAAGGGGCTGACGTCTGGGTGGTCGGCCGTTCGCAGGAAACACTGAATGAGACCGCATCGATGATTGGCAGTAGCTGCATCGCGCGGGTCTGTGATGTTGCCGACGCCGCCGGGCTTGAGGCGGTTGTCGAGTCGATGCCTGCGCTCGACGTGCTGGTCAGCAACGCGGCGGTGAGCTTTGCCGTTGCCCCGCTGGCCGATCCCATCGAGCAGTGGCGTAAAATGATCGAGGTGAACATGTGGGGGGCAGTCAATGCCTGCCGGGCCGCAGGGAAGAGAATGATCCGTGACGGCCGGGGCGGGCGGATCGTGATTGTCAGCTCGGTGCATTGCCAGCTCGCCGAGCCGGGCAGCACTCCTTACGGGATGGCGAAGGCGGCAATCAACCAGCTGGCACGGGGGCTGGCCTGCGAATGGGCGGCCCATGGCATCCTCGTGAATGTCGTCGCCCCGGGATTCGTGCTGACTCCGATGAGCTTTGCCTCGGGCGTAAATGAGCTCGAAAGCGACTGGTGCAAGCAGTTCTTCTTCAATCCCGAGGGCCCTCGCGTTCCGTTGCTCCGAGCGGGCACACCGGAGGAGATCGCTGAGGCGGTCCTGTTCTTTGCCAATCCGCGCAACACCTATTGCACCGGCACCACTCTTACGGTGGACGGGGGCCTGAGCATCAAGTTCTGAGCCCGATGAGCCATCTTCTGCCCGCAGGCGGGGAATTCCATGGGGCATGAACATTCACCCTTGGAAATCAGAATGAATACTCCAACGAAAAACGATGAAAATTGAATCTGTAAATCTCTATTATCTCTCGATGCCCGAGGTGCTCAACATCGGGGATGGAAGCCAGGACGCCCTGCTTGTGCGGGTCGAGGCCGGGGGCATTGTCGGATGGGGCGAATGCGAAACCTCGCCGCTCACCTCGATCGCATCGGCGGTGGCTCCGATGTCTCACAGCGCCTGCAAGCCGGTTCTTGCTTCGGTGCTTGGCGAATCCCTCAATGATCTATCTGACATTGCACGCATCGGCGACCTCGTGCGGGCGAACAGCTTTGACCAGCTCCAGATGGACCACACGCTCTCCGGGATCGATATCGCCCTCTGGGACTTGATGGGGAAAAAGCTCGGCGAGCCCACCTGGCGGCTGATCGGCTACGATAAGCCGTGCCGCAAGCGACCATATGCCTCGGTGCTCTTTGGCGATACCCCGGCGGAAACCCATTCCAAGGTCAGCGGCATCCGCCAAACCGGGTTTTCAGCGGTGAAGCTCGGCTGGGGGCCGTTTGGGCGCGGGTCGGCCAAGGACGATGCTGAGCAGGTGCATGCCGCTCGCGAGGCCTTGGGGGCGGATGGCATCCTACTCATCGATGCGGGCACCGTGTTTTCAGAAAATGTGGCAGCTGCCGCCGAGCGCCTTCAGGCCTTGTCTGAAGCTCGGGTGCATTGGTTCGAGGAGCCGTTCCATAACTACGCTCTCGATGAGTATGGGCAGCTGGCAAAAACTTCTCCGCGCGTCGCCCTGGCCGGCGGGGAGGGCTCGCACAACGCCCACCAGGCGGTGCAGATGATGAGGCAAGGCGGGGTCCGATTCATCCAAGTCGATACGGGCCGCATCGGCGGGATCACCGCTGCCAAGCAGGTGGCCGATCAGGCGGTCGCCCTTGGCGTCACCTACGTGAACCATACATTTACTTCCGGGCTGGCGCTGGCCGCCTCCCTGGTTCCCTTCGCTGGCCTCGAAGACCATGTCATCTGCGAATACCCGGTGGAACCGAAACCCCTGGCGCGCGAACTGGCCGGAAATCCCTTCCCTCTCGACAGGGATGGAATGATCGCCCTGAGCGATGCCCCAGGCCTGGGCGTGGAAGTCGATGTGGCTGCGCTGCAAAAATACCTGGTTCCCGTGGAAATCCGGGTCGGAGGCAAGGCGATTTACGAAACCCCAAACCTGAAATGATATGATGCGAAAAACCGTTTTAGCCGTCGGGGCGCATCCCGACGACATCGAGTTCCTCTATTCCGGCACGCTCCTCCTGCTGCAGAAGCAGGGGTGGGAGATTCACATGTGGAATCTGGCTAATGGAAGCGCCGGATCCAAGACGCTGTCCGCCGAGGCGATTGCTGCCAAACGTTGGGAGGAGGCCCGAGCCTCCGCCCGGATTCCAGGTGCCACGATGCATCCTCCGCTTTTTCAGGATCTGGGGATTTTTTACGATGCCCCCTCGCTCGCCCGTGTTTCCTCGGTGGTGCGAGCCATCGACCCTTCGATCATTCTGACGCATCCTCCCTCCGACTACATGGAGGACCATGAGAACACCTGCCGGCTGATTGTCACTGCGGCAATCGCCAAAGGGATTCCCAACTACCCGGTTGATCCTCCATGCGATGCGAAAGACGGGCCGGTGGCCCTGTATCATGCCCCGCCTTTGGGCTGCCGGACCGGCTTGAATGAACCGGTCTTTCCCACTCTGTTTGTCGACATCGGATCCGTGGTGGATGAAAAAATCAGGATGCTGCTGGCTCATGAAAGTCAAATGGAATGGCTTCGGCAAACCCAAACGATGACCAGCTTGGAAGAGGTTGTTCTGGCCGAGTCGAGAAATGTTGGAAGACTGAGCGGAGTGTTTCAATGCGCAGAGGCGTTCACGCCACACGACCATCGCGGCTACTGCCCCGAGAATTTCAAGCCGCTTGAGGAGGCTCTCGGAGCGAATGTCTTCTACAAGCCGCGGACATGAACCGAGGCGCAGCCCCGATCAAGCTTGAGAACCCGATTGCCGATGGGATCGTCCAGCATGAGTTTAACTCTTCATTTGACGGGTCCCCGCAAACCTTCCTGGAAAAGGGTTTTTGCCAGACAGCGCCAAATGGCGAGCGGTTGGTGATCATATATCTGCACGGCGCGCTGTCGCACCAAGAGCAGGGAATGACCTCCGGAATTTACAGCGGGGCCTTTGAACGCTGGGGAGGGGAACTGGCGAAACGCGGTGCCCTCTATATCTGCCCGGAGTATCGGGGAAATTCCTGGATGGGGCCGGCTGCCGAGGCAGATCTTCTGGATATTCTCCGGCTCCTGAGGGAACGATATCCGGTCAGGCGCTTGATCCTTGCGGGTGGCAGCATGGGAGGGACATCGGCCCTGATCTTTGCCAGCCGCTTCCCCAAGGCCGTGGACGGGGTGATCGCTCTTTGCCCTGCGACCGACCCTGTTCTGATGTTTCCTACGTTTCCCAACCATTTTATCGAGTCCTATGGAGGCTCGCCAGAGGAGGTTCCCGGGGTCTATTCCGACAGAACGAGCCGCGATCGGGCGGATGCGCTCGCCGCCCTCCCTGCGGCGATAGTCCACGGTTCCGCCGATGCCATTATCGGAGTGGACCACAGCCGGATCCTTGTCCGCCAGCTTTTGACGCTGGGTGCCCGCTGCCACTACACCGAGATTCCGGAAGGCGACCATGACGCGCCCCTGCAAGTCCCCCTATCTGAGCTGCTCGATTTTGTCATATCCACCAAAGCCCCGGAGCAGGGGTAACCCCTTTGATCAATGAATATCTCCCAAGCCGAACTCCTGATTGACAACCGGGCCACTCATGGCGAGGGGCCGGTTTGGCATGACGGGGTTCTCTATTGGGTGGATCTCACTGGCTGCCGACTCCATGCCTGGACGGAGGCAGACGGCAAGGTCTGCGATTTTCAATTCCAAGAACCTGTCTGCGCCGTGGCTCCCGTTGCGGAAGGACGACTGCTGATCGCATTCGCCAAACGGCTGGCCTACGTCAACCTTGCCGACCTTTGCATTGAGGAAATCTGCAAGATCGAGCCGGAGATCGCGGGAAACCGGTGCAACGATGGCAAGATGGATCCTTCCGGGCGATTCTGGATCGGCACGATGTCGGGCGACGGATCTGTCGAAGGAGCCGGAGCCTTGTATCGCCTGGATGAGGGAAGGCTCCTCACACGTGTGATCGGGGGCGTGACGATCTCCAACGGCATGGGGTGGTCCCGCGACCAGCGGACGATGTATTTCATCGATTCCCCAACCCGCGAGGTCTGGGCGTTTGATTTCGAGCCGACTGACTCGTCGATCACGAACCGGCGCACGGTGGTCACCGTTCCCGACGATCTGGGAGTTCCCGACGGCATGGCCATGGCGGCTGATGACACGCTGTGGGTGGCACACTGGGGCGCAGGGTGTGTTTGCCAGTGGTGTCCGAGGACAGGAACTCTCCTCCGCCGGGTCGAGACCGGGTGCTTGCATACGAGCTCCTGCTGCTTCGGCGGCGAAGAGGGCAGCCGACTGTTCATCACGACTTCCCGCCTTGGCCTCGAAGAGCAGGCGCTCCTGGAAGCGCCGATCTCAGGGAGCCTTTTTCAATTCTTTCCGCAGGCCAACCCTTTATCCCCCAAAACGAAAACGCCATGAGCAAAATAACCGGCATCTTTACCCCGAACGTCGTCCCGTTTTACGACGACCACCGCATCAACGAGGGCGAGCTGAGGCGATATACGAATTGGCTCATCGAAAAAGGCCTCACCGGGCTCTATCCCAACGGAAGCACGGGTGAGTTCATCCGCATCAGCTTCGAAGAGCGCATCCGCGTCGTTGAGATCATCGCCGACGAGGTAAAAGGCCGCGTTCCGATTCTGGCCGGTGCCGCCGAACCAAATAGCGCCATAGTCCTCGAAGCCTGCAAACGCTACGCCGATCTCGGCTGTCGGGCGGTCTCGGTGACCGGGCCCTATTATTTCAAGGTGAGCCAGCACAGCATCGAGCATTACTTCCGCGAAATCGCGTCGAAGTCGCCGATCGACATCCTCCTCTACAACATCCC
>Ga0194054_10000482_pt1 | contig 20346 bp, 17 predicted proteins | sample SepL2210m_MetaG_FD_163628 | JGI IMG/M metagenome (GOLD analysis project Ga0194054, IMG submission 163628) | Anoxic zone freshwater microbial communities from boreal shield lake in IISD Experimental Lakes Area, Ontario, Canada - Sep2016-L227-10m | ecosystem: Environmental > Aquatic > Freshwater... | reverse complement strand
ATATAGGTAGACAAAAGGAGGTGAGGAGGAGAGAGTCCTCACCTCCTTTTGTCTACCTATATTTAGGAAATAATAAATACAAATAGACTCGAAGCAGTAACTTTCGCTTCTATAGAGTATAGTGGCGTGCCTTACGCACATATCAGAATGGCTACCGCGCTACCCACAGTTTTTGTTTTTAGTTACAAAAACAGTGGGGCGCGTCCGCCATACAGATATGTGCTAGGCACGAAGAAACTTCTGTGAGAGAAGCGAAAGTTACTGCTTCTCGTTGAAAGTTTAAAGGAATTACAGAAATATTTTAAAAATATTTCTTGACTTCAAAATAATTTGGTATAATAGATTTAATTATGAATACTCTATCAAAAAAATATTTTATTTATGCTAGAAAATCGACTGATGACAAGGATCACCAGATTCGAAGCTTGCCTGATCAGCTAGCAGAATTACGCGAGCTCGCCAGAAAGGAACAGATTGATGTTGTCGATGTCTTCATCGAGAAACAAACAGCTAAAATTCCTGGCAGGCCTATATTCACAAATATGTTAGATCGAGTAGAAGCTGGTGAGGCTTCTGGTATCCTCGCATGGCACCCTGATAGGCTTGCTCGCAACTCTGTTGATGGAGGACGAGTGATATATCTAGTAGATACAGGGAAAATCACTGATTTAAAATTTCCTACATTCTGGTTTGACGCTACTCCACAGGGTAAATTTATGCTTTCAATTTCCTTTGGTCAAAGTAAATATTATGTCGACAATCTATCAGAAAATATTAAACGAGGACATAGACAGAAATTAAAGAACGGTATATGGCCACAAAAAGCACCTCTAGGTTATCTGAATGACAAGAAAGCAAGAACCATAATGATTGATCCAGTAAAATCTATACTTGTAAAGAAAACATTTGAAGCTTACGCTACTGGAGATTTTACTTTTGCTCAGATTCGTACAAAGATAAATGATCTAGGACTAAAAGGAACTGGAGAAGGTGTGCTTTCTGTTTCAAACTTTCAATATATGCTCAAAAATCCATTTTATTATGGAATAATAAGATATGGTGGTGAATTTTATGAAGGTAAGCATGAAGCAATCATCACTAAGAAACTTTTTGATGATGTTCAAGAAGTTATGACGAGAAAGTCTAAACCGCATAGCAAAGGATTAAAACCTTACGTGTATCGTGGACTATTTCACTGTGGTGAATGCGGATGCTTCATAACTACTGAGCAACAGAAAGGTCATAACTATTTACGATGTACCAAAAGAAAAGGTGTTTGTAATCAGAAATATGTCCGTGAAGAAATTATTACTTCACAGATGCAAGATGAACTCAAAAAAGTTTCTTTAGCTGATGAAGTATTTGACTGGCTCATTGCAGAAGTTGAAAAAGAGAAGACAGAAAATGGTCAGGTTACAGATTTACAAAAACAAAAAGTAAATACTGAAATTGCCACAATTGATACAAAACTTGATAAACTTATGAACGCATATCTTGAAAATGCCCTAACACTTCCAGAATATCAAGAAAACAAAAACAAGTTAGTTATTGAAAAACAGACATTGAAAGACAAATTAACTCATTTTGAAAGCTCAGCAACAATTCGGTTCGAACCTGTGATAAAATTCTTTAATGACTGTAAACAAGCCACTATTGTAGCTAATGAGAATGATCCAACTAAAATTCGCTCCTTCTTCCAAAAAGTCGGTTCGAACCCACTCCTCCTCAACCGTTCCCTGGTTTTTTCTGCCCGTCCTCCATTCTCATTTATATCTCTAATTCCTAAAATGACAAATGAAAATAGGGGCGTGGCGGAAGGGGGGTTTCAGGGGGGAATTCCGCCACGCCCTCCACATTCTGCGATTCCTTCGCGATTTTTTGCGAATTCTGCATTTTGCGCGAAATTGCGGAGAGAGTGGGATTCGAACCCACGGTTCCAATAAAGGAACGGCGGTTTAGTAAACCGCTGCCTTAAACCACTCAGCCATCTCTCCTAGGCATAGGTAATTAAAGCACATCTGTAAATATTTGAAAGTCTAGTCGATGCGCAAAATATACTCGCTCAAACAATCCACTTGAATCATTGCGGAGGCATTTTATAGTCACTTCGTTCCTTAAAATGCACTTCTCGCAAAATATACTCGCTCAAACAATCCACTTGAATCATTGCGGAGGCATTTTATAGTCACTTCGTTCCTTAAAATGCACTTCTCGCAAAATATACTCGCTCACTCTGTTCGCTCGTTATTTTGCGGAGCCGGACGGATTCGAACCGTCGAGGGGGTTTAAAGCCCCTGCCTCTTTAGCAAAGAGGTACGTTAGACCACTCTGACACGGCTCCATTCCGATCACCATGCCATTCTTACACAAATTACCACTTTGAGAAAGAGGGTCGAAAAGATATGAGTTCCGACTAGCTTTTCTCTGCTATAAACATATAATTAGCTTATGTCAGCCAACTTGAATACTAACCTTTTCGAATACTTCCGCATCACACCACTCCAGAAGTCCGCACTTCACAAACTCGGTGTACACACCATAGAAGACCTACTCTACCACTTCCCTGTGAGATACGGCGATACGGCAAAAGCGCGATCCATCGATACCCTACAACAGGGCGAAACGGCCGTAGTATATGGACGGATTTCTGGACTGAAGACCAGCAAGGGATTCCGTACCAAGATCGCCATGGCTGATGGCTATGTAGAAGATGAGACTGGCCGCATCCATTGTGTTTGGTTCAATCAACCTTACGTCGCCAAGATGTATACCGACGGTATGTTAGTGAGGATCGAAGGCAAGGTCTCACAACGACGGGATGCCCCAATCCAACTCTACTTTTCCAATCCAAAGATCGAAGTAGTAGACAAGTTACCACTCGGTGTGGGTGATTCACTTTTCGGAGATGATAGTGAGAAGCATACCCTGTATCCTGTGTACCCCGAATCTAGAGGTATCACGACGCTGTGGATCTATCATGCCATACAGAAAATATTCAAATCCGGCATATTGGAAACATTGGAGGAACCTCTCCCAGACGATATTCTACGAAAATATAGCTTGCCATCTATAAAGACAGCCGTCATCTGGATACACACCCCCCAGAAGAAAGATGATGCTATTTCCGCTAGAAAGAGATTCTCATTCGAAGAAATATTCCTGATCCAACTCGGCAAACAGCAGGCTCGCAAGATGTACGAACGAGAACCAACATACAAGATCGAGACGAGCGTGAATAATGTAAATGAGTTCGTTCGCCGCTTCCCATTCCTAGCAACCAATGCACAAAACCGCGCTATCCAGTCCATATTGAATGATATGGCCCGTGACTTCCCCATGTCTAGACTACTCGAAGGAGATGTCGGATCGGGCAAGACAGCCGTCGCCGCCGCCACAGCTTACGCGGTCATGGTGTCACGGAGTGAGACAGAAAAACTAAACCCTGTTGATACGAAGGGTCTTTCGGAAGGAGCGACAGCGACTGAGAAGGAACGCGCCGCTAGCAAGCGGCGACGTGACCCTGAGGAACAACAGGGTTTAGTTTTTGGTTCTGCTGATTCTATAAAACAACTCCAAGTCGCCTACATGTGCCCGACAGAGATCCTCGCAACACAACATTTCGAATCATTCATCCAATATTTTTCCTATATGCCGATACAGATCGCACTCATCACAGGTTCAGGTTGCAAGAAATTCCCTTCGAAGGTCAACCCCAGAGGATGGACAGATATCTCACGAGCACAATTATTGAAATGGGTCGCAGAAGGATCGATCTCAGTCGTTATCGGTACACACGCACTGATACAGAAGTCTGTAGCCTTCAAGAACCTAGCATACGTCATCATCGATGAGCAACATAGATTTGGCACCTCACAACGCTCAAAATTGGTAAAGAAAAACATCGGAAATCAGCCGGTGATCAACGACAAGACTAAACCCTATACCCTAACACCTAGCCCCTCTGCAACTCCCCACCTCCTGTCTATGACCGCAACGCCTATACCACGAACTCTCGCACTCACTATGTATGGAGACCTCGATCTCACGATCTTGGACGAGTCACCTGCTGGCCGCAAGCCGATCCTGACAGAACTAGTCCTGCCCGGTGATCGAGAAGCTACGTACGAGAAAATACGCGGAGAGCTCAGAGCCGGGAGACAGATGTATGTCATCTGTCCACGCATAGACGAACCAGATCCAGACAAAGAAGCGGCAGTTATCGCCAAGTCAGTCAAGGAAGAAGCCAAGAGACTCAAAGAAAAGATATTCCCAGAATACGAGATCGGCGTATTGCATGGCAAGATGACACCGAAAGAGAAGGATAGGACAATGATGCATTTCAAGGATTCAAAGATACATATCCTGTGCGCAACATCGGTCGTAGAGGTCGGCATGAATGTCCCGAATGCAACGATCATCATCATCGAAGGAGCAGAGAGATTCGGTTTGGCGCAATTACATCAGCTGAGAGGTCGCGTGATGAGGAGTACTCATCAGTCATACTGCTATGCATTTACTGAGACGAATTCGGCAAAGTCGATCGACAGATTGAAGGCTCTACAGAACGCGAAAAACGGATTTGAACTAGCAGAACTAGATCTCGCCCAGAGAGGCGCCGGCCAGCTATCAGGCTCCAAACAATGGGGAGTTTCTGATATCGCCATGGAAGCACTACAGAATCTGAAGATGGTAGAAGCGGCCAGAACTGAAGCTGTGAACCTCATAGAAAAAGATGTCAACCTCGAGGAATTTCCAATATTGAAAAAGTCTGTCGCGAAAAACAAACTTACCGAACATTTTGAGTGATTGGTGTCTGTGACTACTAGTCACTAACCACTAACCACTAGTCACTAGTCACTAGTCACTAGTCACTACTTCGAAGTGTACTTCTTCATTACCTCTGCCTCAACATCCGCCCTCGGTCTACCAAACTTGAGGAATGACAACTCTTTCAATTTTTCTACTTGCGACGCGTTCCCCTTCGGAGGATAGATAGTTGCGATACTGAATGGTTTGGTCGTTTTCCCATTGGACAATAGCTTCACGTATGCATTGTAATTGTCCAGATTGATGAGATCGTTGACAGTGAAAACTGGAGTAAACTGCTTTTCGATGAATTCGGCATCTTCGAAACCGACTCGGAGCACAGCCATAGAACCCACGTTACCAAAAACAGCATTCTTGATCTTTTCATCCAACTGACCGATGAACTGGTGAGCTATCGTCATAGACAATCGATATTTTCTCGCCTCTGACAGAATAGTCGATATCGAATCAGTCGTAATATTCTGGAATTCGTCCAGATACAGGAAGAAGTCAGACATCCCCTTATCGAATGAATCAACACGAGACAGAGCAGCCATCAGGATCTTGCCGACCAATATGAGACCTATGAGATGTGAGTTGATATCACCGAGTCTACCCTTGGCGAGATTGACTATCAATATTTTCTTGTTGTCCATAACGTCACGCATATTGAATGAAGACTTCTCCTGAGCGATGATCGGTCTCATGATCTCGTTCGCTAGAAAGACGTCAAATTTTGAAGTGATGTACGGCACGACGTTCGCCAGAGATGCTTCCCCACCAGCCTTCTCGGCGATCTCACGCCAGAATTGGACGATGACGGGATTCTTGCATTTGGAAATCTTCAAGTCTCGGAAAGCTTTGTTCGACATCACACGCGAAACATCCAGCAATGTACATCCAGATTCTGGATCCTCGACGACTAGTCCTGTCGCGTTGCGGAAATATTGTTCAAAGATCGGACCCATCGATTCTGGGACACCGCCATAAAGCTTCTGGAAGATACTGAACATCTCATTCACTACGAACGTCTTCTGCTCTGGAGATCTAGGATCGTATTCGAGCATGTTGAGTGCCATCGGCCTATCTATGGATGCCGGATCGAAATAGATCACATCTTCTAGGCGGTTAGCCGGAACATTGGCCAAGATATCCACAACTTCAGAACCGTGCGGATCGATGAAACAAACACCGTGACCAGCCTTGATATCCTGGATGATCATGTTCTTTATGAATGCCGTTTTTCCAACACCAGTCTGACCGATGACATATAGGTGCCTCATCCTATCCTCATCGGTGATGTATATATTCTGTTCCACTCCACGGTGGCGATTTATACCCATCAAAGTCCCACTCTGAGCGAGATCGAATGGTGCCGGTGCCGTGCCCGCTTTGGTCTGTTTCAACTGTGGCGCCGCACGTCCGACGTTGGACGCTGGGAGGTGTGCGATAGTGGTCATCTCCTCTAGGCTGAGTATCATCTGCTCCTTCGGATCGAATGTTCGAAGAGAAAACTTTTCCAGGACATCGGCCAGTTTACTATTGGAAACCTTTTCCCATTTGACTGCATTGCCATGACCATTTTCCAGCTGATTGAAACTGGACTCGAGATCGTGCAATATCCCCTCTGCTTCATTATCTGTACCCGCGGAGGCGACGATGCGTATATTTACAGAGATAAAAGGACTTTTCAGCTTGTTCGTGAACTGTTCGATAGCCGTCTGATCCACAGCCTGAGCGCGTTTCGCTAGATCTTCTTTTTCTTTGTCTCTCTTTTCCTGACTTTTAAATGAATTCGAGAGATCCTTGAAGATCATACCGACAACCCCACTATCTATCTCCTTCAATGCATGGTCAACCTTCGCACCTTTACGGATCTTCTCGATCGCTTTCACGCATTCTTTGGAGTACGCATCCTGTTTGTTACCTATGACGAACTGTATAGCCGCACCTTCACCATCCTTGTCAACCTTGGAAAAAGCATTCAGCATGGCATTCAGTGGATCGACGTCAAACTCTTCGTATGATCTCAGTGGATACAATGGGTGTTTCGACAATTCAGCATATGAAGCTACGGCGACTCCCTTTTCATTGAATATATTGTAATCATCGGCATGCTCGTGTATATGTGCACCATGGAATATCGCCAATACCTGCTTCTCGAAAAGTTCCTTACGCACAGTTGGTACAGAGACATAGAATACAAATTGCTCACTACCATTCGCCTTGGCGATCTCGATCGAGAACCAACCAGCACCAGCATTACCCGCAGAACTCTTGCTATCCAATATCGATAACATGCCAGCGTAGAACTGCTGCATACCAGAGACTAGCTCCTTGAGCTGCTTCCTTTTGTCATCTTCACTGAGTTCTGGGAGACTAACTTCGAAAAGAGTCATATGTAGAGGTTTCCACAATTCATCTTTTTCGCGGAGGCCAGTTACGGGATATCCGGAGGCGATGAACTGTATGAGAAATCTATGGAAATCATCCAGGAGATGAGGATTTCTCATCTTCTCCACAACATTCAATGTGTTTCTAACTCCTTTCTCTTGGAGCATGCCGATCAATCCTTCGATCTGTTTGTCATGAACCTCAGGACTGAGTTGTAATACTATCTCCCCCGTTTCCTTCGCCTGCATAGCGTAATCCTGATGCAACACTTCATTCAGTTCTGTAGCGGCATACTGCTTCACGACTTCGTGGGCCGCTTCATGTGGTGCCATTTCCAATCCTCGTGCTTTGGCTTCCTGAGCTCGTACCAAAGCCGCCTCATGTAGACGTGAAAGTTCTGCTTCTGGATTGGCTAGCTTTTCCTGTCCTTCAAAGACGGAGGGATTCATATGCGAATATTATAGCATGACTGCGAGTGGTGGTAGAATAGATTGTTCACACCTAGTACAAATCAATGTCCGTCCTCCTGGACTCGAACCAGGAACCGAACGAGTATAAGTCGTTTGCTCTACCAATTGAGCTAAGGACGGGAATGTATTCGCATGTATTTCAAGCCGGACTTCACGAACAAGTACAATTCTTTGCCATAATGAAGAATATTGCAAGTCCCGTGCCCAAAACCATGTACGTATGTTATATCATGAAATGAGCTACTTTTGATATAGGGCTTACGAAAACATCTTTTTGGTATCTTCAGATAGCCTGCCCAGTATTCTACCTCATTATCGACATTCATGTCATTGTACAATAAATACAATTCTATAGTTCCTTTATTACACTAGTAAATTCCCCTACTTCCCAACTTCAGGCGAGATCACTTCCTTCTTCTTCAAGACTATACCCTGCGCAGCTACCAGAGTTTCATACTCTTCACGCTCTATAGTCTCCGTCTCGACGAGCCTCTTTGCCACAGTCTCGAAGGCCTTCTTGTGTTCACCCAAAGTCTTTTCCGCGAGAGCTCTCGCCTCTGTCATGATACGAGTCACTTCTCCATCTATCTCAGCGGCAACTTTTTCTGAATATTCCCTATCAGAAACACCCATACCGAACATGACCCTTCCCTGAGCACTCTCGAGCGCGACTGGTCCGATCTTTTCTGACATTCCATATCTAGTAACCATGTCACGTGCCAGAGCCGTAGCAACCTGTAGATCATTGGACGCGCCAGTTGTCATGTCGCCGAAAATGATGCGCTCTGCAACATAGCCGCCGAGAGATACCGCGATATCATCTAGGAATTCACGCCTAGATTGCAACCTTCGTTCTTCGAATGGCAATTTCAATGTATATCCAGCCGCTCGACCCCTAGAGATGATCGAGATCTTGTGCACAGGATCTGCGTTCGGTAGTACTGAGGAAACGATAGCGTGTCCAGCCTCATGATAGGCAGTGATCTCCTTTTCTTTGACCGACAACACATGACTGCGCCTCTCTGGACCGAGCATCACCTTCTCTATCGAGCGGATGAGGTCGAACTGACCGATCTTCGTTCTATTCTCTCTCGCCGCCAAGATGGCCGCCTCGTTCATGAGTGATGCCAGATCTGCACCAGAGAATCCAGGAGTTCTTTCGGCGACGACTTTTATATTCACATCCTCAGCCAACTGTTTCTTTTTAGCATGGATCTTCAATATCTCTTCCCTGTCTGCCCTATCAGGCAGATCGATAACTACACGTCGGTCAAATCTCCCTGGTCGGAGCAATGCGGGATCCAGAACATCTGGCCTATTGGTCGCCGCCATGACGATCACCTTTTCATTTGGTTCGAAGCCGTCCATCTCGACGAGTATTTGATTCAATGTTTGTTCCCTCTCATCATTACCGCCACCCATGCCTGAACCGCGTGTCCTACCGACAGCATCTATCTCATCAACGAAAACGATGGATGGTGCCGAGGCCTTGGCCGTCTTGAATAGATCTCTCACACGAGAAGCACCGACGCCGACGAACATTTCCACGAATTCTGACCCTGAGATCGAATAGAACGCTACATTGGCCTCACCAGCAACAGCGCGAGCTAGCAAAGTTTTTCCACATCCCGGTGCACCCATGAGTATCACGCCCTTCGGTATCTCCGCACCTATGTCGATGAACTTCTTGGGATTTTTCAGGAAGTCTACGATCTCAGAAAGTTCTTGTTTGGCTTCCTTGGCGCCAGCGACGTCTTTGAAAGTAACTTTTTGCTTTGTGTCATTGGGCATAGTGATACGCGCCTTGGACTGACCGAAGGTCATAGCCTGCATACCAGCTCCACGAACTTGTCTAGTCATTATCCAGATAAATATAATGAGGAATAGGAGCGGTGCCAAGAATGGTGCCAACTGGCCTACCCAATACCAAAATCCGCTCGGACTCTCCACTGTGATGGTAGTAGAAGCTAGCACTGCTGGCGACACTCCGAGTCTCGACAAACTTTCCGTTACAGAAGCGTCTATCTCCTTCTGAGCTGTCTTTGTCGACTTGTCTGCATATATCGCGATGATGGTGTCGCCTTGGATATCTAGTGAAGTTACCTTTCCTTTTTGAACATCCTGTGCGATCGATGTGATAGAGATCGCTGTAACGTTCGTAGATCTAGATACGAGCTGTGCGTAAATACCGGACATCAATAGAAATCCCAATATTACGATGGCGATGATATTCAGGAAACTCATCTTGGGCGTGCCGGGCTTCTTGGCATTCTTTGAAGAATTATCTGGTTTTTGACCGCTATTATTTCCGCGACCTGGATCAAGCTTGTTGGTAGGAAGGCGGGAATCCATTTGATTTATTGTATTTTTTGGCATGTGTCCATCATGCCATAAATACGCCGCAAATGGAAGAAATCACGTTTGTTTTTTGTTCGATGAAATTAATGGGTGCTGGCGGTTAGGGGCACGGATATTTTCCCTGCCCTGCCTGCCGGCAGGCAGGTGGAAAATTCCTCGTGTTCGCGCCAGTCGCGCTCGCAAGCCCCCTAACCGCCAGCACCCATTAATTTCACCAATTTAAATAACAAAAAGGCACCCGATGACGAGTGCCGTGAAAAAACTACCAAGCTATTTGCGGAGTTGATCGATAACAGGACGAAATAATCTCGCCGAACGATTCCCCCGAGAAACCTGTAGACCAATGATTTGCCGAGGCCTCGATAGTCCCGCCTCATCGAACAGGTCGTCTGGACTTTTGAAATCTTGCGGTTTGAATGTTTTCCTCCACCACCACGCCCAGGAGGAGATGAAACGTGATTCGCTCCTGTACCGGAGACGTCCGCATTTCCTGCAACGCGAGAATATATACGTGCTAACATAGCGTCCCCTGAACGATGAACTTGAGACGTCACAATTCTCTTCGATGTAATTCGTCTGATGCATTCGGAGGCATCCACAACCGTCGATCTCACAGCGCCTCTGGAACATTCTGCGCAGTTTGTGCTCTAGCCGTAATATTATGATGATGAGAATGGCACCACCAACCATGAATACATAGTTTGCGATCATCTGATTTCCTTTCTCCTGATTTTTAGTTTCAGAACTCTCCCCCACCACATTACATTGTAACGGTGTAATGGTCAACCCTAGACCTTGCTAACCATGACGAAGAGTGGTATAAAATCGGCAGACAGGTCAATCCAGACCTTTGTCAAAACAAAGAAAGGAATAGTTAATGAAAAATAGAATCATGATAATGGGCGCTCTTGCGCTCTCCGTCTGTACTGCGGTTAGCTATGTTCGCGCCCAATCAACGTATGTCTACAGACCTTCTTCGATAGAGGTCAGTAACGCCATTGACGATGCCTACAATGCCAGAAAGGTCCCCAAAGGCACAGCTTCCATCATCGTGAATTGCCTCGTTCACTATGGCAACAATAGGTACTTCGACAATTCCGTTGCCGGCAACATGACCAAGTCTCGTTCTCGCAAGGTTGCTTCGAGTGCATACACCAAGCCTGAGAAACAACTCTTTGAACTCATGTACGACGCGGCGACCAGTACCCCCGAATACATGGAAGATACAGAACTCCAGATATTGGGTGTGAAGAACGGCGCCAATCTGAAAAAGGACGTGGCCAAGAGACTGTCGGGAGACAATGGTCAACTGAGAGCACTCGAGAGCTATTCTCCAGAAGAGGTTGTCACGATCTACGAGAACTTTTCGCAACCGTGGTTCACATATGATAACGACCCTTACTCGAGGCCGACGTGGGCTGCAGTGAGTCTGTGGTATGCCAAGCTGGATATGTGCAAAGCCGAGATGGCCAAGCGCTCTGTCGTTCTACGCCTCCTCGCCGACCAAGGCAAACTCGATATTCCCTCTTCCACTAGTTTGGACTTTTTCTGGAGTGGTGCACCATCGATATTCATAGATCTCTCTACGATTCGGTGGTCGAAAAAAGATCTCACCGATCTCCGACGACTGTCGTCCAATCCGCTGTACTATGAAGCGGCACAGAGACAGTTCAATCTGATCAAATACGGTATGAGGTGATCTTCTTCGCTTATGATACAACCCCGAGTCGATACTCGGGGTTTTTTACATTCTACAAACCGGATTTTGACAAAGAGAAAGACCTTCACAAGAAAGCCTGTAAAGGTCAGTCTCATGAAGGTCTAAAGGTCCTCGGTTAACACCTTGAGCTGTTCTAGAGCCGCTTCAGCTACTCGACAAAAATCGAGAGAACATGTAAAACCCTCGTCTTTCATTAGTGCGCGCATTACTGGATCATGACTCACTCCGATGACACGCAGTGTCGGATCATGCAGCCTGGCACGCGAGAACAGATGATGGGCACTGCCATCTTGACATGCATTATTTACAATCACGAGATCATACTTTGTCTCGTCGATCTTAGCGATCGCAGAATATACCGACACCGACTGGTGTGTCACAACCTCCGCCCCCTCAAAGCTTTCGCACGTATCACTGACGGTATCTGGCATTGATACTAACAACACCATAAGTTTCTTTTTCATATATATCACATTTTTCCATTTTTTCTGCTGTTTAGAACAACATTACCTTATGTGACTATAGCATGCTTATATAGACTCGTCAATTCTTTAACGGCGAATTCTCACTCTAAACGCAACAAAGTTTGCAGGTTAATTGCAACATTTTCTTATGGAAGCTCTAAATATTTTCACACAGACTATACAACTTTGTACAGAATTGTATCTAATTGTACATGTGGCGTCGCCTGCGCAAAACTCCAGCGACATCTCGAAGATCCTGAGCCGAACGAAGGGCTACAAAAATATAGTCACTCACTTTGTTCGTTCCCTATTTTTGTGGACATAGACCCAAATACTTGGAATCAGTTACGGAACTATGTTATGGAATGGCACCCTGCTATAGAAGAGGCAAAAACTCGTGCCTATGTAGATTTGAGTAAATATAGATAAAATTAATTTCAAGAAAATAATCTTATAACATTATTGCTACTGAACATATGTTACAACCTTTTCAACTTTTATCGATTGATTATCAACATATTTACCAATTACTCTGGCAGAACCAGTCCCCCTAAATTCGACATACCATTTTTCAAATTCAACCCCATTACCACTTGGCACAATAGAATTGTATCGAGCTATCTGTCTCGCTAGCCAAGACTGAAAATTACCATGTTCATATAGAGTGTTCGATCCTGCTACATACATATCATAAACTGTATTAGTGTCATAAATCATCTTATATAAGATATCACCATACAATTTATCGTTATTAGTTTTTGGTACTAAAATTTCTTTTGCTAAAAAATAGTTCTGTCCAAAACCTAACAATAACTCTTTGTCAGCGAGTTTAACGTATTTATCAAAAGATTTGTTTACCATATTACCAACCAAAGGAGTTGAGCCTGTAGGATTTGATTGCACTGTTGCATTATCAACAACCGCAGGAACTTCAACCTTTTTGTTAGTATAAATATAGACACCACCACCGATAACTAATAATACAATAATCCCTATTAATAATGGGACCGCAAAACCTTTATTAGAGTTTTTCATATATAAAATATAATACCATATTATTTACAATTTAAGTAAAGCCAGCTCAGTACAGAAGAAACTCCGCACATCTACACTTCACTAATAACTTCAAATCCACTAAAACTTCCTGTTATAGCGAGACCAATTACAATATCGGTCAAGCCTTGATCCTTTATTTTCTTGGCCGTTTCATTCAAGGTTGCACCAGACCCTAGGGCGTCATCTATGAGCAAAATGGTCTTGAACTTTCTAGACTCATCTAGAATGATCGTAGATTGGGCATTCTCAACACGATCCTCTAACTTAGTGAGAGTCTTCTGTGGAACAGATATTTCCTTTTTTACCTTTACCAATGAAATTACAGGGACAGAAAGATTGAGTTGTCTTTCTATCTCTTTCATAAGTTGTAATTCTCTTTTGACAGTTGGAGGAATATAACCAATAGCATCTACTGACCATTTATTTATAAAAGATTCAATGCGTGGTTTTATCTCATTTATCAATTCACGAATAAGCTCCTTACTCTGACTTTGTTTTGCATAAAGCAAAATTTGACCTAGTTTTGTCTTACCAAATCTTTCTATACTATAAAAATCCAAATAAAAAACTTCATCAAGAAACACCTTCTTAAATGTGTGTCTGAATATATATTTACCATTTATAAAACCATCTTTTTTATACTCGGAGAATTTCTTACAGGACTGAACATAATCACTTGCTGTTTTTGTGGGATCCTCATTTCTTTTGTTACACCATTCTATAAAACCTGCGATGCCCTCTTTCCTTTCCCCGCTTGGAGATATAAGAAGAAAATTCTCATTTATAATCTCCTTTGTTTTATCATCAAAAATTATTTCTGAGATGAAATCATTTTTTATTTCATTAACAAAATAATACACTTTTGGGGGTGTGCCTCTCTTGTGTACAAGATTTTGTTCCAACAAGTTAAATAGTTGTTTTCTAACTGCTCTAGTCGTAATGCCAAGAAAATCAGCCAGCTCATTCCCCGATGCTTGACCTTTATCTTTTATATAATTAATAATTTTTTCCGATGTCTTCTTGTCCATGAGATAAGCATAACTTAATTAGTTCCTAGTTCCTAGTGTACTAGGAACATTACAGTTTACATCGAACTAGCGACGTAGTTGATGTGTACCCATTTTGTAGACACTTTATGGGATACAGATCATTTGGTGGAGATTAATGAACGACATTAGAACCTCGTATCTGGAGGTATACCCTATTAGATGTTAACCATGTTAATAATGTTAACTTGATGCCGTCGTGAAAGATGTTAGAACTATTTTTGAAAGGAGAAATGATGCAACAATCTATATTCCTAATGTGGGTTAATTACCAAAATGGCTTGAGAGTAATTGGAATAGTAAAGCTGGTACAGCTATAGCAACTATTGCAAATACATAATAAACAGTCCTTGTAGTTTTTTTATATGTACTCGCCATACCGATAATTCCTATCAAACCAGATGTTGTCATAACAAGAGTTCCAATGAGGACTGGGTCAGCTCTTAATCCACCACCTAGACCAAGAGTACCTAATGCAAGCAGGGTCAGAAAACCTGAATATAAAAATAAAGCGATACTGATTATAAGTAGTGATATTTTCATGGTCTAAGTATACCAAAAATCGAACTGATTTTACAGCTCGACTAAAAAGATATACTAAGTTCAATTCCTGTTAGTCCAAATGAGGGGCTTAGACAAAGTATATTATCGATTGTATGGGTGCTGTCGTGAAGGATATTAGATTTAATTTATACAATTTTGTACTAAATTGTATCTAATTGTACATGTGGAGATGGGCGGAATCTCCCGCGACTCTCGGCTCACTACCCGTTCGCCTCGGTCTGGGCACCGGCTCGGCATGCTCGCTACTGCTCGCATATAGCCTCCGCCGTTCTCATCCAACCATCTCTTTCATAGACACGAAAAATTGACCCAGAGCAGTCTAGGTCAGTTTTTGTGTTGTGGACTTGGTGAGTCAAACTTGGAACCAACTATATCCTTGGGTATTTGAGAGCTCTGAAGAGATTTTAGGGGTTAGGAGGTATGAAAAGGGGCTGAGTTTTGCTTGATAGACCTCCTTGTTGGTATCACAAGACGGGAGTGGAATTAAATTATCTATGAAAGAAGGAGTAAATCTTTCAACATTTGCACAGATTCACTAACAGTTCCAGTAAAAAGTCCGTAAAGAAGAATAATTATTACAGGAATCAAGAAGATTGCAGCTATAATAAACACAACATCAAAAAGCTTTGATTTCTGTTTGAAAATTGATACTTGCCCTTCTTGCATATGCGCAACACTACGACTCTCTATTTCCTTTTCTAAATCCTTAAATGTTGCTGGGCCATTCTTGGAACGTATTAATTGTGGTGCAAAATATTTCGAATAACCTTGAGTCGTCTCGAGAAAAGCTCCCCCCATATAATACCTCTTAGCTAAATAATACGAGATTATATCTGTTGCAAATACTGGTTCCTTATGAATATTCAAAACACCGCTCCATGGAACCGAAATCTTTTGAGAACCTTTCTTAAATTCAAGATGGTCTTCATATATACTAAAAGTAGCAGTTGGATATAGATAAACACCAACAACCATTACACAAACAATGATAATTAGAGACGCAAATAATGAATCTAAGGGCGATGCGTAGATAAATGATAAAATCAAAAGTAATAAAAGTAATGATAAAACTATTCCATACATAATCTTCTTACTTTCAAAATATATTTTTGGTGTCATAATAAAATTATTATAACACTATTTTTGTGGAGATTAATGAACGACATTAGAACCTCCTATCTAGTGGTATACCCTACTAGATGTTAACTGGGTGCCGCAGTGGAGGATGTTAGAACGGTGTTTGTGAAGAGAAATGATGTCACAATATACATCCCAAGCTTTTTTCTTTACCGCGTTAGCTCTCAAACATCCCTCATATCAATCCTTTGGTGCAATTTGAGTTTATATTTTATGAGTTCATCTTTTCTCATTTTCTTCAGGTATACACAGGGCGTGATTTGATTTATAGAATCAGTCTATCGGCAAACTATTGACATAATCGTCTGGTTGGGCTACAATAATATAAATAGTGGAAGATATAAATTTGCAATAACGAAAGCACTTAGTATGAATTATTTTCTTCAGCAGGACTTTGACAGACTTAACTTAAAGATCACTGAGATTTGCGACAAGATCAAACAAATCGGTCAAGAAATGGGTGAAAGTTGCCGGGAAGGTGCTGAGACATTCCATGACAACTTCGCCTATGAAGATGGTGAAAGGCAACAAGCTCTTTTGGGGGGACGCTTACGCCAATATATTTCTGTCAGAAACAACGCTCGAATTGTTAAAGAGGAGCCCCAAATGAATATGGTCACGATAGGAAAAACGGTGCAACTTGTCGATGAGAACAACCAACCCCATACCTATCGAATCGGGAGCTATTTGACTTTCGAAGATGACGACGTAACCATTTCGTACAACTCACCACTTGCGCGCCTCATCATTGGGGCAAAAGTTGGTGAAAAAAGATCTGGGTCTGTCGGCCATTCAAAAAAGACCTTCACCATCTCAAGCGTAAGTTGAGAATCAGTAAACAGCAGTACGACAGAAAACCCTCCTGTCGTATTTTTTAACTAAGAAATTCTTTTTTCAAATCAAATGCTTTATTAATCACAATAAGGCTAGCCTCACTCAAATTGTACTGACCAAGATCACGTGCCGTTACCCATGCGTATTTTTGATGTTCATCACTTAATTTGACATCCTGACGATCAGTAACAGGTTCAACAAGAAAATTAATTTGAACTGAATCTCTAATTTCCATTTGTTTTTCCGTTTGGTAGTCAAACACTGATACCGGTATGACTATTTTTACTGACATTCCTGTTTCTTCAAAAAACTCTCGAATTAGTGCTCTTTCGGTAGGTTCAAGCGCTTCTTTCTTTCCACTTGGCAATTCCCACATACCTGGATATATCATTTCGTTATCATGCCTCTGAACTATTAAGACTTTACCATCAAGAATCAAGACACCGCCAACTACTACTTTTTGTATTATAGTCTTTTGATTGTTCATAGTAGTTCTCGATAATTCTCGATTACTTTCTTTATGCCCTTAATATACAGAGCAACAATGGCAGTATCGTTTTCTTGTGCCCACACTGGAATCTTTATGGCATTCTCAAAAAATAATTCCGCCGTTGGAAAATCACCCTTTTTGTAGGAAAAGTGATCTTTCAAATATATTGGGAAAAGTTCCTCTGGCCGATTAAACAGAGGCAAAAGATTAAGGGGAGATGTTGATCCTGGACGATCCACTTCGTAAAGTCCCTCCGCCTTCAACGCGTCATAGAATGTCTCTATTGGGAGATTATCGAGTCCAGCTTTATCATACTGAAAGACCAGTCCGTACCAAGATGGATTCACTGTCGAAGGATACATGGGTACCTTCAAACCACTTAATTTATCTACCTCGCTCATTATTTTTTCGGCAAAACGCGATCTCGTTTTATGATATCTATCAAGATTTTGAAAATTCTCATACGCGATCGATATTGCCAGAGGATGGGCCCTGTATTTGAGACCCATACCTGTCGTCGAATATTTGTAAAGCGGATGATCTTTTGGGATTTCTTGTTTGCACCTTTTGTTGTAATGACCTAAAAGGAGCGCCTTATAATATAACTCTTCCTCGTTTGTAACCATTATTCCCCCTTCTCCTCCACTAACATTCTTTGGACCTTGAAGGCTCCACGCAGCAAGGTCACCGAAGGATCCAACTAACTTATCGTCGATCTTTGCACCATGTGCATGTGAACAATCTTCTAGAAGTAGTAGATCCTTTTCTTTACAGATCTTAACAATCTTTTCCATCTGACATGGTACCCCCCACATATGAGTTACAACTACACCCTTTGTCTTAGAAGTTATGTGTTTCAATATTTCGTTGGGATCGATGTTTCCATTTTCATCGCAATCACACAGAATAGGTTTGGCACCCGTATGAAGCAACGGGGTCACAGTTGCAAAAAAAGTATACGCTGGACAAATCACTTCATCGCCGAATGAAAAACCAGCGGCAACATACATCGAATGGATAGCCAACGTCCCAGAACTGCAAAGTAGTGAAAACTTTCTTTGGTGCGCAAAAGCGAAAGCCTCTTCAAACTCCTTAAATATCCCACTCCTGTCGTAAATAGAAATGCTTTTGTGAAGTTGTTTCACGACGTTTCTCTCAGTAATTTCGGAGATTGGCGGCCATACATAATGGGGACCGTTTTGGACGATAGTTTTTTCGCCGCCATGAATTGCCAGTTTGATATTATTTTTCATCGTTATTTCAATAGGTCCTTAGGATTATAATATCTTCCACTCTCTTTAGATTTATATGCCGCTTCAATAAAAGCCAGGTGACTAAAATGATTCTCGGGGCCACTAATATTTTCTTTCTCTCCTCTAATAACCTTCACGAAATATTCAATCTGATCTTGAGATGCGGATGGCCAACTATTTTCACGGGCAAGGGCTTCCTGTAATACACCATTGCTACTGAATCGTTCAATTTTCCCACGTTCTAAATGAATGTACCCTCTTGTTCCATAAACATTGAAATATTCTTGCTTAGGGAAAATAACTCTAGATATTAACATGGACCCCCAGATGTCTTTATCGTTGTATCTAAACATTATTTGCGCTGTGTCCTCAGCATCATACTCAATATTTTCTTTCGCATTACATGATGTCTCAGCAAATACTTTATCTGGTAATCCAAAATACCACATCAAAAGGTCTACCATGTGATAGCCCATATCAAGTATACATCCGCCACCAGCAAGTCTTTTTTCACCTCTCCAACCATCCTCTGGATGATCGGTGTAAATCGTGTATTTTGAATCTATATAAAATGGATCCCCTATTTTGTCGATTAGTTGAAGAAATGTTGAGTATATTGGATTAAATCTTCTCTGAAGCGTAACGGAGATGTTGACGTTATTCCGAATTGCCTTATCCCTTATCATCCTAGCCTGATCGAGTGACACTGCTAACGGTTTTTCTTTCAAAATATGTATCTTGTGTTCGATCGCCTTGATCGTCGCCTCATAATGACAATTATGAGGAATAGCGATGACTAATATATCCGGCTTTACCTCCTTGACCATATCATCCAAAGAAGTGAATCCTTTGACTCCAATATTTTCACTCGTAAATTTGTTCAACTTATCTTTATCGACCTCAACCACTCCTACGAGTTTAACTTCTTTTGACGCTTTAATGGCTGGAATGTGGTCTTCAATTGATTGATGACCGAGTCCAACTACTCCGATTTTTAACTGTTTGTGTATTTGCATATATTAGATGCCTCGCGGCAGTATGGAATACTATATCTAATAACCATTTAGACGTCAACGACGATTATCAGAATTCTAACGCTTCGGAATACAAAAAACTGGGGTTACAAAGTGTCCCCAGTGCAAAATAACATTGAACATGCCCAAACTATTCAAGCCTGATGATCGGAAAATGCCCATCCATCTCCATTCTCATGAAGCTAACACCAATTTCCCTTGCGAATTGACAATCTGATTCACCATTTCCAATGACAAATGATGTTTCAGTATCCATCTTCACTTCATGAAGAAATGCCTCAACCATACCGAGTCTTGGTTTTCGGCACTGACACCAGTCGCGCTTGAAGTGTGGACAGACAAACACTTTGTAGAATCCTATTCCGTGGGAACGTAATTGCGCAAAGAGGTCTGTTTGAATCTTATCAAATCTCTTCGTAGGATAACTTCTTGTTCCCATTCCTTCCTGATTCGTGACCATCACCAGGCAGTATCCCATCAACAATAGGTTTTGGAGACCTTCAATTACCCCCGGAAGAACTTCCGCTGTCCCGATATCGCTCGTTGTTACATGGATTCCTGAAGTGCTAGGTATCAGAACTCCCTCTCTATCAAAAAAAACAATTTTAGTTTTTGGCATATTGTTTAGTACTAATCGTTTATGGTTATCTGAAGTGGATAGTACACGATTATATATGTTCGGCAAGAGATGACTTACAGTATGAACATAAAATCATGTTC
>Ga0194054_10000477_pt1 | contig 20485 bp, 19 predicted proteins | sample SepL2210m_MetaG_FD_163628 | JGI IMG/M metagenome (GOLD analysis project Ga0194054, IMG submission 163628) | Anoxic zone freshwater microbial communities from boreal shield lake in IISD Experimental Lakes Area, Ontario, Canada - Sep2016-L227-10m | ecosystem: Environmental > Aquatic > Freshwater... | reverse complement strand
CTGAATGAAAAGCGTTCCGCCGAGGCTGGAGTCTGAGCCGCGTCCGTGTCGGACGCGCCTCTGATCCCGTCTCCTGGAAATAACCGGACTTCTGAAACGCAGCTTCGCAGCGTGCTAGGGCCGACAGCTTGTCGGCCTCCTGCACCGGGAGCCAACGAGACGCTGGCCCGGCTCTCATGATAAGAGTCCGGATCATTCCGAGGGCTGGTCTGAGCCTCGCCTCACCACGCTCCTTGCCAACACGCCCGACACGGGCGTGGCTACAACTTTAGTGAAACATCCTATATCCCACGGGCCGCGAACACCTCCGCGCGCCCGGCCTCGAAATTTTTGCGCGCCAAACGGATTCTTTCCTCCGCGCGATCCAGATCCCCGAGATCCTTGGCCTCCCTTTCCAAGGCGGTCATCGGCGCGCTGACTCCTGCAAATCCGAAATTCAGGGCGCTCCCCTTGAGTTTGTGCGCATACCTCGAAACCTCGGCCGCATCCCCTTTTTGGCGGGCTTCCTCCAAGGCATCCAACAGGCTTGGCGTCTGCCCAAGAAATTCCTGGTAGATTTCCAAAAAATCCGGCGTGTAGCCAAACGCCACCAAGTCCAACTGCTCCCAGTCGACCAATCCGCTCGATTCCGCCATTCCCAATAAAAAGGGGATTTGCCCGGCCCCGACAAGACATCTTTCAGAAATTGGTGTTTCCGGACCTTTCCTCCCCGGCGGGCTATTGCTCGCGGACCGCTTCCCCCAATCATTACGATGAAAACACTAGAAGCGGCATCTTGCCGCTTGAATGCTTTCTCCAAGCGGCGGGACGCCCTTCTACAACGACACCCTCTTTCCCCGGTCTTCCGTCTGATCGTAATGATTGGGGCGCTTCCAGAAACGCTTCGCCGTTCGCCCAGGGGACATCCGGTTCCCGCACATGCGTCGGGGCAAGGAAAAGACCGCCCCCTTGCCAACCGTCACGATCCACCGGCCTGTCGAGGAGGATCAGCCTCATGATTCGTATGCCCGCTCCCATGCGGGCGACGAGGCTCTCGAAAGTGGCGACATTCGGAGATGCGCCGGGGAAAGTTCTTGCGGCGGGTTTCCGGCGGCCGCTAGTTTCACGAAATGAATATCCTTGTGACCGGCGGGGCCGGTTTTATCGGCTCGCACATTTGCCGGAGGCTTTTGGCGGACGGGCACGGAGTCTCGGTCATGGATGATTTCAACGATTATTACGACCCGGCAATCAAGCGGGCGAATGTCGCGGGCTTCGGCGGCGCGGCGCGCGTCGTGGAGGGGGACATCCGGGACCGGGCGATGGTCGGGAAACTTTTTGCGGACGGCCATTTCGACACGGTGATTCATGTCGCGGCGCGGGCGGGGGTGCGCCCGTCGGTTCTGGATCCGCAGCTCTACATCGACACGAACATCACGGGCACGCACCACCTGCTCGAAGCCGCGCGCCGGCACGGGGTGGGGAAGTTTCTTTTCGCATCGAGCTCGTCGGTTTATGGGCTGACGAAGAAGGTGCCGTTTTCCGAGGATCTGCCGCTCCCGCAGACGCTGAGCCCATATGCCGCGACGAAGCTGGCGGGCGAGCACCTCTGCGGGAATTATTCCCACCTCTTCGGCCTGCGTGTTGTTTGCCTGAGGTTCTTCACGGTGTACGGCCCGGGCCAGCGACCGGACCTGGCGATCCACAAGTTCACGGACGCGATCCATCGCGGGAAACCGATCCCGCAATACGGCGACGGCTCGACCCGGCGGGATTACACCTACGTTGACGACATCGTCCAGGGGGTGATCGCCGCTCTGGGCTACGAAGCTGCGGCCTTCGATATTTTCAACCTCGGAGAAAACCAGACGATCACACTCGCGGATTTGATTTTGGAAATCGAAAAAGCCCTCGGAAAAAAAGCGCTGATCGAGCGCCTGCCCGAGCAGCAGGGCGACATGCCGCTCACGTCGGCCGACATCACCAAGGCGCGCAGGCTGCTCGGCTACAACCCGAAAACGAAGATCGCCGAGGGGATCCCGAAATTTGTCGAGTGGTACCTGCGCAAATGACCGTCACCGGGATCGCAAGCGAGTTGATCCGGATCCCGAGTGTCAACCCGGACGGCGATCCGGGAACGCCGCATACCGGCGAGGCGGCTTGCGCGGAGTGGATCGCCGGGTTTCTTTCCCGCGCGGGGGCAGAGGCTGAGCTGCGCGAAGTTTTGCCCGGTCGGCCGAACATTGTCGCCAGGCTCCCGTCCGATCGCGCGGGAAAGCCGAGGATTCTCTTTGCCCCGCACACCGATACGGTGAGCGTGACGGGCATGACGATCAAACCGTTTGGCGGGGAGGTGCGGGAGGGAAGGCTCTATGGAAGAGGGGCGGCCGACACGAAGGGCCCGATGGCCGCGATGCTGTGGGCGCTGCGCGAGGCCGCACCCGGGATCTCCGTGCTCCCGTATGAAATCTGGTTTGCCGGGCTGGCGGGCGAGGAGGCCGGCCAGCACGGAGCGAGGGCGCTCGCCGCACAGGAGACATTTGATTTTGTCATCGCCGGGGAGCCGACCGGGCTTGATGTCGTCCACACCCACAAGGGATCCGCATGGATTTCCCTTCGGACAACCGGCGTGGCGGTCCATGCGTCAAAACCGGAGTGCGGGGAGAATGCCATTTACAAAATGTGCGAGGCGATCGGATGCCTGCGCCGCGAGGTCATTCCGGTCTTGGAAGCTCTCGCTGATCCCGTGCTCGGGCACCCGACCCTGAGCGTGGGAACGATTTCCGGGGGATCAAAAAGCAACATCGTGCCCGACTCCTGCGAGGCGATGGTGGACATGCGAACGATTCCCGGACAGGACATCGCGTTCGTTTCCGGGCTCCTGCGGACGCGCGTGCCGGACATCGGGATTTCCATCAGCTGTTCCGCTCCGCTTTTCACTGATCCCGCGCATCCGTTGATCCGGCGGCTGCAATCCTGCGGGGCCGGGCTGACGGGCGCGCCGTGGTTCTGCGACGCGGCGGTGTTTGCGGAACGCGGATGTCCGGCCATCGCCCTCGGGCCGGGCTCGATCGCCCAGGCCCATACGTGCGATGAATTTATCCCGGTTGCCGACCTCGATGCCGGCGCCAGGTTTTTTCTCAAATTTCTCGATTCGCTGAACTCGTGAAAGAGTGGTCGGCAAAACCCGGTGAGGGAGGGATTCGAACCCTCGGTAGCCTTTTGGACTACGGCGCTTTAGCAAAGCGCTGCTTTCGACCACTCAGCCACCTCACCTATTGGTTTGTTGAAAACGACTTACGACTATTTTCTGACCGCTGAAAATTGAGATTGCAAGGCATTTTTAGTAAGCCTTCAATTTCCGCATGGCTACCAACCAAGCAAACGGGCTCAAAAGAATTGGCGAAAATCTCTACGGCAACGATCACGGGACATATTTTGCGTGGTTTTCCATGCGCGGCAAGCAAATTAAGCGTTCGCTGTGTCGCCGGTTTCGCTGCGGACGGAGGGCGCACGACGCCAAAGTTACCAAGGGTCATGCGGCTTTCTGGTCTCTGGCCTGAGAGAGGACTTCTTGAAGGTGATCCTCCAAGAGCATGGCCCTCCAGATTTTGGCTTGCGATTGCATGCTCCCGCCCTTTGTAGAGAGGGTCGTTGAGCAGATCTTCCAGCAGATGCGCCCCGTCCTTGAGAAGAGCGCTGCGCAGGGCACTCTCCAGGAAATCCATTGCCGGCTTCTCCCCGCTTTCCAAACGGGCACGCCCCTCGCTCAAGAAGGCGGTCGTTTCGCTGCAGCGGGCTTCCTGGAGGACTTCGCAGAGTTTTTTTTACTGTGGTCGGCCTTGCGGGTCGATGCCACGGTCAACTCGACGAACTCCGCGCTGAGTGATTCAAAACGCTGGCGGCCCTCCAAGGCTTCGCGCAGTGACTTGGCCTCTTCGGCAGGAACTCTGCGGCTGCGGTTGCGCCCGTCCTCCCACTTCTGGTGCTTGTAATAGGGGCCGTTGCGCGCTGTATCCCCTCCGCCTCCCGCCGCCTCGCGGTATTCTTCGGCCAGAGAGCCAAATTCCATGCGTTCGATGAGTGACATCTCCCGGAGGAGATCCCGGCGTTGCTGTGCGATTTTTTCTTTCACAGGGCGAATATGTCTCGTGCCTAGACATCTTCAAGAAAAAACTCCCTCGTGTCTCTTCTTTATCATTCTGCCGTCATGCACCCGCACCCTTTCCTGCCGAAATCGCCCGCACCCGTGTCAACAGATCGGGCGAGTTTTGATCCGCGAGAAGTGCGGAAAATAAATCTTGGAACAACTCAGGCCGGTGGGATGAGCGGGACGATCCCCTCGGTGAGGAACCATCCGCACTTGCCGTCCGGAAGACGTCCGTAGAACCATCTGCCGCGCTGGGAGAGGATGGTGACCGTGCCGCCATCGGGCAAGGCGGCGGTTTTTTCCGATTGGTCGGCCGGCGAGCTCAGCAGGGAAGATCCCCCGGTTTTGAGCACGAGGGCCGTGGTGCGGTCGGTGATCCGCGGGTCGCAAATCCCTGCCAGCGCGAGAGCGGCCGCGCCGCCGACAAGGCACAGGATCCCGAGCGCGAACCAGCCTTTGCCATTGGATGCGCGCAGGAAAGCCAGCAGCATGACGGCGAACGCGCCGAGCCAGAAGAAGACGGTGCCCGCGAGGGTCAGGGCATCCATGGGGATCCGCTCCAGCACATGATCTTTCCAAATTTTGGGGAACTTCGGGAGACCGAGGTCGGTGTTGGTCTCAAGGAGGGCGAGACGGGCCGGGGTGAAGCGCGGGTCGAGCACGAGAGCCCGGCGGAAGCACAAGGCCGCACGGGCTTCCTGCCCCGTCTGCCTGAGGCAGCGGCCGAGCTCGAAAAAGACCGCGGCCTGCGGCGGAGAGGATTCCAGCGCCTGCTCGAAAAGTTTCTCGGCCTGTGCATATTCCCCGTCGGCGTAGCGCGCGCGGGCGTCGGCAAGGGGTGCCGCCCGCAGGCCTGCCGCCAAGAGGATCGTGAACGCGAGAGCCACCAGACAGAGCGGGTTATTTTTCATGACGGAGTTCTTTGAGTGTGGCGAGGACGCTTTCGCGCTCTTCGGCCGATGGAGGGACAGATCCGCCGGCGGCAAATTTCGACTCGGCGTGGCGGGCGACCATCTGTTGCAGGGAGGATTTAATTTCCGACGGGAAGGACGAGGATTCGATCCTTTCCACGAGGGAGGCCTGATCGCCGGGCGCGTTGAAGCGGAGCGCAAGGAAGCGGCTGACCTCGTCGTAAAACGAAGCCGGGGCGATTCCCCCCAGCCGTGCGAAGGCCTGCCGGGCCTGTTTTTTTCTGGCGAGCGTCCTGCCCGCAGGGGAGGCGGAGAAGCGGCGGACCGAGAAGGCGATCACGGCGGCGAGCCAGGCGAACGCGAGCGCGGCATTGGCCGCAAGGAATTCCTTCCGGAAAAAGAGGGCGGTCCAACTGGAGGCTCCGCCGGACATGACGGTGATGTCCGGAGTGGGAGAAGGAGCAGCAGGCGCCGCGGTTCCTGTCGTTTGCCGGGGCGCGCCCGATGACGCGCCTCCCGCCCGGGCATCGACCGGAAGCGGATCCTGCGTGAGTGTCGCGTATTTTCCGGTCGAGGGATCAAAATAGGAAAACCGGACGCCCGGCGTGCGGGTTTGGTCCTGGCGGGCGACCATCGGAAACTCGAACGCTTTTTCTCCGGTGAAGCCGATCGCGTCGGCGGAGTGAAATTTGTCCGAGGGCGGGTAGGACCTCCATCCTTCGTCGCCCGTGAGCACCGGCGCGCCCATGCCCTCGAAATTTCCCTGGCCGGAAACCGTGACCCGGAGGGTGACCGGTTCTCCGCCGCCGGCTTTCTTGGGTGACACCGAGGTCTCCATCGTGAACTTGCCAACAGCACCGGAAAAGTCCGCCGGGCGGTCTTCCTTCGGCAGGGCCATGACGTCGAGTTTCTGGGCGCGGGTCTCGACCTTCACGTCCTGTGTTTCGGCGAACATCCCCTGCGGAATCGGCAGGTTGTTGAAAAAGGAATCGAATCCCTGCGGGGCTTTGCCGGGAACCTGGAGGCGGGCTTCGAGCGACGCCGCCGGGATGTCGAGCGTGCCGGCCTTGACCGGAGTGATCGAGCTCTGGAAGCTGAACACCACGTAATTGGCTTCGTTGACGATCTGCTCGCGCTTCACCGCATTCGAGAATTTCTGCACCGTGAACCCCTCGCCGCTGAAGTTCGGACGCTCGCCGACCTGGCCGCCGATCCGTGACTGGAAATAAAATCTGAGATCGATCGGAACAACCTCGCCGACATAAGCGGATTTTTTTGCGAGGACGAGGTCCCCGAAGAAAGGACGGCTGTTATCCGGGGCGGATGGCGCGGGACCGGACGGCGGGGAGGCGGGAATTTGTTGCTGCGGCTGGAACTGCGGAGCGTTTGCGCTGCCCGACACCGACAACCGCATCGCCTGTGTGCGGTAGGTTTTTCCCCCGATCGCGACATCGAACGGAGGAATCATGAAGTCGCCCTCGGCTTGCGGGACGACCAGGTAGGTGTAGGTGAGGGTGGAAGTGAACTTGAGGTTTTGCAGTTCGAAATTCGTCGAACGTCCGGCAAGTTTGATCATGAGGCCTTTGACAGAAATCGTCTCCGGCACCTCCGCCCCTCGCGCGCCGCGCACCGTGACGACAAGCTGGACCGGTTCGCCGACTTGTGCCCTCGGGCTGGAGAGTCCGGCGACGATCTCCTGAGCGCACAGCGAAGAGGCGGTCAGGAAAAGCGGAACGAGAATGGCCAGGGCACGTTTCATATAAAAATCACCAGTCACGCAGAGTCGTCTCCGTGTAGGGTTGTTGTATCAGATTGACTTTTTCTTCCTCGGAGTTCAAGGACTTGAGGAGGGCGCGGGCTTGGGCGGCGCTCATTTCGCCTTCCTTTTCCTGCTCATCGCCTGCGGGCTGCCCCGGCTTCTGGTCTTTCTCCTCTTTCTTGTCACCTCCGGTGTTGGCTTTCACGTCGCCTTCTTTTTTCTCTCCGGGCGTCGGTGTCGGCGTGGCGGCAGGCTTCTGCTGCCCGTCTTTTTTTTGATCGCTCGGCGTGGGCTGGGACTTAGGGGACTCAGGGGACTTGTCTTTTTGGTCGCCCGGCTTGTCCTTCTGGTCTTTTGGCTCGTCTTTCTGACCGTCTTTTTTGTCTTGCTGGTCTTTCTGGTCCTGCTTTTGGCTCTGGTCTTTTTGATCCTTGTTCTGTTGATCCTTGTTCTGCTGATCCTTGCTCTGCTGATCCTTGCTCTGCTGATCCTTGCTCTGTTGATCCTTGTTCTGCTGGTCCTTGTTCTGATCCTTCTGTTGATCCTTCTTTTGGTCCTTGTTGTCCTTTTTTTGCTCCTGCTGTTTTTCCTGTTTTTCGAGGTCTTCGAGGAGTTTCTTTACGATGTCGCGATTTTCTTTCGCCCGGGTGTTTTTCGGGGCGAGGTTGAGCGCTTCGGTATATTGCTCGATGGCATTCCCCCAGTCCGCTTTCTTTGCGGCGTTTTCTTTTGCGGTTTCGCCACGGCGGACGAGCGAGTTCCCGAGGTTGTAGGCGGAGTCTTCGCGGAGTTTTTTTTTCTCGGAAAGGAGGGCGCTTGTGAAATGCGAGATCGCCTGCTCGAAGTCATTGAGTTTGTAGGCGGAAGCCCCGGCGTCGAACTCGGCTTCGCGGGATTCCGGCAAGGACTTGAGATGCGTCTCGTATGCCTTCCGGGCCTCCTCGTAATTCCCAGCCTGGTAGCTTTGCAGCGCGGAGGAGGCGTGCGAGGTGCCCGGCAGAGCCAGGAAAGCCAGCCAGCAGGCGGCGGCACGGATGCCTGCGGAGATGCGGCGGCGTTCCCCGAGAAGCAGCCAGAGGACCAGAAAGGCAACGGCAAACCCGAGCGGCCATTGATATCGCTCGAGCGGCTGGCGGGCGGAGAAAACGCCGGTCTCCGCGAGATTCATCGGCTCGATCCCCTGCTGAAAAACCTCTCTCGCGGCCTCCGGACCGATCGGGACGTAGAACCCGCCGGTTTCCTTGGCGATTTCGCGGAGCCGCGCCTCGTCAAGCCGCGACTGCACCGGCTTGCCCGAGACATCGCGGACGAAATCCTGCCGGCCTTCGTCCGACCGGAACGGAATGAGCGAGCCCTCGGAGGATCCGATGCCGACCGTAAAGATGCGGATGCCCGCGGCGGCCGCTTTTTTTGCCGCCGCGATCCCGTCGGCATCCAGCTCCTCGCCGTCGGTGAGGATAACGAGCGCGCGGGTCTGGCCCTCGGCTTTCCCGAATGCCTCCGCGGCGATGGCGATGGCCGCGGCGATGTTTGTTCCCCCTTTGGGAATCACGTTGGTATCCAGCTCGTCGAGAGCGTTGATGACCGCGGAATAATCGAGAGTGAGCGGAGCCTGGAGGAACGCCGACCCGGCGAAGGCGACGAGGCCGACACGGTCGCCTTTAAGCAGGCGGATGAGGTCCTGCGTGAGGAGCTTGGCCCGGGCGAGCCGGGTTGGCGCCACGTCTGTGGCCAGCATGCTTCGCGAGGTGTCCACCGCCACGATGATGTCCCGGCCCTTTTGTTTGACCTCCCGCTGGATGAATCCGTAGCGCGGCTGGGCCAGGGCGACAACAGCCAGGCCAAAGGCGGCGAGGACAAGGCAGGCCCTGACCGCACGGCGCGCCATGCTGACCGATCCGGCGAGCTTTTCGCGCAGACGCGGGGCGACAACCCTCTCCACCAGCGCGCGGCAGCGGAGTTGCGACCACGCATAAAGCGCGGCAAAAACCGGAACAGCCACCAGCCCCCAAAGCCAGAGCGGGGACCCGAATGTCAGGGCAAGCGTCTCCATAATGTTTGCGAAAGCAGAACCTCGATGCCAAGAAATGCGAGCCCCGCGCCGACAAACCACGGGAACAAATCCCGGTATTGCGCGATCTTCTCGACCTCGACTTTGGATTTCTCGAGCTTGTCAATTTCCCCGAAGATTTTTTCGAGTTCGCGGGTGTCGGTCGCCCGGTACGCGATTCCGTTCGTGATTTCGGCGATCTCGCGGATCGTCTTCTCGTTGAATTCGACCTGCACATTTCGATAAACCGTGCGGCCGAAGGGATCGGTGAACGGGAAAGGCGCCTCTCCCTGCGTGCCCGCGCCGATCGTGTAGATCCGGATCCCGAGCGCTTTCGCGGCCTCCGCCGCCGTGAGCGGCATGACTTTTCCGGCATTGTTGTCGCCGTCGGTGAGCAGGACGATCAGCTTGGTTTTCGCCTCCTTGTCCTTGAGCCGGTTCGCGGCCGAGGCGATGGCGGATCCGATCGCGGTGCCGTCCTCGACGAGGCCGATCTGGAGCCGGTCGAGGTTTTGGATCAGCCAGTCGTGGTCGAGCGTCAGGGGGCTGACCAGATAAGGGCGGCCGGCAAAGGCGATGATTCCCATGCGGTCGTTCGGACGTTTCCGGATGAATTGCTCGGTGACTTTCTTTGTGACCTCGATGCGGCTCGCCCGGCTGGTCCCGATCGAAAAATCCTCCGAGAGCATCGAGCGGGACACGTCGAGGAGGATCATGATGTCCACCCCGCTTGCCTGGATGCGCGTAATTTCGCGTCCGAGCTGCGGGCGGGAGAGGGCGATGAGGAAAGCCGCAAGCGCCAGATAGGACAACCCCGCGAGGAACGAGCCCGCGCGCGACCTGCGGCGATGGCCGAGGCGCGCAATGGCGTCCGTGCTGGGAAACGTGATGCCCGCCGTGCCCCCGAATTTTCCGCGCAGGAAGGCGAGCGCCGGCACGAGGAGCAGGAGGAGCAGGACCCAGGGGTGGGAAACCGTGACGCCGAGGAAAGTCATGCCTTCGTTCCTTTCGCTCCGCCGGGCTGGACTTCGCCGCGAACCAGGCGCCCGGCGGTTTCCAGAAGCCCGATCATCTCCGACTCGCCGGCCTCCGCCCGCGCGAATTTGAGAAGATCGGTTTGTTCCAGGAAAACCGAAAGCCCGGCTTTCTCATTGTCCGTGAAGACCGGGTTCGCCCGGATGCCCTCAAGAAATTCCAGCGAGGTCTGGGTGGTGGCCCGCAGCCCGTGCTGCTCGTGGATATAATGGCGGATCGCATCCGAGACCGTGACCCCGAAGGCGTAGGGGTCGGCTCCCGCGATTGTCGCGCGAAGCAACTCCAGCGCGGCAAGCGCCCGATCTTTCGCCGTGGGCAATTTCTTTTTCGTGAAAATTTTCCAGAGCACCGTGCCCAGGCCGCCGAGGACGAGAGCGAGCCCGATCGCAACGCAGACGACCACCCAAACCGGCCACGGGAAAAACCAGACCGGGCCGACGATGTCGTGGATGGGAACCGGAGTGGGAGCCGCGATGGGAGCTTGCGGATTCATGCGGCAAGGCGTCGCTCGCGCTGTTCAAAGAACACGCGGAGCGACAGCAGGTAGTCCTCGTTGGTGGCGAGCGGGACGATATCCACCCTCCGGCTGCGGAACAGGCGCTCAAGCGACTTCCGCCGCTTGTCCTCGAGGTCCCGCAGCCCCTGCCGGATCGCCCTGCTGCCGGTGTTGATGTCGATCTGCCGACCGGTCTCGGCGTCTTCGAGCGTGAGAATCCCGACATCCGGCAGGGCGGATTCCCCCGGATCTCCGACCGGCATGGCCACGACATCGTGCCGCCGGCTCGCGACCGTCAGCGCCTTGCTGAAATCCGGCGCGAGAAAATCCGAGATCAGAAAAAGGACCGCGCGCCGGCTGGTGACCCGGTTGATGTAGTCCAGCGCCCCGGCGAGATTCGTGCCTCGTCCTTTCGGCTCGAAATAGAGCATCTCCCGGATCAGGCGCAGCGTGTGGAGGCGGCCTTTTTTCGGGGGGATGAAAAGCTCGACGTCGTCGCTGAAAAGCAGGAGGCCGACCTTGTCGTTGTTGTAGATCGCGCTGAATGCGAGAATCGAGGCGACTTCCGCGGCCAGCTCGCGCTTGCTCAGCTCGACGCTCCCGAATGTCCCCGACGCGCTCACGTCCACAATCAACATGACCGTCAGCTCGCGCTCCTCGGTGAACTTCTTCACGTACGGCGCGTTCATGCGGGCGGTCACGTTCCAGTCAATCGAACGGATCTCATCGCCCGGCGCGTATTCACGGACCTCCTCGAAATTCATCCCGCTGCCCTTGAAAACACTGTGATACCGGCCCGCGAACGTCGCGTTCACGAGCCGCCGCGTCCGCAGTTCAAGCCGCCGGATTTTTTTCAGGATCTCTTTGGGGTCGCGGTCCATCGAAGTATTAAGGTTTAAGTATTAAGGTTTAAGTTTCGGAATTGCGGTTGGAAGGATTTCGAGCTCTGGACTTATGCCCTAATACTTTATTCTTAATACTTCTTCTTCGCTTCAGGGGACCGGGAGTCCGGCGAAGATTTGGGAGATGATCATCTCGGTGGTGACCGACTCGGCTTCGGCTTCGTAGCTGACGGCGATGCGGTGGCGGAGGACGTCGAGGCCGATCGTTTTGACGTCCTGCGGCGTGACGTATCCGCGTCCGGCGATGAAGGCGTTCGCCTTCGCGGCGAGCGTGAGGAAAATCGTGGCGCGCGGGGAAGCTCCGTAGCGGATCATGCCGTCGAGCTTGAGCTTGCTGGCGGCGGGGTCGCGGGTTGCCCAGACAATACTGACGATGTAGTCCTTCACGCGATCGTCCACATAGATGTCGTTGACGATCCCGCGCGAGCGGATGATTTCATCGGCGTTGACCACCGCCTGGACGTCGAGGCGCGGGGCGGAGGTGGACATCGCGTCGAGGATCGCGCGTTCCTCCTCGCGGGTCGGATACCCGACATGGACCTTCAACATGAAGCGGTCGAGCTGGGCCTCGGGAAGCTGGTAGGTGCCCTCCTGCTCGATCGGATTCTGCGTGGCGAGCACGAGGAAAGGATCCGGAAGCTTGAACGTCTTGTCGCTGATCGTCACCTGCCGCTCCTGCATGGCTTCCAGCAAGGCGCTCTGCACTTTCGCCGGCGCGCGGTTGATCTCGTCCGCCAGAATCAGATTCGAGAAAATCGGGCCCAGCTTCGTGGTGAACTCCCCCTCGCGCGGATTGTAAATCAGGGTTCCGATCAGGTCCGCCGGAAGAAGATCGGGAGTGAATTGCAGACGTTGGAACCCGGTGTTGATCGAATGCGCGAGCGTGCGCACCGCCAGCGTTTTTGCGAGTCCGGGAACGCCTTCGAGCAGGACGTGGCCGTTGGTCAGCAGCCCGACCAGCAAGCGGTGCACGAGGGTTTTCTGGCCGACGACCACTTTGCCGACTTCGGCGAGGAGAGGATCCACCCAATAGCGGTTTTCCTGCACTTGTTGGGTGAGTTCAGATGTGTTGACGCTCATAGATTGTGTTTTACTTTGTAATGACAGTTTGGTGCTGAGTGATGAGACAGGAGGAAAAGAATTTTGTTCAAACAAACAAAACGGAAAAATGATCGGGGCGGCCGGATGGGGTTGCGGATTATTTCGATGGGACGTAGTAGGGGCCGACGTCAAACGAGTCACCGACTTGGACGGCGTCGTAGCGTGCCTTGTCGTTGAGCCAGACGTTCACGGATTTTTTCGAGCCGTCTTTCTGAGGCACTTCGACGGTGATGATGTAGTCGCCGTCCACGCTCCGGGAGGAGAACGTGCCGTGCCGGCCGAGGGTGATCTCTCGCTCCGTTTGCTCGCGCGGCTGGAATTCCTTCGAGACAACCAGGCCGGTCATCTTGGCGTCGGCGATACCGATCCCGCTTTGCCAGACCGCGAAGAGGATGAACCCGGTCACGAAAAGCCCGATGAGCACGGCGGAGACGATGACGCGGGCGGGGACTTGGGGCTTGAAGACCCGTGAGGAAGGGTTTTTTTTCATGGGGTCCGGTCCTCAGCTCAACTGCTTGACAGCCGTCGTGAGATAGACCGCCTCGGGGTGCCTGCCCCGGTATTTCGTGATTTCCTTTTTCCCGATGACACGGAATCCGAACCGCTCGAGGACCTTCGCTCCACGGCGCGACTCGAAGGTGACCATCTGGCCGAAAACCGACTTTTCCCCGTGCGATCTCAGGTAGTCGAAATACGCGTTGAGCAGGCAATGAGTTCCGGCCAGACCCTGCGCCTCGGGCAGGACGTTGAAGTGAAAATGCGCGGTTTTTCTCGGGACCGCCGGAACTTCGCGCCAGGAATTTTTCAGGATCCACTTGATGAAGTCGCGCGTCGCCTTGTTGTAGCGGTGATACCGTCTCATGCCGTCCGCGAAGAGCCGGATGTTGTGGAAAAAACTGTGCCATTGCTGGCGGAGGGGATGCCGCGAGCCAAGCAGGTAGCCTTTGACGACTCCGCCCTGCTCGAGCACGAACGACGACTCGGGCTCGACATCGGTGTAGTAGGCCGTCAGGTAGTCGGAAAAAAGCTCGCGGTCCTCGAAGACCGGGTCAATCGGCTTCCCGAGGAACCCGGTCTCGCAGCAAAGCCTTCGCACCGCTTCCCGGTCGCGGGGTTCATACGGACGGATGGAGATGTCTGGAGGCAGGGCCACGGGGAAGGTTTTACCCGCGATTTGCTTTTTCGACAAGTGCAAGGGTGCAGGACAAATTTCCTCCAAATTCTGAATTCAGGAGAATCTCCAAGCCCATGCGACTTCGCCAACAACGTCGCCCGGATGCAATACGGCACCTTCCGGGCCAAAAAACACTTCATCGGCTCCGGGGTCATCGAAGCGGGCTGCCGCACCCTCATCGGAAAACGATGCAAGCCATCGGGCCTGTTCTGGGGCGGGCCGGGCGCGGACAAAGCCCTCGCCTTCCGCTGCATCCATGCCAGCCGCAGGATGGACTCATTTGGGAAACACCGCCTCAACTCACGCGCCGCTGAGAACGACACGCTCCCTCTCGCCGCATGATTGAAGATTTTTGTCCTGCACCCCCTTCGCCGTTCGTCCTTGATCCGGGATTGACCTTTCGCGGCGTTCCGCTACTCTCAGGTTTTATTGACATATGAACTTGAACAATTTGACAGCATTTTCAGCAGAGCCCTCCTCCTCGAAGAACGTCCTTGCGAATGATGTTGAGATCCACGGGACATTGAAGTTTGAAAGCGAGCTGATTTTTGACGGCAAACTGGACGGGGAAATCCTCTCCGACGGAGTTCTGACGCTCGGGAAGAATGCGCAGGTGAAAGGCGAGATCAAAACCAAAGCCGTCACGGTCCACGGCACGGTCAACGGAAACATCACGGTGACCGAACGTTGCGAGCTCAAAGCCAGCTCGCAGCTCAACGGCGATTTGAAAGCGATGCGGATGGTCATCGAAGAAGGGGCCACGTTCATCGGAAAGTCCGAAGTGACGCCGGCCAAGTCCGTCTCGGCGGGATCGCGTTCCGTCGCTCCCGCGGTGGAATCCCCGCGGGCCAAGTCTTCAGCAGCGGCCGACTGACCCCCGCTCATGGCCCGCGGACTGCAGAAGACGCCATTCCGCTGTCCGGCTTGTGGCTTCTCCCAGATCGAGCCCGCCGGGCTGATCTCCACGTTTTGCCGATCCTGCGGGGAGCATTTCCAGATTGTCAGGAACGCCGGCAGACCGCCGGTTTTGCCTCCGCTTCCTCCGGCTTCCACCGCCACGAAGCGGACGGTGTTCTGTCACAAATGCCGGACCTCGCATCCGGTTTCAACGAGCGCGCAGAGCACGATCTGCCCGGCGTGCGGGGCCGGCATCGAGCTGGGCGACCTTTCGTTTTCTTCTCCGGCGTCTCGCCCGGTTGACATCCGCGGCAAGCTGACCATCGGTCCGGCGGGAAGCTTGAGCAGCTCGTGGATCATCTGTGGGGCCGCACGGATCCAAGGCCGGATCATCGGACGCCTGATTGCGGAGGGGGAGGTGCGCGTCGCAACGAGCCAAACATGCGCCTGCCACATCACGGCGCCGCTCATCGTCATAGAAAAGCGCGCGAGCCCGGTTTTTCTCTATCCTCTTCAGACCGAACGGCTGGTTGTTTTCGGGCGTCTCACCGGGATTGTTCACTGCGGAGGGGTTGTCCATGTGGAGCGCGGCGGGCGGCTTGATGCCGAGGTGCATGCGCGTTCGGTGATCGTGGACAAGGGAGGGAGCCTTGTTGGCGACTGCCGGGTTGCCGACGCCGATCGCACGGACTCCCCTGGTCTCTCCTGGACGGGCCATCTGTGTCCGGCCCGCTGACGTTTGTCACCAGAAACTTTGGGGGACGTAAATCTTGTCCCCGGGCTTCACCTTGATGTCCTTGGCCGGGTTTTTCCGGACTTCCTTGATGTTCACAATGACAACCTTGCCTTCACTCGTGTGGCTGACTTTGGTCTGGTCGGCATACTCGGTGAATCCTCCCGCCCCCGTGATCGCACCCAGGACCGTGAGGTCCGCTGTATAGAGAACCCGCTGCGGCAACCTCACATCCCCGCTCACTTCCACGAAGCGGGCGGCATTCGGAACCGCGAGCGTGATCGACGGGTTCGTGTAGATCTGTTGGGACTTGTAGGCCGACTCGATGGCTCCCTGCAACTGGGATTGTGTGGACCCCGCGGCGTGGACTTTTCCAATGTGGGGCATGTTGACAAAGCCGCCGCCGTCCACCGTGTAAATCCCGGTAATCTGGCTGATCTCCTCGGGCGGCACACCGCCGAGCCGGATTTCGATCTGGTCGCCCGCACGAAGCACGGCGTCCTGCGCGTGGACCACGCCTGACACGGCGGAAAGAAAAATGGCGGAAAGAAAAATGAGAAGCGTCCTAGTAGGCATCATCGTTCGTGTTTTCGGATATTCCCGCGGCGGCGGTTTCCTGTTCCTTCTTCTTCCGGGCGGCCTTGCGTTTGCTGTCCTTCCCGGCCTTGTGGTAATAATTGTAGTAGCTGGTGTAATACTCGTAGTGCTGGTCGTGGCGGACGTCCACATTGTTGAGGACAACTCCGAGGATGGTTCCCCCGACGTTGGCGACCGACTGTTTGACCCGCTGGAGCATGGCGCGCGGGAACCGGCGGTGCTGGACGACCACGATCGTGAGATCCATCGCGCTGCAGAGAACCGAAGCGTCGCTGACTCCCAGGATCGGCGGAGAGTCGAAGAAAACGATATCGAACCGTCCCTTGACCTCCTCGATCAGCTCGACCATGCGCTGCGAATTGAGGACACCGACCGCGTCGTCGGGCATTTGCCCGCTGTTCATCAGGTAGAGATTGTCAATCCTCGTGAGGTGGACGACTTCCTCCAGGTCCATCTCGGTCGTGAGATAATCGCTGAGGCCGGTTTCGTTCTCGATGCCGAAGAGCCTGTGCTGGGAGGGACGGCGAAGATCGGCGTCCACGATGAGCGTGGTATAGCCGCCCTTGGCGAACGTGTAAGCCAGATTGACAAGCGTCGTGGACTTTCCCTCGCCGGCCCCGCCGCTGATAATGGTGATCGTGTTGGCATCCGGGGATTTCCGGTTGAACTCGATGTTCGTGCGCATGATCCGGTAGGCTTCCGCATCCGGATTGTTTTCGGTCTCGTTGATCAGAAGGCTGATATTTTTCGGGATCACCGCAAGCACGGGAACCTGGAGAAACGATTCGACGTCCTCCATCGTCTTCACACTGGTGTCCAGATACTCGATGAAGAACGCGAGCCCGACACCAAAGACGAGCCCGACGACAACGCCGAGAAGGAGATTCAGGAGGACGCGGGGGCGGGCGGGCGAATTCGCGGGTGACGGCTCGGCCCGTTCCCAGATGGTGGCGGGATTTTGCGGCATCGTGCGCTCCATGGTCTCGGTCGTGAGGCGCATCTCGGCGGCTTCCAGAACGTTCTTGGCCTGGATGTAGGCGTTCTTGGCCTGGAAATAGGCGGCGGAACGGCTCTTGGATGTTTGCTGGTTCTCCTGGGCCTCATGGAGGCGGGTTTCGAGTTGGGCCAGCGAATTTTCGGCGATCTGGATATTGGCACCGAGGCTCGTGCGGAGCGATTTGATCTGGTCCTCCAGTTGCTTGGCCATCACCACCATCTTCGCCCGGAGGGATTTGACCAGCGGGTGGTTGACCCCGAGCCCGCTCTGGAGCATGCGGGCCTCCTCCGAGGAGGCCTGCTGGTAGGTCGGAAGCACCTGCGAGATCGTCGGATCCTGGATCTCGAGGGTCGTGATGCTGCGCATCACCTGGTCGTCGGTCAGCTTCGAGATCTGGTCGTATTTCGCGCGGAGGGCGGAAACCCTGAGCCGCTCGGTGCTGACCTGCTGCTCGACGGCGAGCAGCACATCGTTCGCGGCGTCGCGCGGATCCTGAACGCTGTCGGGATTGAGATCCTGAATCTTGTCCTCCACGCGGATTCTTGCCGCTTCATTTCTGAGATCCTCGACTTTCTTCCGCTGTTTTGCGACCTCGTCCTGGAGCTGGGCCAGCGAGCGGGCAACCATCTGTTGCTGGTCCTCGATGCGTTTCCTCTGATACTCGTCGGCGATCCGGTTGGCGATATCGGAAGCCTCCTTCGGGTCCGGACTCATCACGCTGATCTGGATGAGCTCGGTGTTCCGGATTTCCCGGACGTCGATCATGTTCCGGAGCTTGAAGAATGTCTGCTCTTTGCCCGCGAGCCCGTATTCGCCTTTCCATCGTTGCTCGAGGCCGAGCGCGTCGATGACCGGGTAGAGCATTTCTTTGCGCTGGATGATCTCGAACTGGGTGGTCAGGAACCGCGGGTCGAACCCCATGCCGTTCTGGCGGTCGAACACTTTCATCAGAGTGTCGTTCTGCTTCACCTGCATGGTGACGGCAGACTGGTATTGCTTCGGCATGAAGTGGGTGACAACCGCGGAGGTGATCACCACAAGCAGGAACACCAGAAGGATCAGGGGGAGCCGGACACGAATGACGCGCCAGTAATCCAAAAAGTGGAGTTTCAGCTCGCCGCTGTCGTTGGTGTTCATGAAATCGGGAAAAGGGTGACGCGGATCCGTCCGCGTAAAAAAGGATTATAGCACACCACCCGGGCGGCATGCAACCGGGCTGATGCGTGCCGCATGCAAAATGCGGGATTTCAGAAGGCGAGGTTGACTCCGGCAAACGCGACGTTGCGGGTGTATTCGAAGTTGATGTTTTTCGGTGCGTAAACCGAGACGAATTGGTAGCCGGCGCTCAGCGAAACCGTGCGGTTGATTTTGAAGTTCAGTCCGGCGGTCATGTCGAGGATCGTTTCGCTGAACGTGTTGATCACGCTTTGCTGGTTAAAATAATCCATTTCGAACCCGAGGCCGAGGTTCCCGGTGATTCTCGGGGTGAATGCGTGGACGACATTCAGTCCGGTGCGGAAGGTCTGGCGCTGGGTGACGTTCGTCAAGCCGGAGGGCTCGGTTCCGTACCGGGCATTCCACGAGAGCGTGGAGGCCGGGCCGAACTGATAGCTGAGGTTCGATTCGCCGTAGGGTCCGAAATAAGTCGAGTTGCCGTCGATCGGGTTTTGGTTGAAGCGCTGCTCGACGCCGAGGCGCGCGGTCCACTTGAACCGGGGGTTGAAGACCTGGTCGAAACCGACCAGGGCGAAGTTGCCGAAACTGTTCAGGCCCGCGCCGCCGGGGTAGTAGATCGGGTTGGCGCGGTATTCGACCAGCACGGTCGTCTTGGGAAGCAGGAGCCAGCGGGCGGACTGTTTGATCGTCTGGGAGACGAAGGACAGGGTGTCATTGAGCGACTGCTCCATGTAGCGGTTGGCGTAGATCTGGTAGCCGGTGACGGTCGAGAATTTTTCCGACCACTGGTAGGCGAGGTCGAGGGTTGTGTTGTTGTAGATGTAGTCGCCGTTGACGCGGTTCGTGCCGCCGATGATGTTGGTGTCCGGCTGCGCCAGATAGGCGATGGCCGTGCCGAACGAAATCATCATCTTCGGAGTCAGGCGATAGACGGCGTTCAGAGTGAACTGCCCGTTGTAATCCATCTTGTCGCCCGGGCGGGTGTAGTAGTATGTCGCGCCGGCCCCGAGGCTGGTGGTCAGCTGGAGCCTCGGCCCTCCGAACGCGTAGCTCACTCCGGCGGCCACGTTCGTGTAGAAGCTTTTGGTGGGGTTCGTGCGCGTGGTGAAGCAGTTGCTGTCATATCCCTCGCGGAGGGCGGCGGAGAACTTCAGCGGGGTGCCTTCCAAGAAACCGAGAGGATTCATCCCGGCGTTGTTCTCGCCAACCGGCCGGCTGCCGGTGTCGGTCGGGAAGTCCGACGGCCCGGGTGCCATGTAAAAATCGTTGCGGGCCGTGTTGACCGCCCTCTGGGCTTTCAGAACTCCGGGTGTGCCCGTGACAAGTGCCAGTGTGACCGCGAGTAACGAGAAAAAACGACGTGCTTTCATAAGTGATATTCTACTTTTTAGCGACCCCTTCCCGCTTGGCAACATATTTGAGGCAACATATTTGAAGAAAAAGTTTGTCACATTCCGCAAACTGGATTCTGTAAAAGATTCCAACATGGCCATCACCACCGTCACACTCGGAGACCGACAATTCCACCTCGATCGCGACAAAGCGGAAGCCGCCTTCGCCGCCAAAAAAATCATCAACGGACGGCAGACGATGTTTTTCAACATCCTTCCGCTCAAATACCAGTGGGCCTACGACCTTTATAAGAAGATGAAGGCGAACCACTGGGAGCCGGAGGACATCCAGATGCAGAAGGACTGCGAGCACTGGCGCGACACGGGCGGGCACATCTCGGAGGTCGAGCGGTGGATCATCAAAATGGGGATCGGGTATTTTTCCGCCGCCGAGGGGATCGTGGGGGACAACATCCTGCACGTGGTGCGCGAGGCGGTGACGGCCCCGGAGCTGAAGCTCGTGCTCGGCCGCCATGCCCACGAGGAAAACATCCACGCGGATTCGCTCGTCTATATGATCAGCTCGCTCGGGATCAACCCGCACGAGTGCGAGGCGATGTTCGATGACATCCCGACGATCAAAAACAAGACCGACTTCGTGGTCAGCAACAGCCGGGCACTGCGCCGCGACACCGACCTCACGGTCACCGCCAACAAGCAGGCGCTCGCGAAAAACATTTTCCTTTTCGGGCAGTGCATGGAGGGAACCCAGTTCTACGGGCTCTTCGGGATGGTGCTCGCCCTCTACCGGCAAAACAAGTTTCCCGGCATCGGGCAGATGTTCAGCTACACGCTCCGCGACGAGTCGAACCACATCGAGCTCCTCCGCCAGCTCTTCCAGGATCTGGTGGATGAGAACCCGGATGTCTGGACACCGGAGTTCCGCGAGGATCTGCGCGGGACGATGCGCGAGGCGGTCGCCCTCGAGAAGCAATTCATCCTCGACTGCCTGCCGGTCTCCGCGGTCGGGCTGACCGCCGACGAGTTCACCACCTACATTGACTACATCGGCGACCGGAGGCTGGAAGGCGTCGGCCTCGAACCGCTCAACCCCCAGATCGAAAACCCCCTCCCCTGGCTCTCCGAGATGATGGAGATAAAAAAGGAAACCAACTTCTTCGAGGGCCGCGTCACCGA
>Ga0194054_10000475_pt1 | contig 20497 bp, 14 predicted proteins | sample SepL2210m_MetaG_FD_163628 | JGI IMG/M metagenome (GOLD analysis project Ga0194054, IMG submission 163628) | Anoxic zone freshwater microbial communities from boreal shield lake in IISD Experimental Lakes Area, Ontario, Canada - Sep2016-L227-10m | ecosystem: Environmental > Aquatic > Freshwater... | reverse complement strand
AGACAGGTGTTGAGGAGCGGGATTCGGTTGTTGCCGTCCCGGCAAAGGCGGGAGCGGAGAGGAGGGTGGCTGCGAGCAGGGCCTTTGCGAGGCCGGATGCACGCCCGATCATTGTGTGTGTTTGAGCTTTCATGGTTAAAGCGCCGCCATTCTTACCAAGCCGATGAAAGCGGGATAGAAAAGAAATGTGACAATTTCGTAACATTCCATCGCGGCGCATCCCGGCAAGCCGCGGGCGGGGCCTTTCCGCCCGGTGACGATTTCGCTTCTTGTGCTTCTTGATTTCACCCGGCCTTGAGGCCACAATCCCGGTGTGGCTCAAGCAATCATGGATCCCGAGGAGGTGCGCCGCTTCGCCAGCGAGCTGAAGAGGTTCAACGACGACGTGCAGGTCCGCGCTTCCGCCCTGCAGGCCCGGTTTAACTCGCTGGGCGGGACATGGCAGGATCAGGAACATGAAAAATTCGCCGAAGAATTCATCTCAACGATGAAGGTCTTGAGGAAGTTCGTGGAGGTTTCCGAGAAGCACACGCCGTATCTCCTGCGCAAAGCGCAGCGGATCGAGCAATACCTCGATCAGAGATAATGCCATGGCGGACCAGGCCCAAGTCACTTCTTTCGACGCGCTCGAAACCTTCCGGACGAATCTCATCCTGTTTCTGAACAAGGCGCGCATCCGGGTGGACGAGATGGGCGGCGAGATTCGGCGGACACGGGGATGGCTTCAGAACGACCGGCGCGTCCATTGGGAGGGGGAAATCCGCAGGAGACGCCGGACGCTGGCTCAGGCCGAACAGGAACTCCTCAATGCCAGGATGTCCTCCTTCCGCGAGAATTTTTCCGTGGAACTCATGGCCATGCGGCGGGCGAAGCAGGCGTCCGAGGAAGCGGAGGGAAAACTGCGGAATGTGAAGCGATGGGCGCGCAACTACGAGTCCTGCCTCGCCCCGCTTGAGAAGAAGCTGGAAAGCCTCCGGGGCGTCCTCGACCACGAGCTTCCCAAGGCCGTTTCCTATCTCCTCCAGACGCGGGAAACCCTCGAGTCCTATGCGGAAACCGGAGCTCCCCGCGAAGTCAAAAACCCCCCCTCCGGGCAGCAGGAAAATGCTCCGGACCCGGCAACAACCCCGGAACCGCAGCCATGAACACCAGCGCCACCCAGCTCGCCCAGGCCATGAAGGAACTTTCTCTGGAATGGGAGCAGACCCGGGCGTATTGGCACGACATGAAAAGCCGGGAGTTCGAGGAAAAATTTCTCGTTGAGCTTCCCCGGCACATCCGCCGCGCGGTGGACGCCATGGAGGAAATCGAAGCCGTCCTGGGAAAGGTCCGAACCGATTGTGAATAGCCCCGTCGCATTGCAGGTCCATCGGAGCCTTGAGCTGATGACGCGGTTGAAGGAAGCCGCCGCAGAGTTCGCGCAAAAGGAATCCCAACTCACGCGCGACCACAAACTCCGTCGTGCGGCGGAAACCCGGAAACGTCGTGAGGAAGCGGACGCGGTCGGGAATTCGGTCGCCTCGGAGACCGAGAAGGTCGAGACGCAGTTCGCGGATCGCCAAGCCCGCGCCCGGGCGATATACAACCTCCGCCACGCCCGCATTGAGGATGTCCGCCGGCGGGGCGTGGAGAATTTGCAGGAACATGCGAAGAGGGAAAAGGGTCGGCGGCTCACGCAGGTACAGATGCGCCATTTCAACGCAACGCGGACCCTTCCTCTTGAGTTAAAAGCCGCGGACGAGGCCTTTGCCGCATTCTCTGCCGAGGTGGCGGCCGAGCAGGCGGTTTTCGCGCGGCTGGCCCGCCGGGTGCACGGCGCCTTTCGCGGGTATCCGGTTTTTTTGCGCCTTGTCCGGTACCCGGACGAAGTCAGAGTGACGGACTCGGGAGATCCGTTGCAATTATTGGAAACGCTTCGCGCGGGCCTCCCCGTCCTCGAGGAAGAACTGCGCGTCTTCCGGCGGTCTTTTCTCCCCAAGTTGTTCGGCTGGCTCCCCCGCTGCGCCGCCATTCCCCTGGTGCTTGTGACCTGCGCGTCACTCGGCTTTTGGACGGGAGCCGGAGCCGTGGCGGTCGCGGCGGCCTGTGTCATGGGCGTTGTGTTGACCGCGGGAATTCTCGTCCTCCACCGCATGGGGAGCCTTCGGTCCGGGGAAGCGGCGGAGCACCTCGCGCATGGCCTCGTGGAATCGCGGAACCTTCTTTGCGTCTGTCAGGCGACGGCACAAGCCGGACACGATGCCGCCCGCCGGAAGATCCAGGAGGACTACGACCGGCTTTGCGTTGAACTGAACACGCAATGGGCCGGGGCTGCCGAGATCGAGAAACCATTCGCCGCCAAGATTCTTGAAAAGATCGGGAGCCAAGCCCTCCGGCTGCAGGAAAAGAACGAACGCCTTTTTCTTCCGAAACTCCAGCGCAGCGAAGACGCCCGCGCCACCCGGATCGCCGAAATCAAGAGCCAAGCGGAGACATGGAAGGAGCAGATCTCCTCCTCCCACGCCGGGGCGGAGGCTGTTCTTTCCGCGGAAGAGGCGGCCCGTTGGTCGGAACTCGAAGCCGCGTGGACGGGGGCCATGATCCCTCTCTACCAGACTCTCGGGGCCATGAACGACCTGCTCGACAGGTATTCGCCCGCATGGGATGCCCCCTATGTGGAAAGCTGGAAGCCCGCCTCGGAGTTTCCACCGGGCGCGAAGTTTGCCGCCTTGCGCCTGGACCTGAGGGGCCCGGCCGCTCCGAAGGACCCCCGTCTGGCGCTGCCCGGGCCGGCACAGCTCTCGATCCCGCTGGCGTTGACCTTCCCCGCACAGGGCGCCCTGCTTTTCGAGACATCCGATTCCGGCAGCCCCGCGGTCATCGGCACGCTCAACAATATCATTCTGCGAATGCTTTCCACGACCCCTCCCGGAAAGCTGACCTTCACCATCATCGACCCGGTCGGCCTCGGACAAAACTTTTCCGGCCTCATGCACCTGGCCGACTACGAGGAGTCCCTCATCAATCGCCGCATCTGGACCCGGCGCGAACAGATCGAAGAGCGGCTGGCCGAACTCAACGAACACATCGAGAAGGTCATCCAGATGTATCTCCGCAACGAATACGCGACGATCACCGAATACAACGCGCAGGCCGACAGCGTGGCGGAGAAATACCACTTCCTGGTCGTCGCGGACTTTCCGGCGAACTTCAGCGAGACGGCCGTCAAGCGCCTGCAAAGCATCGCGGCAAGCGGCGCGCGTTGCGGCGTTTTCCCCCTGATCCATTGGGACCGCCGACAGCCGTTGCCCGACGGCTTCGTGCCGGACGATCTGCGAAAAAACAGCGTCTGTCTCCGGGGGGATCGTGACGGATGGGTCTTTGCCAACGAAGGGATCCGTGTGGCGGAAGCGCTCGCCTTCGATCCGCAGCCCCCGCAGGAGCTTGCGATCGAATTGGTTCACCGCATCGGACGGAGCAGCATCGATTCGAACCGCGTCGAGGTTCCGTTCGCACAGATCGCGCCGGATGATGCCGGGCTCTGGACAAACGACACGACCCGCGAACTCCGGATCGCCATCGGCCGCACCGGAGCCACGAAACTCCAGTACCTTGCCATCGGCAAGGGCACCCGCCAGCACGCGCTCTTTGCCGGCAAGACGGGCTCCGGAAAATCCACTCTCTTTCACGTGATCATCACGAACCTTGCGCTGTCGTGCTCTCCCGAACAGGTCGAGTTTTACCTGATCGATTTCAAAAAAGGCGTGGAATTCAAATGCTACGCCACCCACCGGCTCCCGCATGCGCGGGTCGTTGCCATCGAGAGTGATCGCGAGTTCGGGCTCAGCGTGCTTCGGCGGGTGGACGAGGAATTGAAGCGGCGCGGCGACATGTTCCGCGCGCTCGGCGTGCAGGACATCGCCGGATATAAAAAGGCGGGCGGTGCGGGGCCGGTGCCGCGGACGCTGCTCATCATCGACGAATTCCAGGAGTTCTTTGTCGAGGACGACGAGATCTCCCAGGCCGCTTCGCTGCTTTTCGACCGCATCGTCCGGCAGGGCCGGGCCTTTGGCATCCATGTGCTGCTGGGTTCGCAAACTCTGGGCGGCGCCTACACGCTGGCCAGGGCCACGCTCGGCCAGATGGTCATCCGCATCGCGCTGCAATGCAGCGAGGCCGACGCCTATCTCATCATGGACGACAACAACCCCGCGCCCCGGCTGCTCTCGCGCCCCGGCGAAGGGATCTACAACGATGCGGCGGGCGCCCCCGAGGGAAACAGCCCGTTTCAGATCGTCTGGCTCCCCGACGACGAACGCGAAGCGCAGTTGGAGAGGGTCCGCGTTCTGGCGGAGCAGCGCGGCTACGATGGCGCCGGACCGATTGTCTTTGAAGGCAACGCTCCGGCCGACATCCGCGAGAATGCCCCGCTCCGCGCGGTGCTCGACGGCATCCTGCCCGCGTCGCCCGCCGGGTCGCGCTGCTGGCTCGGCGCCCCGAACTCGATCAAGGGCCCGACCGAGGTCGTCTTTCGCCGCCAGAGCGGGAACCATCTCCTCATCGTCGGCCAACGCGACGAAACCATCGCCACCATGCTCGCCACCTCGCTGATCGCGTTGGCGGCGCAGCATCCGGCCGGCGCGGCGAAATTCGTTCTTTTCCACACCGCCGGATCAGGTGCCGGAGATCTGCTCACGGAGGTCGCCGCCGGCCTGCCCGTCACGGTGGTTCAGCCCGGCGATGTCGCACGGGTGATGAACGATCTCTCCGCCGAGCTGAAGGCGCGGGCGGCAGGAGAGGCGCCGGACGACGCGCCCCCGGTGTTCGTTTTCATTCACGGGCTCCAGAAATTCAAAAAGCTCCGCCACGAGGACGAGTTTGATTTTTCCGGGGGGTCGGAGGCTTCGCCGAGTCCCGGCGCCGAGCTCGGCGCGCTGATCTCCGAGGGCGGCAGCCAGGGGATCCATCTCATCGTCACATTCGACACCTTCAACAACATCGGCCGATCGCTCAGCCGCAAGGCTCTTGGCGAATTCGAAATGCGCGTCGTCTTCCAGATGAGCGCCAATGACTCCGCGAGCCTCATTGATTCTCCGCAGGCGGGCGGCCTGGGGCTTCATCGCGCCCTTTTTTACAACGAACACGAGGGATACCTCGAAACCTTCCGTCCCTATGCGACCCCCGCGCCCGGGTGGATTTCAGAAACCTGCCGGAAGATTGCCCCGGAGAAAACGTAACTCCCCCTTGGGGAAATAACCGGACTTCTGGAACGCATGCCGCGCGTGGGGCCGACATCTTGTCGGCCTGCCGCACCGGGAGCCAACGAGACGTTGGCCCCGCACCGACTCTCATGATCCCGCCCGCGCCCGACGGACTTTCCTCAGGATCGCGGAGCCTTGGGGACGCTCTGAAACTCGGGCCAAGTGGCAGGGAAACGGCCGGCTATTCGTCGTCGTCCACTTCCTCGCGCTCCGGCTCGATGATCTCGCCGTGCTTGCTGAATTTCCGCTGGCGCTTGCCGGCGGGCAACGGACTCAATGTCATGCCCACCGCGCGCCCGACCAGTTTCGGCTCCATGTCCACATGGGCCATGCCGGCCAGATCCTCGCGCACACGCTGCACGACCTTCATCCCGAGATCCTGGTGGGCCATCTCGCGGCCCCGGAATTGCAGGTGGACTTTGACCTTGTTCCCCTTGTCCAGGAAATCCTCGGCGTGGCGGACTTTCGTGAGATAGTCGTGCCCGTCAATGTTCACGCGGAATTTGACCTCCTTCACTTTCGTCACCGCCTGCTTGTTGTCCTTCACCTGCTTGGAAAGATCATAGCGGAACTTTCCGAAATCCACGATGCGGCAGACCGGCGGCTGGGCGTTCGGGGCGATCTCCACGAGATCCAGGCCCATGCCGCGGGCGCGGCGGATGGCTTCGTCCAGGCGCATGACGCCGAGTTGCTCGTTGTTGGCGGCGAGGATGACGCGCACTTCTCGGGCGCGGATCCGTTCGTTGATGCGAATATCCTTTAAGTTAATGGGACCTCCGGGTTGGTGTGGCAGACATGGGAATCGCGACCGGCAGAAACGCCGGCACGAACGGCACAGGGAAAGTCGGGTTCATGCGCGGCATGAATCAGCTTTTGCGGGAAAATATCTGCATGTTCAATGGGCCGGTCAAATCAGTCGGCAGAGGATGAAAGGATTTTGCACCGGCAGGCAAGAGGAATTTCTTAAAATCCGGGATTGGGTCCGGAGCCGGCGGCGGCTTGGGGCGTGCTGGTGTCGGCAAAGGTGATCACCCCGACCCCGCCTCTTGCGTCCGCCATCGCGATGTAGTGCATCCGGCGCGCGACCTTCGGAAAGATCCATTCGCCGTTGAACCTGGCATAGGCGGCGTTGAGCCCCTTCAAATCGTTGAGCTGGGGAACATCAGCGCCCGTGCGGGTCGGCGGCCCGAATCGCTTCACAAGGTAATTCCGCAACCCGTCCCACTCGCCGGCCGTCGTCAGCGTGTGCTCGGTCGGCCCGTTGAAATAACGCAGCTCCATTTTGCGCACCCGCCCGTCCTGGAACGTCAGCACGAGAAGGCTGATGCAGGCGTTCGGCTTGTTCATTTCGTAAACCTCCCGGCCCGGCGAAGAGGTCGGGCCGGGTTTCGCCGCGGGAAACTTGTGGAGAACAGCCCTGCCATCCCCCAGCTTCACTCCCGCCACTTCCAGCTTCGCAAACCGGCCCGCTTCCCCCGTGGGCGCGGGCTTCTTTTCCCCCGACGCGCAAGCGCACAGGAGGACCATCAGAACCGGTGGTAAAAATCCGGCGCGCAGCAGGTTTCGCACGAAAGGCATGGCCTGAGCGCATCACGGATGCGCGGAAATTTCCAGAACAGTTTTCTTGAACGATCCAAACGGCAGGATGCCGATCCCGCAAAATTTTCAGGAAAACAGTTGCCTTTCCCCGCAACCCGGGCGAGGCTCCCCATCCAATAAATTTTATGAGTCTGCATCCCAGTTTAAAAGGAAAAGGCGCGATCCAAGCAAAGCGCAGCGTGTTGAAGCGGTTCGAGCGGGTGGACCTTTTGAAAAAGCGCGGCCAGTTTCAAGAAGGCCGGCGCGTGATCGGTCTTCCGAAGACGAAGCCCGAGGCCTGATCCGCCGACGCGCCCCATGCGGCTGAATCGCTTTCTTGCCGCCGCGGGGCTCGGCTCCCGTCGCTCCTGTGATGCCCTGATCGCCTCGGGGTCGGTGGCGGTCAACGGCAGCCGGGTGGACAAACTCGCCACGCAGGTCGGGCCGGACGATGACGTCCGCGTGCATGGGCGTCCCGTCCGCGCGGCCCGCCAGGCGTATCTTCTCCTCAACAAGCCGCGCGGATATATCGTCACCCGCTCGGATGAACGCGGCCGCCGCACGATCTACGACATCCTCTCCCCGGAGTTCTCGACGCTCTCGCATGTCGGCCGCCTGGACAAGGACAGCGAGGGACTTCTGCTGCTTACCAACGACGGCGACCTCGCGCAACGCCTCACCCATCCCTCGCACGAGATCGAAAAAGAATACGAGGTCACCCTCGACAAGGCGTTCGATCCCGCCCACACGCCGAAACTCCTCAAAGGGATTTATATCGAAGGCGGTCGCGGCCGCTTGGAACGTCTCCGCATCCTGGCCCCCGACCGCGTGAAGGTCGTCCTCCGCCAAGGCATCAAACGCCAGATCCGGCTCATGTTCTACCATCTTGGCTACGAAGTCGAACGTCTCAAACGCACAAGGATCGGCAGCATCACCGACGCCCGCATCCCCGTGGGATCCTACCGACATCTCTCCCCGGGCGAAGTCGAATTCCTCAAGCGTGGCGGCTCCCGGCCCGCATCCCCGTGCAAGCCGGCACTGGCAAAAAAAACTCCCTGAGACTTCCGTCGGGAGCGCGCCCATCTTGGGTGCTTTTTCCGGCATCCTGCCGGGAAAGGGATTCGAATTGGTCCGGCAGGATGCCGGGAAATGGGTTCGATTTGGCCCGGCAAGATGCCGGACCATGCACGCTGGAAGCGTGCGCTCCGGTGCGCGCTCCGGCGCGCGCGCCCTTTTTTCTGCCGCGCGATCTTTTCTTTATTTACTTCACTTCATTGATAATCTAAGCAACATTTCTCCTATGCGTTCCTCCCTTTTTCCGATCGCGTTCCTCGCAGCCGGGTATCTGGGCTTTCCCCTGCCTGCCCGCTCGCAGCAGGCGCCTTTGAACAGCGCGATTCTGATCCAAAAAATCGAGCCGACATTCGTGGAGTCCCCGAAGATCATCAGCGGCTACTCGAAGAAAGCCCAGCCCCGGGCGCCGAAGTGGCTTGAGATTGACGTCACATTTGATCGGAACGTCGTCCCCAAAGCGCCGAAGTTCATCGAAGAGCTGACATTCAATTACTACATTCTCCTGAAAAACGAGAAGGATACCGAGGATCGCAAGCCGACTCTCCTGACCGGTTCGGTGACCCATGTGCATACGCCCCAGGAAAAAGGCCTCCACGCGGTCGCCTACGTGAGCCCGCGGACGCTCGCCAGATTTTTCGAAGGCAAAGTTCCGGTGAACGCGCAGCAGACCGTGGAGGATGTCGGGATCGAGGTCGGGGGGCTTGCCATCAAGACCTGGAAGGGACAACTCGGCGGCACGCCGCAGGCTCCGGTCGGATGGTGGACGGCCTTAGCCCAGAAATACACGTCCGCCTCCGGCTTCGTTCTCAGCAAAGATCAAACCCCGTTTGCACCATTGGAGTGGGATTATTTTGAACCCGTGAAGTCAAAATCCGGAAACTGACCAGACGGGATTCTTATTAATGGCCAAGCCGATTCGTATCTTTGCCCTTGATCTCGGAATGCAGACGGTGAGTCTGGCCGAGTTCCACAAGCTCCCCGACGGCGGGCTCAGCCTGCATGCCTTCCGCGAGAGCGAGCTGATCTCGGATCCCTCGGCCGACGCCACGCGTCCGGCCCAGATCAAGCAGGCGGTCCAGGAGCTGCGGGAGGCCCTCCACATCCGGGCGAAAGAACCGGTGAATTTCTGTCTTCCCGCGCAGTCGGTTTTCTCGCGCTTCGTCAAGCTCCCGGGCGGCGCTCCCGGGGATGTCAGCGCGATCATCGCTTTCGAGGCCCAGCAGAACGTGCCTTTCCCGATTGACGAAGTGACTTGGGACTACCAGATCATGGGAGCCCAGCGCGATGGCGCATGGGACGTCGTGCTCGTGGCCATGAAGTCCGACCAGTTGACCGAGATGGCCGGCTCGGTGTCGGTCGGCGGATTCAGGCCGGCCATCATTGATGTGGCGCCGATGGCGGTTTTCAACGCGTTCCGCTACAACTACCCCGAGGCGACCGGGTGTTCGCTCCTCATTGATATCGGCGCGCGCACGACCAACCTGATTTTTGCGGAAGGGGAGCGCGCTTTCAGCCGGAGCATTCCGGTCGGCGGCAGCACGATCAGCGCCGCGGTGGCCAAGGAATTCAAGCAGGACATCACGGTTGCCGAGCGGTTGAAGATCCAGAAGGGCTGCGTGAGCCTGGGGGGGGCGTATGCCGAGCCGACCGACCAGACCGAGGCCCGGATTGCGAAGGTCGTCCGGAACACGATGACCCGTCTTCATGCCGAGATCGCCCGCTCGATCAGCTTTTATCGGACGAGCCAGGGAGGCGGCCAGCCGGTGAGGGTGCTCCTTTGCGGCGGGTCTGTCAGCCTCCCCTACATGGTGGAATTTTTCAGCGAGAAGCTCCAGACCCCGATCGAGTTCTTCAATCCGTTGAAAAATGTGACGGTCACCAGCTCCGCTGTCGCGGAAAGCCTGACGGCGAAAGCCCAAACCCTCGGGGAATTGGTCGGGGCCGCCCTCCGCTCGACCGGAAATTGTCCGGTTGAGATCAATCTCCGTCCGCAGTCGGTCGTCAAGGAGCAGGATCTCGCCCGCCGGAAGCCGTTTCTTATCGCGGCCGCCGCCTGCTTCCTCCTCATTCTCGCCGCCTGGTGGATGTATTTCGACCACGCGGCCGGGATCACCGACGAAGTTCTTGCCGGCGTCAACAGCGATGTCTCGCGACTCGAGGATCTGGCCGGGAAAATCGACAAGCTCTCCGCCGAACAAAAAAAGCTCGAGGCCGCGGCGGCCCCGCTGATGATGGCCGTCGCCGACCGCGCCGCGTGGGCGGGGATTTTCGACGAGCTGGGCGCCAAACTTCCCTCCCATTACATCTGGATTACAGAGCTGCAGCCGAAGGGGCCGGCGAGCGACAAGCAGGGGAGAGGCTCGCCCGCTCCTCCGACGGGTCCGGGTCAATCGCCCCCGGGTCGATCGGTCATCACCGCCATGGAAATCAAGGGCTTTTACCTCGACAATCCGCCGAACGACAAAGAAGCGCGGATCGTTGACGAATTCGTCGAGAACCTCAAGGCCTCGCCGCTTTTCAACATTCCGGATGAAAAGGAAAAGGTCATCACCCAGAGAACCACGCCAACCCGGGAGAGCTGGGCGTATGGCTATACGCTCGTCATCCCGCTGCGCAAGCCCATCCCGCTCCCATGAACTGGTTCAAAGAAAATCCTTTTCTCGCCGACCTCGCCGCTGTCACGCTGGTCGGTGCGGGGGTTCTTGGCTCTTTGATTTTCCAGGCGGCCCTGACCTGCTCGGAGTCTTCGGAAGCCTACACCACGGCTGAAGCCAAACTTCATGGACTTCAGAACAGGGTCCCGTTCCCGAGCAAGGAGAACCTCAAGGTGATCCAGACCGCGCTCGATGATTACTCGACGCGGATCCAGGCGCTGGAATCCCAGCTCTCCCAAATGGAGATCCCGCTCGACGAAAAAATCACCCCCCAGCAGTTCCAGGACGGCTTGCGCACGGCAGTGAACGACATCCGGGCCAGGGCGGATGCCGGAAGCGTGAAACTCCCGGACAAATTTTATTTCGGTTTTGACCAATACCAGACGCAGGTTCCGACCGAGCAGGCGGCTCCCGCGCTTTTCCGCCAGCTCCTGGTCATCCAGTCCCTGGTCACCCGCCTTGTGGATTTCAAGGTCGCCTCGGTGGATTCCGTCATTCGACTGCCTCTGCCCGAGGAGGCCGGCAAGTCGTCCGGGACGAGGAGGCCGGATGCGTCCGAGTCGGTCTTGAAGAGGTTCCCGTTTGATATTTCCTTCACGGCCGAGCAGGGGAAATTCCGGGCCGTATTCAACTCGCTTCTCGGATCCTCGCCCTTCCTGATCGTCCGTTCGCTCGAAATCAAAAACAGCAATCTCCAGGCGCCCGCCAAGGCCTCCGGCGATCCCGCCTCGAAGTCCGCAGATCCCCTCGCCGCCACCGCGGGAGACAACGAGGAAAAAAAATCCCTTCAGGTCATCCTCGGGCGCGAACTCCTGAAAGTTGCCCTGCGCCTGGAGATGCTGGATTTTGCCGAACCGGCCGCCACGAAAAAGTAAGAGACATGGATTGGATCAAGACAAACTACGAACGCGCGCTTCTGGGGCTCTCCGCCCTTGTGCTGATCGCATGTGCCGGCTGGCTCTCGCTTCAGGCCCTTTCGTTTCCCGAAAGTTTCTCCGGCCGCAACAGCTCGAAAAAGCCCGACAACACGATCGCTCTCCCGGATGTCAATGCCGTGGATGCCGCGTCCGCCCTGTCGTCCGCGCCGGGCGCCTGGAGCCCGCACGAAGGTTCGCTTTTCGTCTCCAGGCCCTATGTCGTCATCAATGGCAAACTCTTCGATCCGCTGGAGGGAGGCGAGGACCTGCACCCGCCGATCAAGAATGCCTGGCTGCTGAAATACAACCTCGATTACTCCGCCCCGGATATCAAGGATCAGGATCCCGACAACGACCACTTCACCAATCTGGAGGAATTCCTCGCCGGGACCGACCCCACGAACGACAAGTCCGTGCCTCCCTACCACACCAAACTCCGCCTGACCAAGTTCGACCCCGTCCCGTTCCGGCTCAAGTTCAGCGGGGACTCGGGCGACGGCGAGACGTTCAGCGTCAACGCGAGAGACACGAAGGCGCGAACCCAGTTTCTCAAGCTCGGCGAGGTGATCGCCGGCACTCCCTACAAGGTTCTTTCCTACGAGAAAAAATCCGAAAACAAGAACGACATGGAGATCGATGCCTCCGTGCTCACCATCGAGAACACCGAGACCGGACAGAAAATCCCGCTCGTCTTCAACAGGGAAACCAACGATCCGACTTCCTACGGGGAATTTCTCTACCTCTACGACAATTCGAAACTGCGGGTGAAGAAGGACGACGAGTTTGTTCTGCCGCCGGAAACGTCCCGAAAATACAAACTTATTGACATTTCCTCCCAAGAAGCCCAGATAGAGGATCTTCTAACCGGACAAAAAATCCGTATCAAGAAGGCCGAATGACAAACGGCCTGCGTCCATGCTGCCAGAAACACTCATGAAATTGACTTTGCCTCCCTGCGGCATGAGCTTCCAGCCCATGTTGATAGAACCTCGGCCAACCGCCAAAGATGCGCGGGCGTCCCGCCCGCTTCTTCCTCCTCAAGCGGGCAGGATGCCCGCGCTCCTGGTTGCGATCCTTGCTCTTTTCTCTCCGGCTTCCCATGCCCAGTATCCGGGTGTCCAATCCACGGTCGCGGGCCAGGTTCAGCGCTCCAGCCAGACCATGGACTATGCGAGGACCATCGTTGACAAAGGCCGGAAGGCTCTGGAAGCGCGGGATTTTGAGAGCGCTTTTGCGTATGACAAAAGCGCGGTGGACATGCTGCCCGGCGGGGGGGACGCGAGCCGTGCGCTCAGGCAGGAGGCGCTCGACGGCTTCTGCGAGGCTGCCGTCCAGCTCGCCCGCCAGAGGATTTCCGAGGGACGTTTCGAAGATGCCAGGACCACCGTCGCCGTCGTTTTGGAAGATCGCTACAACCCGGCCTGCAAGCCGGCCGTCGCGCTGAACAACGAGCTCAAGAACAAGTCGTCATTTTACAGCCAAACGATGACGCCCGCGTTTGTGGCCAACGTCGAGGAGGTGAAGCAGCTTCTTCAGGAAGCCCAGGGGTTCTACGCCTCCGCCCGCTACGATCTCGCATTCAAGCGCTACGAGCAGGTTCTCAACGTGGACAAATTCAACATCGCGGCCCGTCGCGGGATGGAGCAGGTGAATGTCGCCCGTCAGAAATATGCCGACACCGCCTACAGCGAGACCCGCGGCGACATGATCCGGCAGGTCAACAAGGCGTGGGAGCTGCCGGTCAAAAGGTTCGGGGGCACGGGATCCCAAATCATCGAGCAGCCGAAAATTGACACCCGCGGCACGGCTTCGATCAACCGCAAGCTCGACGAAATCATTCTCCCTTCGATCAACTTCAGCGACGCCACGATCCGCGCCGCCCTCGACCAGCTCAAGAAACTCGCGGCGGCGGCGGACAAGGAAGAGCCGGACCCCTCGCGCAAGGGGGTGAACATCGTTCTCAAGCTCTCCGCCGAGCAGGAGGCCGCCATTCTTCCGTTCACGCTCACGCTCTCGGACATCCCTCTCCGCTCGGCGATTGATTACGTCGCCCGCGCCTCCAATCTCAAGCTCAAGATCGAGCCCTACTCGGTCGTCGTGGTGCCGCAGTCCGAACGGACCGATGTCCTGATCACGAAGGAATACAAAGTCCCGCCGAGCTTCATCTCGTCGCTCCCCGCCGCCGCCGCAGCGGCGCCTGTGGCCGGCGTGGCACCCGGCTCGCAGCCGGCCGTGACCGCCCGCTCGGGCGCCCGCGAATTTCTGGAAACCCAGGGGGTCACGTTCGACGAGGGGGCCAGCGCAAACTTCATTGCCTCCACCAGCAAGCTCATCGTCAAAAACACCCAGTCGAACCTCGATCTCGTGGATACCCTGGTGGAGAACTCCCTCACCACCCCGCCCAGCCAGGTGGAAATCGAGTCGAAATTCCTGGAGATCACCCAGAACAACGTGAAAGAACTCGGGTTCGACTGGCTCCTCGGCCAGTTTGCCCTCCCGTTTGGGACGGGCACTTACGGGGGCGGGGGAACGACGCCCGGCGGGACCACGCTTCCCGCCAACGCCTATCCATTCATGAATCCGGGCACCACCGTTCCCATCGGTGCGACTTCAGGAACCCAAGGACCTCTCACCGCTGGAAACCGCTCGGGAACCCGCGCCATCAGCGTCAATGCTCTGGACGGGCTTCTCTTCGCCACCCCGGCGGGTCCGGCCCCGGGCATCCTGGCCCTTGCCGGCGTCTTCACAAATCCCCAGTTCCAAGTCGTCCTTCGCGCTCTCGATCAGGCAAAGGGGGTTGACCTCGTGAGCGCTCCCAAAGTCACCACCAAGAGCGGCCAGCGCGCCACGATAGAGATTGTTCGCGAGTTCCGCTATCCGTCGGAATATGATCTGCCAAAGGTCTCCGGCTCGACAGGCTCCCAATTTACTCCCGTCACGCCGACGACCCCGACCTCGTTCGAAATGAAGCCCACCGGTGTGACTTTGGAAGTGGAACCCACCGTCGGGCCGGATGGCTACACGATTGATCTCGTTCTCGCTCCGCGGGTCATCGAGTTCGACGGGTTTATTAACTATGGAAGCCCGATTCGCGGAGATCTCTCGGCAGCTGGTACTGGCATCAGCAGAAATGTGCTTCTCACGGCCAACGTGATCAACAAGCCGGTGTTTTCTGTTCGCGAAGTGACGACCCAGGTGTCCGTCTATGACGGTTCGACCGTGGTGATGGGCGGGCTGATGCGCGAGGATGTGCAGAAAGTTCAGGACAAGGTGCCGATCATCGGGGACATCCCGCTTGTGGGGAGGCTTTTCCGCACGAGCGCCGACCAGCACACGAAGAGAAACCTGATCATGTTCGTGACGGCCAGCCTCATTGATCCCGCCGGACAGCCCCTGATCCGGGCGGACGAGGAGGAGCAAGTCGTGCCCGTTCCGAATGCCGCGGCAATCCAAGCCGAGGCAATCCCCGGGGATGCCCTCACCGTCCCTCTTCCCCAATAATCCGACTTTCCTCCGATGAAACAAACCGCTTCGATCTCTTTCCTCTCGTGGCATGGGCTTCCAGCCCATGTCTTAAATCGCATGGGAGCGCGGGCGTCCCGCCCGCTTCTTCAAGCGGGCAAGATGCCCGCGCTCCTGTGGACGGCAACTTTCCTTCTTCTCTTGGTCGCTTCTCCGATCTCCGCCCAAAACGCGGCTTCCCTTTCGGACCGCGAAATTGTCCGGCGCGAGGAGGCGCTTGTCCTCGCCGGGAAGCTCATCTCCAAAGGCGACCAGGCGGTCGCCGACAAGAATTTTGAATCCGCCTATGCCAGCTACCTCGAGGCGCTGGATAAAATTCCGGAAGGTCCCGCGGCGGCGGCGCAAAGGCAGCCGGCTGTTGCGAAGTTCAGCCAGGCCGGGCTCGCCTATGCGAACGATCTGGTGAAAAACGGACGTTATGCGGATGCCGAGCAGGTTGCAAAAACCATCCTCCTCCCGCGATACAACCCGGGCTGCACGCCGGCTGTCCAGTTCCTCGCGAATCTCGAGCAGTCCGACTACTACAACAAGACCGTGACTCCGCAGTTCGCCGCCCAGCGGGATCAGGTCGGCAAGTTCCTCGTCGAAGCCGACGGGTACTATGCCACCGGACGGTTCGATCTCGCGATCAAGCGCTACGAGCAGGTTCTCAATATTGACCCGTATAACAGCGCGGCCCGCATGGGGATGGAGAAGGTCAACAACCAGAAGAGCAACTACTACGGCGATGCCCGCAACGAAACCCGCAGCCGGATGCTCTGGCTCGTGGATCGCGCATGGGAACGACCTGTCAAAAAACTCCAGAACCGCGACACGGCATCGGGCGCACAATCCCGCAACATGGCGGGTGCCGGCACCGAGGCGATCACCGCCAAGCTGAACCGGATCATTATCCCGGCAATCAACTTCAACGAAACGACCATCCGCGAAGCGGTGGAGCAGCTCAAACAGATCAGCCGGAAGCTGGATACCACAACGGACGATCCGAAGCAGAAGCGCGGGGTGAATATCGTTCTGAAACTCCCGCAGGCCCCTGCGGCGGCGACAGCTCCAGCCGCGCCCGCCGACCCGGCAGCGGCTGCCGTGGCGACCCCGGCTGCGGAGCCAACCGCCAATGCCGACACCAAGGTGACTTTCTCCCTCAACAACATCCCGCTGATCGAAGCGCTCCGCTACCTCACCGAGCTGGCCGGTCTGAAATACAAGGTGGAACCTTTCGCCGTTTCCATCGTCCCCAACACGGAAAACACGGAGGACCTCCTCACCAAGGAATACCGTGTCCCTCCGGGCTTCATCCCGGCCAACAAGGACACCGCGCTACCCGCGGCTCCCGTCGCCGGTGGCGGCGGCGTGGATTTGCAAACCGACAGGATCAAAGGCGGGCGGGATGCCCTCCAATATTTGAGGGATGAACAGAAGGTTCCGTTCCCCCCCGGCTCTTCCGCCAAGTATGTGCCGGCCGGAAGCAAGCTGTTCGTTCGCAACACACAAAATAATCTGGATTTTATTGACACGCTCGTGGATGCGGCCATGGGAGTCCAGCCGACCCAGGTGGAAATCGAATCGAAATTTCTCGAAATCACCCAGAACAACATCAAGGAACTCGGCTTCAACTGGCTGGTCGGGCCTCTGAATATCGGGGGCGGCATGTATGGCTCCGGGGGGACGCCGGGTGCTGCCGGGACGGGCGGCGCGTATGCCACGGGGGCTGTTGATGGTTCCGTTTATCCGTTTGGAACGACCGGACAGGACCCGCTGACCGGAGGTTTGCGCTCGGGGATGGGAACCTCCCCGAATGCCGCCATCACGGCAAATTCGATTGATGCGCTGCTCGCCGGGATATCGCCTTCCTCGGCGGTTTCCGCCGCCCCAGGGATCTTCGGCCTCTCCGGGATTTTTACCAATCCGCAGTTCCAGGTCGTGATCCGTGCTCTCAACCAGAAAAAAGGAGTGGATCTGATGTCCGCTCCCAAAGTCACCACGAAAAGCGGCAACAAAGCGGTCATCAAAGTTGTTCGGAATTTCCCCTACCCCACGGAATTTTCTCCGCCCGAGGTTCCTGACGCGTCCAGCTCCGGCTCAGGGACGCGCACTATCCCATGGGGAACCATAATTTCCGGTGGCGCCGTCACTCCTACCACGCCGACCTCGTTTGAGACCCGGGATCTTGGTGTCACCTTGGAAGTCGAACCGGTCGTCGGTCCGGACAACTATACCATTGATCTGAACCTCTCCCCGCAGGTTGTCGAGTTCGAGGGATTTATCAATTATGGATCTCCCATTCTCGGAGCAATATTTTCTTTTTTTACATTCACCATAGATCAAACAACCCTCACCGAAAACGTGATCAACCAGCCGATCTTCTCCGTCCGCAAAGTGACCACGAGCGTGAGCATCTGGGACGGCCAGACCGTCGCTTTGGGCGGACTCATCCGCGAGGATGTGCAAAAGACGCAGGACAAAGTGCCGATCCTGGGAGACATCCCGCTTGCCGGCCGCCTGTTCCGCTCGGACGTTGACCAGAAGATCAAGCGGAACCTGATCATCTTTGTGACAGCCCGCCTGATGGATGCCGAAGGCAAGCCGGTCCGCCAGGATGACGAGCAGGAAGAGATCGTCGAGCCGCTGGGACTGCCCGAGTCCCTCCCTCCTCCGACCTTCCAGTCCCGTTCGATGGGCAAGTAAGGAAACGGGCCGGTCAAGAGCCGTTGACCCGTGAGGACGGATAGAAAGCAAAGTGCGGACCTGCCATGATTTCATCCACCGAAAAGCGCCTGCGCGAACTCCTGTCCGATCGCCTCCTCGTCCTGGATGGGGCGATGGGGACGATGGTTCAGCAATACCAATTGCGGGAGGCCGACTATCGGGGCGCGCGATTTGCGGGTTGGGGCGGCCAGGATTTGAAGGGAAACAACGACCTTCTCGTGCTGACGCGGCCGGATGTGGTCCGGACGATCCATGACGCCTACCTTGCCGCGGGTGCGGACATCATTGAGACGGACACGTTCAACGCGACGGGGATCGCCCAGGCGGACTACGGGCTCGGGGAATTTGTCCCGGAGATGAACCGCGAGGGCGCCCGGTTGGCGCGCGAGGCGGCTGATGCCTGCACCGAACGGCATGTTTTTGTGGCCGGCGCGATCGGACCGCTCAACCGGACGCTCTCGCTCTCGCGTGACGTCAACGACCCCGGAAAGCGCGATATCACGTTCGCGCAGGTTGCCGCCGCATATTTTGAGCAGGTCGAAAACCTCGTTGCGGGCGGGGTGGACATCCTGCTCGTCGAAACAATCTTCGACACGCTGAACGCCAAGGCCGCGCTCTTCGCGATCTCGGAGTATTTCGAAAACCACCCGCGGCTTCCTGTGATGGTTTCGGGCACGATCACCGACCTGAGCGGGCGCATGCTCACCGGCCAGACGGTCGGGGCGTTCCTGAATTCCGTCTCCCATTTTCCGCTTCTTTCGATCGGGTTGAACTGCGCGCTCGGGCCGAAAGAAATGCGTCCGTATATCGAGGAGATTTCCCGCATCGCGCCGTTCCATGTGAGCGCGTATCCGAATGCCGGTCTTCCCGATCCGCTTTCCCCGACCGGGTTCCCGGAAACCCCGGAGTCGCTCGCCCCGCAGCTCCGCGAGTGGGCGGAGCAGGGGTGGTTGAATATCATCGGGGGCTGCTGCGGAACGACGCCCGCCCACATTCGCGCGATGGCCGAGGCGGTGAAAGGCCTGCCTCCGCGCCCGATTCCCGGGCGTGAGACAACCCTGCGGCTCAGCGGGCTCGAGCCGTTCACGGCAAGGCCGGAGATCCCGTTCATCAATGTCGGCGAGAGGACAAATGTCACCGGCTCGCCGAATTTTTCCAAGCTGATCCTCGCGGGCAATTACGACGGGGCGCTGGCCGTGGCGCGCCAGCAGGTCGAGGCCGGCGCCCAGATGATTGATATCAACATGGACGAGGGGATGCTCGACGGAGCCGCGGCCATGACGAAGTTCCTGAACCTGATCGCGGGCGAGCCGGATATTTCCCGCGTGCCGGTGATGATAGACTCCTCGAAGTGGGAGGTCATCGAGGCCGGCCTGCGCTGCGTGCAGGGGAAGTCCGTGGTGAACTCGATCAGCCTCAAGGAGGGCGTGGAAAAATTCCAGGCGCGGGCCCGGCTGGTCCGGAGGTATGGCGCGGCGGCCGTGGTGATGGCGTTCGACGAGCAGGGCCAGGCGGACACGCTCGGGCGGAAAATCCAGATCTGCTCGCGCGCCTATCGGATCCTCGTCGAGGAGGTCGGCTTCGCGCCGGAGGACATCATTTTCGATCCGAACGTCCTCACGGTTGCCACCGGCATCGAGGAGCACAACGGGTATGCCGTCGCGTTCATCGAGGCCACGCGCTGGATCAAGGCCAACCTCCCGCACGCGCGGGTCAGCGGCGGCATCAGCAATATCTCGTTCGCGTTCCGTGGGAACAACCCGGTCCGCGAGGCGATGCACTCGGCGTTCCTTTTCCATGCGATCGGGGCGGGGCTCGACATGGGCATCGTGAACGCGGGAATGCTCGGGGTTTATGAGGAAATCCCGAAGGCCCTCCTCGGGCTGGTTGAAGATGTCCTTTTAAACCGCCGCCCGGATGCCACCGAGCGCCTGGTAACGTTTGCGGACACGATCAAATCCCGGTCGAGCGGCAACATCGCCCCGACCGCGGATCTGTCGTGGCGCGATCGCGCGGTCGAGGAACGGCTCAAACACGCGCTCATCAAGGGGATCGTGGATTTTGTGGAGGCCGACACCGAAGAGGCGCTCGAAAAATACCGGCGCGCGCTTCTCGTGATCGAAGGCCCGCTCATGGATGGCATGAAAGTCGTCGGAGACCTTTTCGGCGCGGGAAAAATGTTCCTGCCGCAGGTGGTGAAAAGCGCGCGCGTGATGAAGAAGTCGGTCGCATGGCTCGCCCCCCACATGGATGCCGAGCGCGCCGCGGACCCGCGCGCCCGCCGGCAGGGACGGATCCTCATGGCCACGGTCAAAGGCGATGTGCATGACATCGGAAAAAACATCGTGGGCGTCGTCCTGGCCTGCAACAACTACGAGGTCATTGACCTCGGGGTGATGGTGCCGTGCGAGAAAATCCTCGCGACCGCCCGTGAGAAAAATTGCGATATCATCGGCCTCTCCGGCCTGATCACCCCGTCGCTCGACGAGATGATTCATGTGGCCGCGGAAATGCAGCGCGAAGGGTTTGAGATCCCGCTCGTGATCGGCGGGGCCACCACCAGCAGGATGCACACCGCCGTGAAGGTCGCCCGGCACTACGCGCGCGGAGTCGTCCATGTGCTCGACGCCTCCCGCTCGGTCAATGTCGTCGGCGCCCTTCTCAGCCCGGAACAGAAGCCCGCGTTTCTCGCGGGGCTCAACGCGGACTACGAACAGCTCCGCCTGGAACATGCGGACAGGCAGGCCGCGCGCCCGCAGCTCACGTTCCAGGAGGCCTCGGCAAACAGGTTCGAGGCGTCGTGGTC
>Ga0194054_10000467_pt1 | contig 20640 bp, 21 predicted proteins | sample SepL2210m_MetaG_FD_163628 | JGI IMG/M metagenome (GOLD analysis project Ga0194054, IMG submission 163628) | Anoxic zone freshwater microbial communities from boreal shield lake in IISD Experimental Lakes Area, Ontario, Canada - Sep2016-L227-10m | ecosystem: Environmental > Aquatic > Freshwater... | reverse complement strand
TCGGAATATACTGTCAAGGGTTTTTCAAAAGTTTTTTAAACTTTTTTAATTTATTTTAAAACGCTTCTAATGCGTCGCCGCCCGGTTCTAAATCGTTCACGAAGCCGCCCAATTCTGAATGGCTGCCCTTTTGTTTATAGAATGATTCTATAACGTGCTGGGCGTCGCCGCTTCTGCACACGTCTAAATACTGACAGGGCATTTTACCAAAAAGCCCGTAACATTGCGACGTATTGCGAAGGTAAACCCCGGTTTTACGCGCTTTTTTTAATAGGGCTATCCAGTGCCATAATTCTTCGGTTAATTTTTCTTTTTGAAATGTTTCTATAGGTATCATTTCACGGTGGAACGCGCCGGGTTCCTGCAGCTTTTCGGTTAACCTTTCGCAAAAATCCACGTCCGTTTCTGCAATTGCCTGTTTTAATCGGTTTGGGTTTTTGCCTTCGGTTTCCGCGTCCATTTTGCGCTTTTCAAATTCGGTATCTGTTTCCCCGAATTTTTGACGCACCCCGGGCTTGGTTGCAATATCATAAATAATGCCGGCTATTTTTATGCCCAGTATTTGTTCTATCATTACTGCATACAACGCAATTTGGCTATCACTCCACAACTTGTCAAGGTATCCCCTGTCAATTGTCGTGGCGGTTTTGTGTTCTAATATGTAGTAATGCCCGGTTGCGTAATCCATTACTATGCCGTCAACTTTTCCCCCTATTGCAAAATCACGGTTTCGGCAGCGGTTTTTTGCGAATGGGCTATATATTTCACCCAAAAATTGAAATTCAGTGGCTACGGCTTTGAAAGGCGAATTTTCTATCGGGTATTTTCCTGCATACGCCCGCATAATAGCCGAACCCAAATTATAAAATTTGCGACTTTCGGGCTGCATATTTTCCGGGTTTGGGGTTGGGTTCCCGTCCTGCAATTCGCTGCCCATTTCCTGGATGATTTTTTCGACGGGTTCGCCGTTGTAATACTTTTCCCATGCCGTGTGCATAAGTGTGCCAAATCGCATTGCTGTATCATTTGCATTAATCGGTACAATTTTTAAATTGTTTCTGTAATAATCAATGCGCTGGCAGTTGCGAAAAGATGAAAGGCGCGAAAATGTTAATAATTCCCGGTCGCCCAGTTCGCAAGGTTTCGCCCTGCTTAATAGTGTTTGTGTGTCAAGCGGTAAAAGTCCGCTTTGTTCTGATTTACCCATTTTTTTTCCTTTGCCGGGTTTTTAATTCGCCCGGGCTTCTTTGCGTTTTACCCACGCATTAATTAGATTCTGATTACGTTTTGCCGCGTATGTTTTTACACTTTCGCAATCAATTAACGGGCGGTCACTGTAGTGCCATTCTGTTTTTTCTATTTGTTTCAAAACGCCTTTCCAAACCAGCCCTTTTACTGTCGATTTTTTAATATTAAGATGTTCGGCAGCTTGTTCATAAGTCAAGCCCTTTAAATCGTCAATATTAAATGAGTTTTTTTCTTGTGCCATGTTGCATTCCCCCTATATATAGTGGTATAATATTTTCGGCACACCAACCACCTTTCTCCGAACGGATAGAAGAAAGCCCCGCAGTCGGCAAACGCTGCGGGGTTTTCCCGTTTAAACGTTTCAATTATTCCCCCTTTCAATAGTTTTATTCCGCATTTAATATACACCCCCTGGCATATACTGTCAATAGATTTTTAAAAAAAATATCAAAAAATAATTTAATAAAATCATTGACAGTATATTATTAACGGGTGTATACTTTTTACACCCGAAAAATCACGGGTAAAAAAAAGGTGGTAAACAATGAATTTCAGTGCAAACAAAAACGATTTCTTGGCAGCCTTGCGGGTTGCCGGGCGTGCAGTATCTACAAAATCGCCGCGTCCTATATTATCTCATGTATTAATTGAGATAACATCGGAAGGCGGCAAAATATCGGGTACTGACTTGGAATTAACGGCAAAAAGTGCGTTTAAACTGTCCGGTTTAATGACAGAATTGGGCAGCGTCGCAGTCCCGGCGGCTATGCTTAATAAAATAATCGCCGCGCTTCCTGCAGGTGATATTAATTTCACAACTGCCCCCAACGGTCAATTTGTTTTACAAACGGGGAAAATAAAACAAGGTATAAATAGCTTGCCCGGCGAAGAATTCCCGAACCCCGCCACGCCCGACGAAGAAAAGAAAATTAAAATTGAATTGTCGCAATTACAAAGAATGCTAAAAAGTACAATATTTGCAACGGGCGACGACGCAGCCCGCCCGCTAATCGCCGGGGTGAATTTTAAAGTCGCTTGCAATGAAATAACTGCAGCGGCTACGGATACCCACCGCCTTGCTGTGTCCCCCGGGGTGCTTATTAAAAACGAAGGCGTGGCGGGGCTGATGGAAACATTTAATTTTACTATGCCCGGCAGAATGGGCGAAGAAATTTTACAACTGAAAGAAATAGGGGCGGCGACTATAGCGGTAAATAAAAATTATTTAAAATTAACTGTGGGCGATATTGAAATATCGACGCAGTTAATTGCCGGAGTATACCCGCCGTGGGAAAGGCTTTTACCTGATTTTACCGAAATGAGTAATAAATGGGTTATTAAAACGGAAATTCTAATGCCCGCGCTGCAGCGTGCCAATATTGTTTCATCAACTGCCGTAAATAAAATCCGCATGGAAACAAAAGGCGATAATATATTAATTCGCACAAATTCCGCAGAATTCGGGTATTCCGAAGAAAACATACCGGCAGAAATAGAAGGCGAAAAAACCTTTTATATAAATGTTAAATTTTTTATAGATATTTTGGCGGCTTATAATGGCGAAGCCGTCGTAATATCTGCCCAGCCTGCTGACTTGCGCCCGGTTGCTATCACGTTTCCCGACGAACCCGGGGCAGTTAATATCATAATGCCAATGGATAGCAGCGGCATTTAATAGCAGCGAAAAAGTGACAATTTAATAATATGCCGTGGGGGTTCGGAAGCCCCCGACATATCAAAATAAAAAGGGGCTAAAAATGCAAATTGCAGGATTTTTACAAAATCACGGTATCGACATTATCAATGCTGTGTTAATGCTTGTGGGCGTGCTTATCGGAAAAGGTTTTATCAAAGATAAAACTATTGAAAAAATCTACGAAGTCGCCGTGGCTATTGCTGAACAATGGAAAAAAAATCAAGCGAAAAAAGGCGTATTCGTCGTGGGCGACGCTGCCAAACAGGTCGCTATTGACTATTTAAGCCGAAATTTACCGGCGGGCGTGCCTGTCGATACTGAAAAATTGGAAGGCATGGTTTACAAGGTTACAAATTCCCCGGGGTCAATACAAGTAAATAAAATTATTGAAAAAGCCGAAATAAAACCGGGCTGGGGTGATAGCCCGACGACTTGCACGGAAAAGCCGCCCCGCGCCCGGGGTGCTGACGGCAAATACAAGCCGAACGAATAAACGATAAAAAATAGCCATTAAAAAAATCCCTCGACTGAATAGCCGGGGGATTTTTTTACATATTTTTTCACTGATATATATTATGCGGCTTCTGCTGTTTCCTGAATGTATGCAATAGCTTTTTTTACGTCGCTATGTTTAAATAAACCGTGAAATTCAAAGTGCCAAGTTTCCCAGCACGAACGCACGAAGCCGAATTCTGCTAAAAACTTTTCGCTTTTTTCCTGTGAACCTGTAATCACATTCATATAGCCCATATCGACGTCAAGGGCTGCCCCTGCTTCGTGAAATGATTTTCCCGGGGTTGCTGCCAGTTCCGGTTTCGCAGCGTGTAAATTAACCTGTTGTTGGTGCGTTCTGCCTGCGTCGGTTATTAAGATCGGTAATTTGTACCGCCTTAAAAATTCGTTTCGCATTTTTTCGGCAGCCTTTGCCGCGTTTGCTTCAAGCCAAAATTTAACGATTTTCCATTGATTTTTTTTATCCTTTTGCGGGTATCGAAAATCAATAAATAATATATTAATCATGGTATAACCCCTTTGAATTTTGCTAAAAATCCTATTAATAGCCCGACAAGCGCAATTAATAAATTAAATACCCATTGCGCCACTTTTCCCCCGCCCTGTATTGTCGCTTTGTCTAATTCAAGTGTATTTAATTTTATTTCGATTTTCTGTAATTGGTCGCTTATATTTTGTACTGTTGTTGTTTTTGTACAATGGCTGGGGTCGGGGTGTTTAATCGTTGCTGTCAATTCGGCATTTGATTTTATTAAATCATTTAACGCCGTCCATACTCGTTCTTCGAATTTATCTATTCGCTGATTTAACGAATAATAAGCCGTACTATCATTTATCGGTGGTGTATTCAGTGGCATTATAAACCCCTTTCATAATAATGCCCGAATTATAGCAATAAATTAATACTGCGTATACATTATTCGGGCGGGTTTTTATTTTTTCTTTTATCTAAATTTGTCAAGGCTGCAATAATTTCGCGCCTGTATTCCACTTGCGTGTTTATTGTTTCGCCCAGTTCTTTTAATTCTGCGACGTTTTCGGATAGAATTATTTTTAATTCTGCCTGTGTTTTTGTCGCTAATTCTTCGGCTGTGTAATTTGCCATTTTAATTATTCCCCCTTTTTAAAGTGAACGAACCGGCAAACAATATAAATTACTCATTGGGTAGGTTATTGATTCGTAACTCGTGCCGCCGTCGTATAATGATATTCGCCATGCGTTGCCGCTGTACGCTGCGTATGCTGTACTTGTCCAGTAATTGCTTTGAAGGTTCGCGGCAAATCCTGCAGGTATTAAAGGGTTGCCGCTGCCTTTTGAAAAATCCAAAAGTGTTAATAATTCAAATAAATTCGGCATTCTCCAATCATTAAACCCGCCGTAATTCAAATCGTTACATAATGATATAAATTCTGCCCATTTATAATATGCGGGCGTCGTTAATCCGTACCCGTCTAAAAGCCACGGGGTCGGTATCCAGTAATCTGTCCAATCTGCCCCCCAGTACGGTTCCGACGCTGCCCCGGAAGTGTGCGAACCTTTGCAAATTACTGCCTTCGGTAATCGTTTCCAATAGGTTAACCAATCCCCGCCGCTGTCCGGTTCGCTGCTATAATTTGCCGTGTGGTCGTATATACATTCAAAATTACTCGTTTGCATACCGTTATAATGTGATACCCGGCTGCCCACGACGTATGAAGTATAATTATACCAGCTTTGTACGCTTATATTATCCCAATAGGTTGCCCAATCAAACGACATACCCGGATAATGATTACTGCTTCGGTGGTCTATCGTGCAGGTATAAAAATTGTAATTGGGTGCGTATACCTTGTCGCCGTCCGTGTAATCTGTTTCATTGTACCACGTCCCGGTTGTTATTTTGTCCCATGCCGTTGTCCAATCCATTGACATTCCGGGTTCATAGTTTGACGAATAATGCGCCGCTTTGCAGCGTGAAATTCTTTGGTCATACCATTGATTGTAATAACTAACTGTGTCACCTATTGCATAATTTGTACTTTCCTGCCAGCCTGGAACCGCTTTCCAATACGTCTGCCAGTTGCCACCCATGCCAGGTCTATCGGCAGCGCTTGAAGTGTGCGCCAAAATACAGCGGTATGGGTAATAATTATCATTTAGCGCGTCACCGACAGCATAAGTATAACCATAATTCCAATAATTAATTACATGATCCCATTTATCTTTATAATTCATACTGAACCAAGGTCGGTAATTATTTGCAGTATGCGCCAATTTACATTTATATAATTTACCGTTATGATTTACCATATCATTTAATAAAAAATTAATACCGTAATACCACGGAATTGTACTAATGAAATCCCAAACGTTTTCCCATTCCGAACCGGTCAAGCCGGGCTGGTGTTCTGACGAAAAATGCGCCAATTTGCATTTATAACGCCCGCTTCCGGGTGTTACCATATCATTTAATATATAATCGGTATTCTGCTGCCAATACACTCCCCCGCTGCTTACGTCGGCATTTGCGACATTCCCCCGGGCATAACTATGCGCCGCGCCGTCCCATGCTGCCCCGCCTGTCAATGTTCCCGACACTTCGCCCGGGAATATTTGGCAAACGTCCTTTATAAACATAATGCCCACGCCCGCGCTTGATACAAGGTTGCCCGATAATGTGAAGCCTTTCGCCGCGCCTTTTTGCAGGTCGCCATCGTCGCCGTCGGCTACTGACGCCGTTTGACCGGTTACGGGTAAAAGGTTCCCGCCGCCGCCGCCGGGGTTATCACTCCAATATACTGTGCAATAAATTTGACTGCATGAATGCAGCGTGTTTATATAAAATTTTATTCCTATTTGCAAGGCTAAAATATCGCTTATTGTCCATGCTGCAGCGGTCGCCGGGTTTTGTGTCCATTCCGCTGTAAAATCTGCAAAACTCGTTCCGGTTGCGTGCGGGCTGCCTTCGTAAATCGTGCCGCCTGTTTTTAATATTATCGCTTCGGCTGCAGCGTGTCCCGTGCTGTCCTTTGTCCGGGCTGTGATTACTATTTTGCTGATAATGGAACCGGTCGGAATTGCTGCCCCGGTAATTGTATACAAATCCCAGCGGGTAATCCCCGAATTATCGTAAATATACGTGGTATCATTCGGGGTTGCTTCATTAAGTAAATTCCAATGCTGGGTGGTCGGGTTTGCTATTTGTTTTATTGCGTCGCTTGCCGGGCGAAAAATAGTATTATTTCCCCCGGGCGTCCCGCCGCCTTCTATATCAAGTATCAAGGCGGCTATTTCGCGAAACGTTGCGCCTGCGGGAACGTCTACGCCCTTTGTTTCAATATTTGCGGCGCAAATAGCTTTCGTGTCATTCAAATATAATAATTTTTCTGCAGTCGTTCCCATTTTAAATTACTTCCCCGTTTATTAAGTCTATAGCGTCATTAATAGCCCCTATCAAATCGGTTACGAATAATTGGGTGGCTATCACGTTCGTATCTACTGAAATTTCATTTAATGTAATATCAATACCGTTGCCCGCTGTATAAGTCGGTATATCTAATGCGTCAATACTATCTGTGACAAATTGCTGCGTGGCGATAATATCAGTGTCCACGGCTATTTCGTTCAATAAATCAATTGTTATACCGTTGCCGGCTGTATATTCTGTACCCGCGTCGGGAAGCGCGAAAAACCCCAAGTTCCCCACGTCGTCTTTTCCGAAATACGTACTGGCGACGGCTATTGAAGCCCCCACGACTTCAAGGGTGTTACCTTCCGGGGTAATTCCTATACTTTCGCCGTCGGTATCAACTGACAAGCCCCCAGCCCCTATTTTTAACCCGCTGCCGGTTGTTTCCCCGTCAAGAATTATTGAAACGCTAACTTGGTCTACGTCCGGGGTATCATCTGATATTAAAATTGCGTCGCTGCCGAATACCGCGCCCACGACACTTCCCGCGCCGCCGGTCGGTTTATCTATCCAGCCTTTGTTGCCTTGGTCGTCGGTTCCGTAAATCTTATCTGCCCCGGGCGTCGCTTCATCATTAACTAATTGTATGCCCGCGCTGACAACTTCCACACTATTCGCGCCCTTCGCTTTTAAAACGTTTGTACTAACTTCCAGCCCGTCGCCAATCGACGTAAAACCGCCGGGTATAACATTATCAATACGCGCCCAAACTGCTGCCCCTGCTGCTGCATTCGTTAAAATATAAGCCGCCCGGGGTGTCGCTGCGACATTTACCCAAAAACTGCCCACGCTATATCCTGCGTTTGCGTCGTCGTTTACTGTAGGGGCTGCCGTGGCGTCGTATTTCGATAATAAAACCGGCTGTAATTTAGTCCAGTTTGTGCCGCCGTTTACTGTGTAATATAATAACCCGTCAACTGCTGCACGTTTCCAGCCTGCCCGGTTTCCTGCGACTTGAATGCTGCCCCCGTTAAGGGTTAACGCGTCGGCATTTTCAAGCCATAATATTGTATCGCCGCCGCCTGATATATCGCCCACGCCCATTTCCGACGTTTTTACATTCCATTGCAGCGATAAATTAACTGCAGTTAATATATTACCTGTCATTTCACAACGCGCCACCACCGCTGCGTTGCTTTCCCGGGTAGGGGCTGCGAAGTTTGCGCCGGTATCGTCAACTAAAAGGAAAAAATTCCCCGACATAACCCCGCAATCCCAAACGCAATCGCCCGTAATTCGTTTCCCGTTTATTATACAGTCAATATTATTCCCGGTTATTATCGGAAAATTTATGGCATTTAAGGAAGGCTGGGCAAGAAAACCGGTAAACGCTTGCGAACGTTTCACAAATTCGGCTTGCGGGCGGTCTATGCCTTTGTCATTTATTGTCGAAGTCGGCAAAACGCCGCTTGTATATCTGTCGCTGTCGGGTATAAATTTAGTTACTGATAATGCAGGCATTTTTATATTTTCCTTTTCGGTTTTATTATACCACTTTTTTTTACCACGGGGCTAATATATCGCCGCCGTTTAATTCGGAAACATCAAGAGTAAAATAATTCGTGGGTACGGGGTCGCCGGGTGTAATGCTTGCCGTAATACCGCCCACGCCTGTCGGTTTCGGTAATAATTGGGTTATAGCGTCCCGGATAATTTCTTGCAGCGGGTCGGGGTTCGTTCCGCGCCATAAATCGCCCGGGGTTAAAACTTCTTCGGCTGTTATCGTTGTCATTAACTGCATATTTTTTATATCGGTTTCAACTGACAAAATTCTATAATAAATGCCGCCGTATGCGCTATAAATATCATCTAAAAAAATCAATTCCCGGGGGAACCTGTCCCAAAGTCCTGCAAGCGGGGAAGTTATTTGTATCTTGCGCCGCCCCCCTACTTTTAAACTGTCAAAGGCGCGGTTTAAGGCGTCCACGCATTGTTCTGTGGTCGTTAATTTTTCGTCGCGTATCCATCGTATTGCCGGGTATCCTTTAAAACCGGGTTTTCCGGGGTTTAAATTAACGCTGCCCCAGTCTATGTTTTTCGCGTAAATATATAACCCGTCCCGGCTGCGCCCTTCCACCACTATTCCGTTCGGCTTGTCCGTTATATCGCTTGTGCCGGTCAAATCCTTAATAGTTACGGTATTGGCTGCCCCCTCTTCGGTTGTATATGATTCTTTTAGCGTGCTTTTGTCGTTTAAACGAATTACAAATTTACCGGTCGGGTCAAATTCTGCGACAAGTGAAAATAACTTGCAAATATTATTAATAAATTCACCTGCACGGCTGCCCAAGGGCTGCCAGTTTGTGTTTTCGTATTCAAACCCCGCCGCCTTCAATTGCTGCCCCGGGTTCGCTGCTGCCCCCCTGCTGCCCCACCACGCCCCGGCTTCGACACTTACGGGCGACAATGCCAAATCAATGTGTATATCGTCGGGGTGAACGCCCCCGAATTCCGCAGCAAGTGCCACGGCTTCTTCGGGCGGGTATAAAATAAAATTAGGGGGGAATGTTAATTCAGTATCATTTAACTGGCAGTATCTATCATTTGCAGTAATAGAATACTGTTGATACCGCGCCGTGGCTTTTAATTCCTGCTGCCGCATTTGCGCTATACCCGTCAAGCGGTTTATTTTTACGCTGCCGGTCGGGTGTAATTCGTAACCGGTGGCATACCTTAACGCCATTTGCCCTTCGGAAAAATCGCCCAGCCCGTCCAAATACTCTTTGAAATGCCCGTCAATATCTTTAAAATTCGCAGTAATCGAACGCGCCGGGGCGTCCGCGCCCAAACTTTCTTTTGCGTCCTTTAAATAATCATCTGATAACTTTATCCATTCCCCGGTTTTTTCTAAAAATCGCCGCCGGTAAATCGTTTGCCATGCCATGACATACGGGGAATGGTCGCGCCCTGTATCGGAATGCAGCGTTATTTTATAGCTTTTTTTATTGCCATTCGTGCTGTTTACTTCAATAGTTGCGCTTGTGCCTGCAGGCGGCGGCGGGTATATTGCGACTGCGTCCGGGTTCCCGTCGTAATCTGCTAAATGGTCTATCTCATCGGTAATAAAATAACCGCTTGTATTAAAAATGGGCTTCTGAATAGCGACGGCATACGGGCAGGAAGTCTGGCAGCCGAATTTAATAGTCGCTGCCGGTAGGTTCCCCATTTCGTGCATAATCCACGTTCGACTTAACGACGAATTAATTATATATAAATCCCCGCATACACTCCAAAATTCCCACTTCATTTTCGTATCAAAATAATATTGCTTCTTTTCGTTTTGTTCAACTGTATAAGTCGATACTATGCTGCTGCCGTCCGGGGCTATAATTTTGGGGTCGCTAACGCCGCCAAAATATAATTTGTACCCGCCCCCGAATTCTATATAAAAAATCGCTTCTTGAATATTCGGGGGTGGTACTGAATACCGTAAAAAATTAATAACGAAGCTGGGGGCTGCCGGGTATTCGCTGCTGCTTTGAATATACGACGCGCCCGCGCTGTCGTCGGTTATACATTGGTGAATAAACTTTATATTTTTCTGCAGCCCGAATGGGTAGGATTCGCGCCATTCGCCGCCGCTTGTAATCCAATCACTTAACGACGCGGAAACGGGGGAAAGGCTAAATTCTAACATTGCGCTTTTCCATTCTTTACTCAATAATACGCCGCTTTTGTTTCCGTATGCGTCCCAACGCTGTACATGGGTTGTATTAAGGCTATCAACTTGCCTTTTATTATCTTCGCGGGCGACAATATCGAACCCGGCGAAGCCCATTTTTTCGCCGTCTACGTAACCATATATTGACATTGGGGCTATTTCTATTTCACAAATTGCCCTTTGCGTTTTTAACTGTACCACGTTGCCCCCCTGTTGTCGCTGTGAAGGTTAATTGTCGCCGGGTTTGCGCCGCTTGTTGTGTAAATCAGTCGCCATTGTCCCCACGGCTGTTCAAGTAAAGTTATGCTGCTGGGTTCGCCTGCAGGTGTAAAATAAGATACTATAACGCCGTCAACTTTTGTCACCACGCGGCTGCCGTCATAGTAAACCTGTACTTCATTCCCCAGCCATGTTAAAAATATACCGGAAGCAGCCATTATTTAAAACCCCCAAAGTTTTCCGCGTCGGTTCATATTCTGAAATACTACGTTTAAGTTATCGGGAACCCCGCCGGTCGTTTTTGCTTCGACGCTTTCGGGGATATTTATTACTATATTCAACTTGCCGCCCTGTCCCCCTGCTGCTGCTGCGACTTGTTGCGGGGCTGTCAAATTTCGCATATTCTCGCCCCATTCTGCTATTGCTTGCGGCAGCCCGCCAAAAGTCGTTTGCAATAGGTTGCCCAGTTGTTTTAAAGTATCATTTAACGCGCCTGCAGCGTCCCCAAGCCCCGGGGCTGCATAATTAGCAATATTACTAATGGGGTTTCTTAATCCCCGGGTAAACGCGCCACCGGCTAATTCCTGCCCCGCCACCGGGGTCCCTTTTGCGTATGACATAGAAGCCGGGGAAAAGCCCACTGGTTCTGATAATGATTTACGTATCATTGCGTAAATATCGCCGCTATTGTTTACGCCCATTGCTGCCTGCGTTGCGTTTGCTTCTATTGCTTGTTTGTACCCGGCTGCATATTCCGAACCTTTCACGGGGTGTAAATTCGTAAAGTCCATTAATTGCTGCTTCGCGTCGTCAAGGCTTTGTTTGTTCATTTCAATTTGAAATTGCAATTTTACTTTTTGTTCTTCGTTTGTAATTTTTTCAAGTGTGAATTTCTTTTGTTCTTCTATCGCCATTATAGCGGTTTTTGACGCGCCCGCCATTTTCCCGTCCTTTATTTGCCGCTCAAAATCCAATTCACTTTCTGCCCTGCGTCGCTGTATTTCTGATAAATTGGTTTCAAGTGTAATTTGCGCCTGTATCTTTGTTGCATACGTGCCGCCAATCTGGTCGGCTATCTGCTGCATACGCCCAAATCGCTGCATTTGTGCAAGGTCGGCAGAAGCAAAATTTGCTTCAATGCCACGCATTGCCCGGGTGTATTTCATGCCCGATAATTCCGCGTACTGTTGCGCCCATTTTGCCATGCTGCCTTGGTATATATTTAATTTACTTTCGGCTATTCCTATCGCGTCGGCTAATTCGTGCCAGCGTCTATTTTCCGGGCTTAATTTCGCTTGTTCTATTTTAAGGTCGGCTAATTGTTCATTTAATTTTTTAACACTCCCAGCCATTTGTTCAAGCCCTATTTTTCCGGTTTCCAAACCGCTAATTACCGGGGATAATACGACTTTTTGCGTGTCCCGGGTAATAATTTCTTTTATCGCTTTTAAGGCGTCCAGCTTTTTGTCTAACTTCTGAACCTCTTCACCATGTGCCGCTCCTGTTTTCTTTATAACAAAAGTTTTACGGCTTTCGGCTTCGGCAATTTTTTTATTTATCCAATCCATATTGAAGCCGCCAGCGGGGGGCGGTATCACAATAGCCTGATGTTTTCCTTTTTTTTCTGCCCCTGTCATAACGCCCACGCCGGCTGTGTCCGGGTTCTGTTTGCGTTTACTGCGTATTGCTTCCACGCCTTTTTCCAAATTGCCTTGCACTTCTGTATCAAATTGTATATTGCTTTGTAATTGTTTATATCTTTCGGAACCAACCGGGGCAGTTAAAAGCCGCTTTTGCTGCTTTGCTATTCGGTTTCTCATAAATGATACGCTGTCACTTAACGCCTTTTCATCGTTCGGGTCAATTCGGGCGGTAATAATTGTATTATACTGCAAATTCTCTTTTTTAATTCGGGCTTGTTCTGCCGGGCTTCTGTTTTTACTTGTTTCATAAGTCCGCGCCCAGTTTGCCTTGTCACCCGGTAATAAATCGTTTAAACGCTTTTGTTCATCTGCCGCCTGCTTTGTGTATTCGCATATTTTCCACATTTCATACCCGACGGCAGCAAGCCCGGCAATTGCCGCGCCCATTGCTAACTGTGTCGCCAACATCGTACCTAATGCGCCCGCTGCTGCTAATGCCCCCGCGAATACTGCCCGAAGCCCGACGGCTTGCGCCCCCGCTGCCCCCGCTGCTGCTGCTGTCGCTGCTGCTGCTTCGGCTTCTGCGACTGCCAGCGTGTTTGTCGCCACCGTCGCTTGTGCAGTTGCTACGCTGCCGCCTTGTTGCGCTAATGTATTCGCTGCCCGGGCGTTTGCGTTTCGTGCCGCCATTGTCGCCCCTGCCATATCTGTTTCGGCTTTGTTTGCTGTCGCCACTGCTGCCTGTGAATTTGCAATGGCTTCATCTCGAAGGGCTGCAGCTTGTGCAACGGATAAACCCGAACGGGAACGCCCAGCGGCGACTGCGTTAAATTGTGCCGTGGTGCGTATTTCTTCGGCACGTGCTGCCATTAGGTTACTTTGTGCAAGTTCTAAATTCCCGCGTGCTGCCCGTACCGCTTCGCCAGCTGCCTGCCGCTGTGTGAATATCTGTTTTATCTGGGCGTCGCTGTATTGATTAGTTGCAAAGGTTGCCCGCATTGCAGTATTTGAATTTGCCAAATTTGCTTGCGCTATTCGATTCGCTGCTGCTGCGTCGTATACTTGCGCCGTGCCGCCCAGTGCCGTTCGCCGCGCCGTTTCAAACGTTCCAGAAGCCCTCATTTGAATAGGTTTTTTTAAAACGTTCGCGGTTGTATTGTATTCAACTGCAAGCCGCTGCAGGTATCCAATAGCGGTTCCAAATATCCCGGCAATTGGGGCTATTGCCATTTTTAACCCGATAAACGCGGCTGATATTGCGATAACATTCTGCCCCAGCGGGCTTGCTGCGAATGTTGCCGCCTTTCCTGCTAATATTGCAAGCATATTCACCACGGGCATAGCTGCATTAAATAACACGCCAAACGCTGTAATAATAGGGGTTAACGTCGGCAATAAATTGTTTGTTAATGATTCTATGACATTCGCTTTTACTTTATTTTTCGCCGCTTCGTACTGATTAAGCGGGCTTTTCATTTGTTCCTGATATGCTTTGTTTGCTGCCCCGGCCACTTTCGTGGCGTCGGCTATATCCCGTAAATTACTTGAAAACGTCGCAGAATTTTTACCCATTAAACCTAATGCCCCGGAAAATGCCTGCACGTCGGGGAAAAATTTACGAATGCCGGCGACATCGCCCCCGGTTGCCTTGTCTAATTTTTTAAGCGAACCCGCCAGCCCGTTTGCCTGTAGGAAGGCGAAGCCCGACGCGTAACCCATTTTCTTTAATGCTTTTTCTAAATCGGCAGAAGGCGCAAGAATTTTGTTTATAAGGTTTTGTAAATTTGTCATGCTTTCGGCTGCAGGCGTTCCGTTTACTGTTAAGGTTGCAATGGCTGCCCCTAATTCACCCAAGCCGATATTTGAAGCGGCGGCTGGTGCCATAATGTTTCCCAAGCCTTGCGCTAATTGTTCAAAATTAATAACGCCTTTGTTTACTGTTTGAAAAAGCACGTCGGAAACGTCGCCCACCTTTCCTGCTTCTAAATGGTACGCGTTTAATGCTCCTGTAATAACTTTCGCAGCGGTCGCCGTGGTACTCATGCCCGCCGTTGCGCTGCGTGCGGAAGCGTCCAAAACTTTTAACCCGTCCGCGCCTTGAAAACCCGAAGAAGCTATATCGTATAAACCTTGCGCCAATAAATCCGGGCTTTGCGTGCTATCTTTCGCGAATTTTAATACTTCCGCATTTAATGATTTTAAGCCCGCTTCGGTTAACCCGGTTATACTATTAACATTCCGCATGGAACGTTCAAAGGTTAACGCGTCCCGAATAGCAAACCCGGCGGCTGCCATTGCTGACAGTCCAATCATTGCGCCGGTTGCTGCTTTTATTGCGTCCTCAATACCGCCAAAACCGCGAACCATTGAATTGGTCGCGGTTCTGACATTATTCTGCGAACGATTTAAATTCGTATCAAATTGGTTTGTATTTAAACTTAAACGGGCTACTATAGCCCCTGCGTCAAACGACATAATAAACCCCGCTTATTTTTTCCCGGAAAACATCGACGCAAAATATGCCCCTGCGTCTACAAATCCCCCGGCTTCGCTATTATCTGCCGTTATTATATCATTATTTGATTCAGTTTGTATGCCCGGGCTGCTGCCTTTTTCTAATTTAAGCCGCCACAATATCGCTTCTGACATATCAAACAAAACGCTGGGCGATAAATCAAGCCATTCTAATTCGCTTTTAAATCCGCAAATTCCGTATGCTATTCGCTTAAAATATCGCCAATCCCAAGAGTTTTTCGCAGATTTTCCTCTTGAATTTGGCGAATTAAGTTTTTTCTTGCTATATTATCCTCGTCTATTTCTGCGAATAGTTTGGGAAATGCCTTACGCAGCAATTTTTCAACTTTTTGGCTTACATTATCGAATTCGTCAAGCGGTATTCGTTCGGCTATTGCGTCAACTGTCGGCAGCGGTTCACCTTGCGGGAATGAATGCAATACACAAGCCCAAACAACTGCGTTAATAACTTCAAAATCCATCGCGCCCACGCCCTGTAAAACGCCGGGGAAAGTGATTTTTAATTCTTGCTGTATTTGTGCGACGGTTCGGAAAGTCAATTTTAATTCGGCTTCGTCGGTTCCGCTGCCGTCCTCTTTTAATAGCGGAATTGTGATTTTTAAATCATTCGGTAATTCTGCAATATCTGCAGAATTTAATTTTATTTCCGCTTTGTCTTTCGCCCGAGTGGTATCAATTTCATTTTCGTTAATTTCACCCGGCGGGATAATTTTACCAGTTCTGTGTTTAATTACCATTTTAATTTCACCTTTTTTTTATTTTGTAGATACCGGGGGCGGGAACGTAACCGCCCCCGGGCATTTCTTGTTAAGATACAGTAATTGCGCCTGTGACTTCAATTGTCGCCTGCCATGTTGCGCCGTCGGTTAAACCGCCGCCAAATAACTTGGTTTCTACGGTTCCGTTAAAGGCATAAGTTTTGCCGCCGGCAATTAATGAAAATGCGCCTTCTGCAGCGGTTCCGACATTCTGCCCCAGTGTGTTTACTGCAGCCTGTCCCGCGTCGGTCGGGTTTGCCAGCCCTTGCAATACAAAGGTATCGCCCCGGAAAATCACTATTGATTCTTTGCGCCCGCCGGTGCTTGAAAAGGTTGTCATATCTGCCCGGTCGGTGCTGGGGTTATGTTCAATCGAACGTAAATTGCCGATTACGTTTGACCCCTGTTTTGCTACAATATCTTTGGCTAAAAATTTCGCCATTTCGTTTGCCCCTTTTAATAGGTTTGATAAAATCGGGGAATATTCCCCGGCGGGTGTTGTGTCCTTACGGGGTTACAACGCCCGGGGTAAGTACTCCGGTTACTTCCAGCGTCGCTTGCCACGTTGCGCCGTCCGTTAAACCGCCGCCGAATAATTTTACTTCGGCAGTTGCAGAAAAATCATAGGTTTTGCCGCCGGCTGATATTTTATATGCAGCCACCGCGTCATCGCCCTGCAGGGCTGCGACTGCAGCCACGGCAATTTGTCCATCGTCGTCGGGTTCCGCTTTGCCCTGCAATACAAAAGTATCGCCCCGGAAAACGACTGTTGATTCTTTGCGCCCATCTGTGCTGTCAAAGTCTGTCAAATCTACGCGGTCGGTTGCCGGGTTGTGTTCAAAGCTTGTCAATTCTTTTATTTCTGCAAGCGTCCCCAGTCCGTCCGTGTCTATTTCGACTTTGATTTCTTTGGCTAAAAATTTCGCCATGCGGGTATCCCCCAGTTATTAGTTTCGCCCCGGTAAAAGGCTTCTGTTTGTAAAATTTCCCGTTATTTACCGCCGGGAAAAAAGCCCGAATGATACATTGAGTATCACGCGATATAATACACCATCGGGCGCGGTTTGACAAGTCAAATTTTCGCCCATCGGTATCGGTAAACCTTGCGGCATAATTGTGCGGGCTTTCCAGTCCGTTAATTCCCATCCAGTTGCTGAAAACGAATTGTCACCCATGCCCGCGAATGAATTATACGCCGTTTGTGCAGCGGTTCGCGCCGCGTATTCTGTATTATAATTATACGCAAATTGTACATCATAACGATTTAATACCGTGGGTATATCGTTATTATTAATGCTTAACGAATCGGCAATACAAATAAATTCGGCTGCCGGCTTGTCCGGGCGTCGCCCTATATAAACTTTCTTGCCCCCGTCCAGCCCCAAGGTTTTAAAACCTGCTGCCACGGCTTCTATCGGTAATAATACGGGTGTAATCGGCATTTAACCCCCCCCGCCCAATTGCGTGTTTAACATATTTAATAAATTACCTGCGATAATTTCGGGCATTTGTCCCATTCCTATTGTCGCCACCGGGTCGGCTAAATATCGCGCTTTTCCAACGTCGTGGTGATAACCCAAATTTTCGTGCTGTACTGCTGCGTATTCTTGCGGGTCAAATATTATAAAACTGCAATTTCCCTCTGGTTCCCATTGTATATTCGCTTTCAGTAATCCGGTTTTACCCACGGGCGTTTGTTCTTTCGCCATTTCGACTATTGCCAAAACTAAAGTTTGCATAAGCGCGTGGGCTATCTGCGGGCATTTATTCGCCAATTTTGTAACCTGATTATTAAAACTATTTGTATTAATTTCTATATAATTGTTATTACTCATTATTCAAGCCACGCGGTTTTTATTTCGACGTCGCCGGATAGCCCCCGGGTTTCTTCGACTAATTTAACAGTATACCGCTGCCCTGTGTCGGTTGTTATTGCGTCGCCGGCTATAATATCGACGTCCTCAACCATTAAATTCGCCGCGCTTATCCACAATACGCCGTCGGGCAGTTTTAACGTTTTCTGTTTTTGTGAAAAGCGGCAGGGGATATTTACAAGCGTCGCCCCGGCTGTACGTCCGTACATACCATCGTTTTCCCCGTATCGTACCCGGGTACATAATTGCAATAAAAAGCCCGACGCTATGCCCATTTTATAAAATCCTTAATAGGGGTTAACCATGCCCCCGTTTCGCGCCCCGTCAAGTCTTAACGGGTATTCGCCGCCTTCGTTTACATAGCCGCGTAAAAGCCCGGTTAATAAATCCCATGCCCTTGCTGACTGTATACCGTTTGCGCCGTATGTTTTCGGTTCTGAATATTTTACTGATATTTCACCAATTTTGACATCGTTCTGCCCTTGCGCCAATCTTATATCCATAGTTTTCGCGCCCTTGTCTGCGTCAATTTTTAATATTGTTAATGCTTCTTCGCATTGTGCAGCCAATAGCACGTCGGGAAGGCTATTAGAAGGGTATAAACCGCCTGTGGGGGAATAAACCCCGTCGCGGGGGAATTGTAACGCCTGCCCGATTGTTAACACTATACCGGCGAACGTGTGCCGTTCAATTCGTATACACGCTTCACGTAAACCCGCTTCCAATTTTGCGTCGGTTGTCGTGCTGATAACTTCCGCGCCCAATATTTTCGCCCAATATTTTTTCGCGTCGGTTAAACTTATGTATGAATCTGTGCCAACTATTAATGTTTCGGTATACGGCATTTTAAAACTTTTCCTTAATTTAAATTTTTAGAAGCCCGGGCAGAAAATAAGGTGTAAAAACTGCCCGGGCATTTAACGGCAAGCCGCTAAATTAGTTTCCGCCGCCTTCGGGTGGTGGTGTCGGTTCGCTGTACGCGGTTACTGTATCAAATTTAATATCAGTAATTTTCGCGTGCTGCTTCTCGTGTCCGTATTCCAGCCCTATTTCGCCGTACAATTGTACCGCGTCGCTTGCGCCGGTTTTCGCCAGTGGTTCCTCGAAAAAGAAGCCTTTGCCCGGTATGTAAAGAATACGCGGGGCGATAACATCGACGGATAAAACCGCCAAAGTATCTTTAGGCATGGCACGGTCAAGCATAATGTTAACTTTGCCAAAATCGGTTTCGATTGTCTGCAGGTTAACGCCGCCCACGTTTCGGCTTGATTCTTCGTAATCTTTATCAGTTACAAAAATTTTGGTTAACTGCCGTTTAATCGAACCATTGCAAATCAGTGTGGCGGTTTCGCTTTCTTTCAAGCCGCCGTTTTCCCACGCTAACTGCATCATGTCTAAAACCATCGCTTCGCTTAAATACTGCGCCACCGGTACTTGGTCGTCGGAAAGTGCAGAAATGTGGTTGCTGACAATTGCCTGCAATATGCCGCGTGTTTTCCGGGCGTCGTCGTTATTGACGGGCTTGGCGTATACGCCGTTAATGAAAGTATAATTAACGTCGCGTGCAAGCTGTTTTAATTCCTGCAAAATCTGCCAATTCATTTCGTTGCCCACCGGGTTTGTTTCTGTGCTGCCCAAGCCGTCGCGCTGTCCGACTGCTGCTTGCTTTGTGTAGGAAACTTCGACTTTCTTGTGGAATATCTGAACCGTATTGGTGATATTCGCACGAACGCGGGCTTGTGCAGTCGGGGCGTTTGCGCCTTCCAAAACTGCGGGAATTTCCGGGTCGCGTAAATCGGAAGTCTGCCATTCAAAATCTTTTTGCGTTGCTGGGCGTCCACCGGTCAAACCGCCAGCCATTGACAATAGCGGGGTATCTGCCGGGGTGATAGTAATCAATTGACCGGTATAATTCGGTAAATTGAAAGTGTTACCCATTCCAGTAATTCCGGGCATAATTTTTACCTTCTTTGTTAGATTTTTTTACCGGGATATAATTACCCGGCGGGGTTCTTTGCAGCGTATGCCGCTTCGCGCTGTAGTGCAATAGCCCCAAGATGGTCGCCGTTCTTTGTTGCTTCGGCAATTCGTGTTTGAATATCAATATTGCCGCCGCCTGACTGCGAACCCCCGGAACCGCCCCACGCGCCCCCGGCTGCCTGTTTGTCGCCGCCGGTTTGTTTGTCGCCTTCGGAACCTTTGCCCTGCTGCCCTTCTTTTCCTGCCGCGCCTTCTGTGAAAAATTCGGGTATCCCATTATCGGGGTCTTTCATTTTCGCAATAGTTGCCGCTGTTTTTTCGGGCGTGGTAAAATCCGCGTCGTCGCCCAAGTGTAAAAGTGCCTTGTCTATTCGGTTTGCTTTTACGCCTGCTTTCATCAATTCGCGGTATGCAACGCCATTTTTTTCGGCTTTTTCTGCAGTCGCTTTTAAAGTCGCATTTTCGCCGGTCAAATTCGCATTTGCTGCCGCCAAGGTTTCATTTGTTACCTTTAGTGCTGCCGCTTCGTTTTGGGCTGCCGTTAAATCCTTGTTTAATTTTGTTTCTGCTGCAGTCGTGGCGGCTTCCCGCGTTGCCCGCATATCGGAATTCCAATCGTCTAACGTGTACCCGGTTTCTTTCCAAGGCATAAATTCCTCACTTCCCCGTATACCCGACGGGTTCGGTAGTCTAAAATTTTCGGGTGCTGCAAAATTACCCACTTTCTATAACTGAATATAGCCCCGGTGGTACGGGTTACGCGCCCGAATACTGCCGCCATTGTACCATATTAAATAAAAAAAATAAATAAAAATAAATAATTTTTTAAAAAAATGCTATAATCTATTGACAGTATATTGCTGACGGGTGTATACTTTCGGTTGCTTAATAACTGCAGCATAAAAATATAAGCCCCCCGACTGCCAAGGGCTATAAAAATCGGGGGGCTTTTCGTATGAATAAATCGCAAATAGAAGAAATTTTGGCGCGTTTAAACGCTTCGGGGTTTGAATATGACATTTACCACGCCAGCGGAAGTATGCAGCCCCGGGGTGGTGCGGGGC
>Ga0194054_10000465_pt1 | contig 20686 bp, 25 predicted proteins | sample SepL2210m_MetaG_FD_163628 | JGI IMG/M metagenome (GOLD analysis project Ga0194054, IMG submission 163628) | Anoxic zone freshwater microbial communities from boreal shield lake in IISD Experimental Lakes Area, Ontario, Canada - Sep2016-L227-10m | ecosystem: Environmental > Aquatic > Freshwater... | reverse complement strand
CTGTTGTACTATCCCCCCTCTTGCAGAATCAGGGTCGAAAAGACAGGCGCCATGATGAGGCAAGGTTGTGATGTGCCTGAAAGTATGTTCGGTATGTCGGGTTTAATAATTGGTTTTCCAAGACTACACGGAGAAATCAACCATTCGCTCAACCGTAAACCCCCACCGCACATGGCCAATATTTCCCGTGTTACTCCCCTGATTATTGGACCAGTGGTTATTTGTTATCCCCCCCTGATACTCATTCCATATATCTGGTGAAACCATGCCTCTCTACCGGTGTAACGTCTGTAATACATTCGAATACGAACCTATCCGGGGTAGTTCCACAACAGGGATTAAACCGGGAACGGAACCGGAAAATTTTCCCGATGGCTGGAACTGCCCGATATGCGGTGCAGACCGGAGTCACCTTAAACTTCTCCCCTCAGAACCCGCACCTGAATTGATTGACAGGGCTTTTATCTGCCAGGTATGCGGCTCAAAAAATACAGTTGACAACACTGGTACCCGTGAACTGATATCCCCCGCATACCAGGAGGAATGGGCAAGAAAGACTGATCCTCTTGAGATTTACATGGAAGATATCCATACTATGGCCATTACCGCGGAATCGATCATTGAACCGATGAGGACCAGGAAACCCTCTATTTCATGGGATGATATCCTGATTATGGGGGCTCAGATCGCAAAAATACCGGCCGATATTGGCCAGGAGATCAGTACGAGGACTGTGATCGGTCCGGCTGCAAAAGTTCCCCTGGTAATTGAAATCCCGGTGTTTATTACACACATGTCATTCGGTGCACTCTCAAGGGAAGCAAAAACCGCCCTCTCGAAAGGGAGTGCCGGGGTAAAAACAGCCATGTGTTCTGGTGAGGGCGGAATACTTCCGGAATCAAGAAAAAATGCCTATAAATATATCCTCGAATATGTCCCGAACCTCTATGGCATCACTGAAGAAAACCTGAAATCTGTCGACGCAATAGAGATAAAAATCGGGCAGTCCGCAGAGCCCGGGCTTGGTGCCCGACTTCCCGCCGAGAAAGTCACCCCCGAGATCGCAAAAATCCGGGGGTACCCGGAAGGTACCGATATTGTCAGCCCTGCCATTTATCCTGATATCAGAAATCCGGAGGAACTATTAAGAAAAATCGACTGGATCCGTGAAAAATCCGGGGGGAAACCGGTCGGTGTAAAAATTGCGGCCGGGCACATTGAGGATGACCTGGATGCGATTATATATGCGGGTGCAGATTTTGTCACGGTGGACGGAAGGCCTGGTGCAACGGGCGCCGCATTTAAATTTATCAAGGCTGCGACTTCTGTACCTACACCGTTCGCACTTCATCGGGCAAGGAAACACCTTGATGAAAAGGGGGCAAACGATATCTCCCTTATTATCACTGGTGGCCTTCGGGTCTCATCAGATTTCGCAAAGGCACTTGCCCTTGGTGCCGATGCAATCGCTATCGGTACCGCTGCGCTGATGGCATGCGGTTGCCAGCAGTACCGGTTATGCAACACAGGGCGGTGCCCGATGGGGATTACCACGCAGGACCCCCTGTTACGGCAACGCCTGAACATTGATATTTCTTCGAAAAAACTGGAAAATTACCTGATAGTTTCAACAAATGAGGTAAAGGATTTCGCAAGGCTGACCGGGTACCGCGATGTGCACCAGATGAACCCCGGGGACCTCTGTACTATGAATTCGGAGCTGTCTGACTATACCGGGATCAGGCATGGATAATTTCCAGGCAGCGACTGCATCGATGTATCATGTTACCTCCCATGGGCTTTTTTTTCTATCGTGGTGTAAAAGGGCTGGTAATGCAGGGAGTGGGAAATCCATCATCAGCAAAAATGTCCGTGTATTATTTCTGGTTTTTCCCGGAAAAAACCCAGGGAATCCCCGGAAATATCCTGTGGGCCCGTTTATTTATTCCTGTTTCTTTTGTTTGAGCAGATTAATATCGATTAATGGTTTCGTTTTCCAGTCGAACCACATGGTAAGAGCACGAAGGGAAAAGGTGAGGAATATCGCAATAAACGCAGCCGTTACCGCGCTCTGCCCCAGCCACAATGCCAATGCGACAAAGATGGTGCACCCGGTGAGTGATGTCGCCGCGTAGTACTGGCTGGGCTTGAAAATCAGTGGCTCCCGGGCGGTCAGTACATCCCTGAGAAGGCCTCCGCCGGTTGCATTAATCACCCCGATGAGGATCGCCGGGGCTGAAGCGAGGCCTGCAAACAAGGCCATCTGCGTCCCGATAACCCCGAAAATCCCTATTCCAAGGGCATCGAAAAGAAGAAACGAGATATTGAACGGCCGTTTATTTTTAAATATGTAAGTGCGGAACAGTATCCCGATCAGGACTGCAATAATCACGGCATACAGGAATGAAGGGTCTCGGAAAAACATGGGGGCTCCCTGCTGGAGGATCACATCACGAAGCAGGCTCCCCCCGGTACCTGCAATTAACGCGAGGGCGGTCACACCGATAATATCGTACCCTTCTTCAATCGCTGCAATCGCACCGGTTAATGCCATCAGGAATAGTGCAAGCAGGCTGAGCCAATAGGGAAGAATAAACTGGCTTATCAGTTCCATGCGGACCTTCACAATTAACCCGGTGGCCAACTATCTCATACCTCCATCCGCACCGGGTTATGGGGCTGGATGTATGTCTCAATGATTATCAGGATTTAAAAATCAGGTCCTCCTGATTTAACGGGAACCAGTAAGGACGGAACCCCGGCACCGGGGCTATGGTACCCAGACCCGGCGTTGATTAAAATAGGGTGTATTGCTTAAAAATTTATTTGAAGATTGAAAAATCGTTCTTAATTGCGACCGTATCAAAGATCGGTTTTAGAATCTCTTCTGACACCCCGAACTTGGTGATATACATCTGTATAAGTTTCTGTTCATTTTCAGCGAGCACACCATCGGCCATGGCAATGTCGATTACGATTGCAAGTGTTGCAATTTTCTGTTTCTCATTCAAGCATGTTGTGACGAGGTCCATCGATGCTTCGAGTGAATTTGCCTTAAGGACCTTGATTGCGTCCTCAATGGACTTTTTGTCCCCGCGGACGATCTTTGCAAGATCAAGCATTTCCGCGTCGTCAATTACACCATCTGCTGCAACCACAGTAAGCGCGGTTAGTACAAGTGCTGATTTAGGATTCAGCTCTACGGTCCTGGTCCCAGCCAGTTTATCAAAAAGTCCCATTCATTTCACCTTCATGTAAGAATATTCATATATATTTGTGCTTGTTGTTGAAATGGTTTTTCCCACGATACGATTTCTGATGGACTGAAGTCCTTGTTAACCATGATTATCATGATGTGCTACCATATGGTCCGGTTTCCTCTGTCGCAGAAAAAAAGTTATAATCAATGATAAATTTCTGTTATAAACGCCAAAAATCGTTTTTATTGAGTTTGCTGAACAATTTTTCCGGTTGAGGCCTGTCCTGACGTCTCCCGTGATCAATGTTCAGATCCACAGGTTTGGCGTGGGGATGGTGCCTTGGTGGAAGTGCGGGCTTTCTATATGACTGGTGGGGTGGGTGGGGAAACGGGCTTGTTTCGGGATGGTGCCGGTGGGAGTCCCGGTGACGGGCCCGGTCCTGCCCGGTCAATGGAGATCGTAAACGGATGGGTCTCTCTTTTGTTATGTGTCTTGGAGACATAGGCGATACTATGATCATTAATTATAAATCAGTTCCCACTCGCCTTATTTTCCGGCACGGTTTTTGTATGCTCGTTCCTTCGCGGCATTCAGCATTAAGGTGAGGACGCTCCCGGATTAAGACCCTCTGATGTAAGTCTGCCGTTTTCAGGTTCACCTTCAAAGAAAAAAAAGGAGTAGGAGGTCTGAGTACTGGGATTGATTTCTTTTCAGGTGTTCGTGACGATTACGGTCATTGAGAACATGGTCTCATTGCCGGTCACTGGCTCCCAGGTACGCATGTAGACTGCCTTTATCCCCTGAGTACCGGTCTGGACTGCTTTCATATCCCATGAATGGACTCCACCTGAACCCGTGAGCTGCGGTGCCGAGGGCATGTACTTATCATCAGTGACGACGAGTCCCGGGCTTGTTGTAAGGTTCCACTGGAACCCCGTGGTGGGGTTTTCCTTTAGTTTCAGCGTTATGGTGCCGTTAAGCCCGATGTTCACCGTTGAGTTGTTCTGTTCTTCAGTCACCACGAGATGCCCCACCTGGACGGGTGTCCCGGAAGGTTCCGGCGGTAATGTCTGTACTGGTTGAGGGCTGCCAGGTGTTGTACCAATGCAGCCGGATGACGCGATGGTCATCAGGCAGATAATGCCAATGCCCACCAGGATTACTGATTTGTTCATAGTACCAACCTGTTTTTTGATTGGGTTAGTGTCAGCCGCGGAACATTTAATGATACGGTTAACTGCGAATAATTTAGGAGTTATTCGTTAACGGGAAGTGACGTGAGGCTGCCCGAATGGCATTGTACGGCATATAGCTGACAGGTTAAAATTCACCGGTGTCGGCCCCATTGAGTAAGGGTTATTTTGCGGAGCCTGTACCATACCTGTCAATGAAACGTATTGTTGTGAATGTCCGGGGCCGGGTGCAGGGAGTCGGATACCGGTACTATGTGGCAGATTATGCCCAACAGACTGGTATATCCGGATATGTCCGGAACATACCGGACGGTTCTGTGCAGGTAATTGCTGAGGGGAGCGAGGACTCGCTTCTTCAATTCGTCCGGTATTTACATGGTCCCGGTGATCCGGTCATCTGTGTTGAACACCTGAGGGTTGAATGGGATGTCGCAACAGGAGATTTTTTGGAGTTCAGTATACGACGCTGAACAACTACTAGATTGATGGTCTGATCTGACGGGAAAATCGGGCAACCGCTCTTATTTCTGCATTACCTTCAAACAGTTCCATGTCATATTTTCCGGTTGCCTGGTGCCAGTTAGTAACTACAGGGACTGCACAATCCTGCCAGGAATCCATCCCGTGGTATCCGCTGTTGCCAGTCCGGGCCTAATAGTATTGTCCGATGAACTATATTCTTGGGTAACCAGGATAACCTGATATGGAATAACCATGAATGAGGATGAAAAACCGGCCCCGGAAAAAAATGAAACCAGAGATCTCCTGACAGGTCCACCGTTTTATCTCCCTGAATTTGAAACGTCATACCGGTATATCATCGATGAATACGAGGTTTCACCCCGGGACATTGCAATTTTTATGCCCTGCGCCGTACGAAAACCTTATAGTGCAAGCCCCAGTCACCGGATTATCAGGAAAGTAATCGCTGGCGTCTTCGAACCGTCAGACTATCATATTGTTATTTTCGGTACATGTGGGATCCTCCCTGCTGAACTTGAGGAGATGTACCCGTATGCACATTACAAGTACATGCTTGGAAAATGCAAAGATGAAAAAGTCCAGGCGGACTTCCTCCGGATTGAGACCGGGCGTGTGAAAGGGTACCTTGAAAAGACCCGGAATATCTACAAATACCGGATCGCATATTGTATCGGGGTCTTTCGTGAAGCCTTCATCCAGGGTGCAAAGGAAGCGGGTGTCCCGATAGATATCATCCTTCCAACCCGCGACATGATCAACAGAATAATTGAAGAGGACTGCCCGTTCGAGGAAGGAAGCCTTTTAATGGATGAATACCTGGAGGAGTTCTATGAAGGGCTGGTCACCATTAAAAATTCCCTTTACGGGCCTGCCAGGCCATAATTTCTGGCTCCCAGGTGTTACATAACATTCCCCGGATATACAGACCCTTCCCAGGAATCGTCGTTCGCAAGATTTTTTCCGGATACATACCACTAATACTTGAGTGGGATATACCACCCCTGCAGTCTATCTCCAGGGTACCCGTGACCACGGGTTACGCCCTATGGTTTAAAAGCGGAAAGCGGAAAAAATGCTCCCTGATGCTGACATAATTCAGACACCCTTATAGTTTCTTATTGCTACAATGTATCTTTTAGATACTAAATGATATATAGTGGGAAGTTTCTGAAATGATACTATGCAGGAAGGGTGTACAGTCAACCAGACCGTGAAATACCTGACAAAAAAGTGGACGCTCCTGGTAATCCTGGAATTTTTCAAAGTAAAATCCCATACCCGCAGGTTTGGGGAATTTAAGGACTCACTACCCGAAATCACCTCGAAAATCCTATCAGCACGTCTTAAAGAACTCGAAGATGAGGGACTGGTGAAAAGGCACGTCGAAACAGGAAATTTCCCCATAAAGAGTGAATATACTATCACCGAGAGCGGCCTTGAGATCGTGGATATCATCGAGGGAATGAAAAGGTGGTCACTCAAATGGAAGATTGATAACATTGCCTGCGGCAAACAGGCCTGTGAGAAATGTGTCCTGTAAAAAAAAAAAATATTATTGTTCTAAACGTACTGTTATTGTCATATTTGAGATAATCGTCCCGTTTTTATCGAGAGTAATGTTAAGCGGGTAGTTGCCAGGGTCAAGTCCCGAACATTTCGAACAGGTGGGGAGATGATAATCATACAGGAAGACATTCGGTCCCGGTGTCAGATTTGCACGCATTATATGCGACAAACGTGTCTGCCCGTACGTATCCGTTATTCCTTCGATTTTCAGAGAGGTATCGGTGGTAATTCCGGTAGAATTAACGAGGATTTTCATCATCATAACATCGTTGGAATGGTAGAGATCTCTGTCCGTCGTAACAGAAGTAACCTCAGCACTGGCGGGCTTGAAAAGGGATGTACAAGCCATCGCAGATACTGCGAGTAGTATCACTACCAGGACGGCGATAAAGAGGTGGGTATTTTTTTGCATTCAGGAAGCTATTGTTCCGTGCTTGGTCATAAAAATAGTTATATTATCCGGAAGTGTCGGCAACAATGAAGCCCTTTCATATCTGGTCCTGATACATTCCAGGAATGTTCTGCAAACCCGGGATGCCCGGTTGCCCGGGGCCCATGTGACGGTCTTGCAATGATACCGCATTTAACCGGGGGATTTTAGCAGGTCCCCGTGAATCCGGATTTTTAATAGTACTCCTTGGTTAACGTGGCTTTTTCAGGAACCTGATAACCTGTTCTACCACCTCGGAATTCCTTGGCAACTTACTATGACTGTAATGATCAGGGAACTGGTTAAAATTTCCCATATCCTTTGGCAGGATAACGATTTCGGCCCCGGGAAGATGTGAATCAGAATGTGTTACAATCCCGTCCCCCTCCCAGGTCAGGTGCCAGGTCCCATCCGGAAGAATTTCAGGTGTCTTTCCTTTGAATTGAGGGAACAGGTCTGGTGTCTGTGTCAGGTTGGTTGAGAGGATTATCCGGTAAGCAATATCGTTTCTAAGCCCGGCCCGGGCAAGGGTCTTCATGGTCCTGCTCCCCGGGCGGAATTCCTGGACAATCATGTCATCCGCAGGAATGTATCCTTCAGGTACAAATACTCCTTTCAGCGTGTCGATAACCCTCGGTCCATGATCAGGATGATTGAACAGTTCAGCCATTGCTGACCCGTTATTAGGCGGCCCGATGCCGATAAGCTGCCTGACATTCTCATTCTTTTCCTGTCCGTCAACCACTTCAAGCAGGTACCGGGCAATGCAGGTACCCATGGAATGGCTGACCATATCGATGCTGCCTGAGTACCCGGTCTCTTCTCTTTTCAGGTTTACATAATGCTGCAGACCAATCGCTATCTCTTCGAGTGATATATCATCCATCGCCACGTGATCAAAGTTCCAGAAGGAAATATCTTCCTCTGACAGCCTTAGAATAAGTTTGTTCCAGATCCCGGGATGGCTCTTCCAGCCATGGACCAGTACCACGGGGACGTCCTGCATATCCTGATCATCCGTTCTGTTTCAGAATACGATAGAGGTTGTGCCAGTCATGATCCCGAAAATTGGTATGGTCTAATAAATTAACTGGAAGCGGGGTATTCGGAATGCACAGGAATATGGGATTGCCGGATATTCCCTGCAAAGGAGGCTGGATCATACATCGACCCGCAGTGTCGGGAAAATCGTCTAAAAAAGATCTGACCGAATAAACCATATCTTCCCATGCTCTATATTGCAGACGAATTGTGATGACCGATAATATTTCGCCCGTTCCCATTGCAAAAGGTGGGGAGATAGTCGATATGTTGCCAGGGATGGCGAACCGCCATGGCCTGGTCGCGGGGGCAACCGGTACGGGGAAAACCGTTACCCTTCGGGTGCTTGCCGAAAATTTCAGCAGCATGGGTGTCCCTGTTTTTATGGCAGATATAAAGGGGGACCTTTCCGGTATGGTGATGGCTGGCGGAGATAATCCAAAGATCGCTGAACGTGCCACAGAGGTCGGCCTTGGCGGGTTTTCCTATGGAGGCTATCCCGTCACGTTCTGGGATGTTTATGGGGAACTCGGCCACCCCGTCCGGACGACGGTCTCGGAGATGGGTCCGTTGCTACTGGCCAGGATATTGGATCTGAGCGACATCCAGTCCGACGTACTGACAATGCTTTTTAAAATTGCGGATGACCAGGGACTTTTATTGCTGGATTTAAAAGATCTCAGGGCGATATCCCAGTACTGTGGCGATCATGCAAAAGACCTCCGGACCGAGTATGGTAATATCTCAACGGCAAGCATCGGCGCAATCCAGAGGAGCCTGCTGACCCTTGAACAACAGGGTGGCGACCGCTTTTTCGGGGAGCCAGCATTAAACATTATGGACTTTGTCAGGACCGATCCCGCCGGAAGGGGGATGATCAATGTCCTCGCAGCTGACAAACTGATGCAGTCACCGAAAGTCTATGCGACGCTCCTGCTCTGGCTCCTGTCGGAACTATTCGAAAAATTCCCGGAAGTTGGGGACCCCCCGAAGCCAACACTGGTCTTTTTTTTCGACGAGGCCCATCTGCTCTTCCAGGACACACCGGATATGCTGAAAGAGCGGATCACTCAGGTCGTCAGGCTGATCCGGTCAAAGGGGATCGGGGTATATTTTGTCACTCAGAACCCCCTCGATCTTCCGGATGCCGTCCTCGGCCAGCTCGGGAACCGTGTTCACCATGCACTCCGTGCCTTCACCCCGAAAGACCAGAAAAATGTAAAGGGTGCCGCCCAGACATTACGGGCCAACCCGGCGTTTGACACCGCCACGGTAATAACTGAACTGCGGATCGGGGAAGCACTCGTCTCGATGCTGGACAGCCAGGGGAGGCCCATGGTCGTCGAGCGGGCACTTATCTATCCACCGCATAGTCGGATGGCCCCGCTTACCCCACAGGAACGTGACCATGTTATCAGGAGTTCCCCATTCCAGGCACAATATGCTACTATTGTTGACCGGGAATCTGCGTACGAACAATTAAAATCCAGGGCACAAAAAGCGGTTCCGCAAGGAATGGCTGAAAAACCTAGGGAAACCCCGCAAAAATCTCCTCCATCTGGCAGGCAATCAGGTACGGGTGACCTTATCGGTAAGGCTGCAAAGGGTGCAGCGGTTGTTATCGGGAGCCAGATCGGGCGTGAAATTATCCGGGGGATGTTTGGTTCATTATCCGGGACAAAAAAATGGTGACCCGTTGATAGCGTGACAGCTGCATCCTTTTTTGAAGTTCTTGAATAAACCCTGTAGTTTTGCAGTTATTTGTGTTTTTAACCGCTACTCTTTATTGTATCTCATCACCCAGTGCTTCCCTGCTCCGCATCTGGTAGAGGGCCATCGGGTCCATATCGCTGAATTCTTCTGCTCCTGTCCTCATGATAACATTTTTTATGCCACTATTGACGATCATTTTCGAACAGAGAAAACATGGCCAGATCCTGGTCAGGTCTTCCGTCTCCACATCATAACCGGCAAGGTACAGGGTGCAGCCGCGTGCGAGTTTTCCAGCCTGGAGAAGGGCATTCATTTCTGCATGGACACTCCTGCATCGTTCATAGTTCGAACCTGACGGGATGTTATGGTCCTTCCTCCAGCAGTTATTCAGTTCCGTGCAGTCCGGCTGCTTCCGGGGCGCCCCGGTGTAACCCGTGGAAACAATCGTGTTGTACTCATCCACGATAATGGCGCCAAAATTGCGCCGCAGGCAGGTACCCTGGTGTGCACACCGGTATGCCAGATCAAGAAAATATTGGTGCCTGTTGGTTCGCATTAGAGGAGAGTATGGGAAAACATTGTATTAAAGAAGCAGGGTTGGTGAATTCCACGTTGCCACGGGGTACTCTGGTGGTCATAAAGATCAGACGTGAAATTAAGGAACTATTTTTGCGAGAACGAAGGTGATCAGCATCAGTTGCATAGCAAGAAAAACCGGCACCAGCAGGAATTTTGTTTTCTGCGTTTTATGCCGGAACATCCGCATTGCGAGATATGCCCCGAAAGGGCCAATTAATCCCCACATCAACAGGGTACGTTCAGGTGTCCTCCAACTGTTATGTTGTGCGTTCCTCTTGTCAATATAGTAGGAAAAAAAAGCAATGCCATTTACTACCGCCAGCAGCAGCAAAAAATATTGTAAATACAGTATATGCCTCACTCCTGGTGGTTACAATCCCGCTTACTAAAGGGTAAGATCTTTCTCGAAGATTACCATGTTCGTCTCTTTTTCATCGGTAAGGATGAAGCGCCAGGTACCATGTGGTGTGAATGGTATGCTGCCTGAAATGCTGCTTTGATTATTTGTGACCTGGTAATAATCAGGATCTCCAAAATGCCGGAAAACGAAAAATCGTTCTCCAACCAGGATACCTGATCCTGTCATGGAGGAAAAAACTGTACTGGTAACTCCTTCGGGATCAATAAGCCTGACATTCGTTCCGTTTGCTCCAAAAAATGGGAGTCTATCTCCCGATACCTGGTAAAAGCTGATAACCGGTACAGTTGGTGCCCCCGGGCTGGTGCTGTTAGGACTCTGCATTATTTCCACCATAAACCCGGCAAGTGTTGGTTTCTGGGGGACGAAGGGCACACCAAATACCACTGCTGCGGTGATCCCTGCAATCATTACGACCATTGCCACCATGAGGATCGTCCCAATCACTTCCGAAACTGCCTGATCGGGAACCTGTCTCATGTGACATTAATGGTAAATGTGATCGTAAATGTTTTCCGGAGGGGTGAGAATAGGCATTGAATATCGCGAAAGGCAACAATTCCAGCTTATGCCTGCTGGCAAGTGCTACAGGTAACCCGATCTGGTCAGGGCTTCCGGGGTCCACCCGTAATTTTAAGTATATAAGAATATAATTATATTATAATGAGTGGATGCGACCGGCAGTTTGTTGAAGAGATGGCAGGGGTGTTCAAGGCCCTTGGAGATTACAACAGGCTCTGCATTATTTATTTCCTGGCCCATGACCAGGATGGCGCCCTCGGTGTCAACGATCTTGCAGGAATGCTCGGGATATCACAACCGGCTGTCTCGCAACATTTAAAAATCTTGAAGAATGTGCGTATCATTACGTCGAGGAAGGAAGGAAATCACATGTATTATTCATTTAACCGTGAGAACATGGTCCGCTACCAGGAAAATTTTGATGAAATGTCCCGGCGTGTGATGGAAAAGTGCAGGCAGGATAATGAAAGAAAAGCAATTAACCGGTGAATTATGAAGTTATGTATTATTTACCATTCATATTCGGGTGTTACCCGGGGCATCGCTGAAAAAATCAACGCTGCCTGCGGGGGAGACCTTATTGAAGTGAAACCGAAGGACAATTATTCGACGTTGTCCGCATACTCGGTTGGCTGTATTCGCGCAAGGAAGGAGGTGTGTGACCCGATAAGTCCGGATACCATCGATGTATCGTCATACGACCTGATCGTTATCGGGACTCCTGTCTGGGCATGGAAAGCGACACCCGTGATCAACGGGGCAATTGCAGCACTAAAAGGATGCGAAGGAAAAAAGGCCTTTATATTTGCGACCTGCGGAAGTTCAGCAAAAGACACCCTCCCTATCCTGAAATCAGCTCTTGAAACGAAAGGAGTCAGTGTCTCCTGGGAACTGGTCCTGAATAAATCGGAGATTTCCGGGAATGAGAAAATTAATGACCTGATTGCCATGGTCAGGGCCGCAGCAGGTAGTGTGTAAACCGCCCTGCGGCAACGAGTTATACGGGAAATGCCTGCCATTCCATATCTGCCGTTAGGGCAGAGGAGCATCCTTCCTGGTTGTGAAGACCAGCACATCGTGTAATGAACCGGCCCCGGGTAATCACCATATACCCCTTGAACCATATGTCAGGTACAAGCGCAACGAAAAAACAATTGCCCGAAATGAGGGCTGTCGTCCGGTGCTATAAAGACCCCACCGGTGAAAACCCCCTGGTATACTGGAATGGTTCATGATAATGATCATGAGGAGGAATGGGAATGGTTACGGTTATTGAAGTACAGGGTCTCACGAAGCAGTTCGGTGAGACCATGGCGGTGGACAATGTTACCCTGTCCGTGCCGCAGGGCTCACTTTTCGGTCTGCTTGGCCCGAACGGGTCTGGCAAGACGACGATGATCAAGATGCTTACCGGTCAGATCCGGCCAACGAAAGGCCATGCGACCGTGCTTGGCCTTAATGTCCTTGAAGATCCGATTGGTGTTAGAAAGTCTGTCGGGATCATCCCTGAACAGGAGACCCCGCCGAGTTTCCTTACTGCCATGGAATACCTCGCTTTCGTCGGGGCAGTCAGGAAGATCCCGGACATCGATGAAAAGGCAGCATGGTGGTTCCGGTTCCTTGATTTCGAAGATAAGCGGGATATACTGTGCAAAGACCTCTCCCGCGGGACGCGGCAGAAACTGATGTTCGCCCAGGCGTTCCTCCATAAACCCGTACTTGCCCTCATTGATGAACCTCTTATCAATTTCGACCCGATAATGCAGCGAAAAGTCAAGGGATACCTTTCAGAGTACGTAACATCAGGGGGGACAATTTTTATCTCCACGCATATTCTCGAGATTGCGGAAGAGATCTGTACAGGATTTGCCATTCTGCATAAAGGTAAACTGCTCTATAGCGGGGCGAATAGTGAACTTGCCGGTAAAAAGCAGCACCTTGCAGAGTTTTTCTTCTCGCAGGTCCGGGACGATTGAAAATGCCAAAAATTCTTCAGCTGACTCTGCCCGGGGGACCCTGATCATGGGGCTTGAGCTTTTTACCAGCATGATGAAAGAAGAGTGGCGACTCCATTCCACTCTGTTCGGGAGCCTCAGTTTTGCCCTGTTCCCCGTGTTGATCTTCGGGATCGTATGTATGAGTTCATTCCTCCTCCCACTCTTTCGTGCAGTGCTTCCGGCAGGCGACCTGGCCCTGATTATTACTGGCGTCTTCCTCCTCCTCGGGGTGATGGTCGGGGGTTTTGGTCTTCTCGGCAACGAAGTGATGAACCGGCGCTTCGGGCAGATGAGCCTGCTTGCCTATTCTGCGCGGAGCCTGCCCTTGTCGGAACGATATATATTCACCAATTTTGTTCTCAAAGATATCGTCTACTACCTCATCCTCTGGGTGCTCCCGTTCGTACTTGGGTTTGCAGTTGCTTCTCCGTTTATCGGTGTGCCGCCAACTTACCCGCTCCTCCTCTTTGCCAGCCTTACCCTGACATTTCTTTTCGGGTTGTCAGTGATTTTTTTCCTTTCTACCGTATATTCGCGCTCGAAAACCGCGCTCGCCATTATATTTGTAATAATTCTTGTCATTGCAGGGTGGGCATACCTTTCATACGGGACCGGTCTTGCCGACCTGTTCCCTCCTCTGCAGCTGCTTCATAACGGTACGTGGACTGCATTAATTGAGTCCTGCATCATCGTTGCCATCCCGTTCGGAGTCTCAATTGCACTCTTTTCCCCGGAATATACCGGGACTTCCAAACGGTTTTCAAATCTTCTCACCCCTCTTATCGGGAAATTATCGTTTTTCCCGACTCCACCCCTGGCGGCGAAGGACCTGGTTGACCTCTGGAGGAGCGGGGGTGGTGTCGGGCAGGTACTATTTTCGTTCCTTCTCCCGCTTGGACTGATCTGGTTCTTCCTGTCGGTGTTGAGGGCGTTGGTCCCGGAATATGCAGTCCTGCTCGTTTTCGCGGTAACCACCGGGATTATTTCGGCGACCATGTATACGTGGATCACGTCATTTGACACCTTCAGCTCCTATGCATGTCTGCCGGTCAGTGTTTCCACGCTCATCACGAGCAAGATCTGTAGTTTTACTGTGCTCCAGCTTATCCCCGCTGTGTTCATGATCGTCGTTACGTTCATTTCTGGTGGGTTCTTGTACCTCATTCCTGCAATGGTGCTCTGGGGTGCAGTTTCATTCTATGCACTCGCGGTTTCTGTATACCTGACCGGTCTGACTCCCAATGTCCTTGTTTACGATGTGAAAGTGCTCATTGCTTTTATGGTCCTTGTCGGAGTCCCAGTTATGGTACTGATTGCCCTCGCGTTTTTTAACCCCTATTTTGGGATCGCGGCTCTCTTACTTGGTATTCCTGCATTCGTGCTTGTCAGGAAAGGATATACGCGATGGGAAGGTAAAGACATGGCATCATTCTGAAGGCCGGATCCCCATCACCTTTGTCCTGCGTATAAGGGAAAAAATACCGAGGAGCTTCACCAGACAATTATTGAAAGGTCACGTGATTGGCAGATCAGCTGGCATTGGTGGCCGGGAACCCAAAAACTGATGATATCAGCAGACCCGCCAGCTAACCCGTGGATGAAGCATAACGAAGACCTTATAGTATGTGAAGGCAGAATACTCGTTTATATGGCACGGGTCCTGGTCATTGATGACGCTGAATATGCAAGGGATATTCTGAAAAAAATACTCCTTTCAGGTGGGTATGAGATTGCTGGTGAGGCTGGTGATGGAGAGGCAGGGGTCAGTGAATTCAGCAGGACGAATCCTGATATTGTTATCGTTGACATGGTCATGCCGAAACTGAATGGTCTTGAGACTATCAGGGCAATTAAAAAGATAAACCCCGATGCAAAAATTCTTGTGATATCTGCTGACGGGCAGGCTGCCCATATCGAGGAAGCTGTAAAGGCCGGCGCACTGAGTTACATCAATAAACCGTACCAATGGAGCGTGGTACTCAACGAACTCGCCCAGTTGACTCATGGGCCTTAATAACCAAACATAAGTGATAAAACGTTTTTGAAAACTATTAATCCTGATCTATCCCAATTCCGGCTGGAAGTTTGTAGTAAATAATGCTTTCCCCTCCATTGCTGCTTTTTTACAACGATGTATTCGGAATAATTGCAGACAGGGACCGTTGCGGGCTTTTACCCGGGAATCGTGTAGGATCAGCTGGATTTACGCCATCCTATACGAAATAGTAGTATACCGGTATGAATACAGATGCCCGCGTATCGCTCCTGATGGACCAGTATCCAGGCGAAGCTGCGTTCATTTGTGATACTGCCCGCCGGATTAGTTCCGCAACAACAAAAGATGAGCTTCTCGCTATCCTTGCAGAAGAAATCGGGCGTTATTCAAATTTTGATTTACAATTGATTGGAGGACGGTTACACAATGAGATCAGAAAACTCCCCTCTCCCTACCGTGAGGCGATCAGTCCCTATTTTCTCGAGCAGCTCTTCGGAATGCACCATGCCCTGCTCCTGTTATACCGATCGGGAGCAACCCGCCTACCCTCCGTGCCCCTGCGTGATCCCGTGTTATTCGGCGATTATTGCAGGATAATCCCTGATGGCTGTTTTTCCTGGGATGACCATTTTGAAAGGAATCCTGGTCTCCGCAATCCCAGGATGCGCCTTTTTTATTACCTGATTTCTGCGTTTACGATGTTTGTCCTCGATAAACCCGGCCACCCGGTAGGTATGCCGTTTCCCGGGGGTTACACCGTGGAACAGAGGGGTAGTGATTATTACTGCCTGATTAGGGACAAGGAAAAAGAAGTGTTTTATTCAATCTGCAATTTTTGCCCAGCAAAGCAGATGGAAGATAACCCGCCGGTCTGATCGGGTAATCCTGTGTCGGTAAGCCGCTCCTTAATAAAGTATTTCCAATAAAAAGACCCATTTTTGCTGTTGAAATGGTGTTATCAAAATATTTTTTTTTTAAAAAAACAAAGTGGATTTTCTTATTCTCCTGATATTCGAGGTAATTTTTTTGGCCTCGTGTTATGGGCGATTGAGATAGGAGATACTGCCAGATTGTATGCCGTTATTGCGGTTATGGTAATTTCCCCCCTTGCTCGCTGCTGGTGGAAAAACTGTTAAAAATCACCCTGCCGTTCGGCGTAAAAAGCATTATTGCCCTTCCCCTGTTCCTCCATGTTGCAGGCGGTGTAATGCGGTGGTACTGGTCGCCCACGTTCCCCTTATTCGACAAGGTTGCACATTTTGTCTCCGGCCTGTCGGTTGGCCTGATTATCATAGTGTTTTCTCTCCTTCTTGATATGTGGGGAGCCAGGTACCGGAAAACAACAATACTTATCGGAATCTTTCTGCGGATGGCTATTTTTGGGGTATGTGGAAGGTCGTTGAAGTATCGAATGACGTGTTGAATCACATTCTATACAACGACGAATTATCGGACATTATCGGTGACCACATAGCTCATACAATCGGTTCGTTTGCCGCTGTTGCCTATCTCTATTTCATATCAGTTCCTCCGGGGGAGAACCTGCATTACCTTCTCCGGAGACAAGTCCGGCCGAAAAAGACACTACCCGGTACCTTGTAGAAATACCGGGCCATATCAGGGTGGAATGCGACCTTTTCTGACGAAAAATCCGTATTTCACGGTTTTCCGTAATTCAGGAGCAGGAAAAAAGGAATTGTATTACTGATTATTGCAATAATGGTAAGGAATACCAGCAGTTTTGTTTCACGGTTTAACAGGGCCATGCGGGTTCACTCAAAAGGGTTGTTTATGTTTCTATTATATCGTTAACATTTGCCCATGGGACCTCTATCATGGGCCCACTGCCTTATGTTCCTGCTCGACCGGGTAGAAATACAGGACAATGAGGGCGAGGAGTAATCCCGTGAGGAGGATCCAGAATGTCAGGCTGTCTGGGTGGATGAACCCAAGGCTTGCCTTGTATTTTACGGTGTGAAATGCATCGACAGACCAGGGATACGTGTTATAAAAATTTCGGTACAGCGTCTGCAGTCCGATAATCGTAATGGCTGTTAAGGCAATAATATATGCGATTACCTTCGTTTTTCCTGGCATAGCTGTTCACTCCGTTCTGTTCTGCTGATGAGGAATAGACTTTGTTGCGCATCACCTAAAAACATTGCACTGGCGGGGGGAGAGCTCCGCCAGGGTATGAGACTCTGATAGCGGGACTGAAATATACGTGATGCCAGGTCACTCAAACGCGATAGATATCCGGTATCATGGCAGTATGGTCGCCCTGTTCACGGAATGGTCGTTTCATTCTATTCAAAGGATTCTTCCAGTACCTTTTCCGGGATAGATGTGGATATCCTGAATTATGGTGATCCGTCGGGGGTCATTTCACAAGGCATACATTCAATTCAGCAGGATGATAATCTAGGGACATTGGACCTGAAGGGTTGGAAATGACGACCGCTATCCAAACACCATGCACTATTCCCGATCGGCCGGGACTGTTCAGGACCCCTGATCAGGTCATTTCCCCGGCCGGGAAACGTGTCGTCCTCCTGATTGCGATCCTTGCTGGCTTTATCACGCCGTTTGACGGGTCTGCGGTAAATATTGCCCTCCCTGTTATCGGCGCAGAATTTCACATGGACGCGATCGCACTTTCCTGGGTATCAACCGCGTACCTGCTCGCATCAGCAATTTTTCTCGTTCCTTTTGGAAAAATTGCAGATATTTACGGGAGGAAAAAAATCTTCCTTATCGGGATCGTAATCTTCGCGGCGGCATCGTTTGTAATGACACTTGTGGCATCTTCCGGAATGCTCATCGTGGTAAGAGTCCTCCAGGGGATCGGGAGCTCCATGATCTTTGGTACTGCCGTAGCCATCCTTACCTCGGTATTTCCACCGGGTGAACGTGGCAAAGTGCTTGGTATCTACATTACTGCCGTTTATATCGGGCTTTCAACCGGGCCGTTTCTGGGTGGCCTCCTGACCGAGCATTTTGGCTGGCGGAGCATTTTTTATATCAACGTCCCGATCAGCATAATAGCCGTCTTACTCGTGCTCTGGAAACTGAAAGGAGAATGGGCAGACTGCAGGGGAGAACCGTTTGATGTCGCGGGTTCAGTGATGTACGCCATCTCAATTGTTGCAGTAATGCTTGGTTTCACAACCCTCCCCGGGCTCACCGGTGTGATGCTTATCATATCCGGAGTGATATGTGCAGCCATATTTTTCCGCTACGAGCACCGGAGTGAGTTCCCGGTACTGGAAACGAGGCTCTTCACCGGTAGCAGGGTCTTTGCATATTCCAACCTTGCCGCCCTTATCAATTATAGTGCGACGTTTGCGGTCTCTTTTTTACTGAGCCTGTACCTCCAGTATTCCAGGGGTTTCTCTCCTGTATACGCAGGTTTTATCCTGGTGGCAGCTCCGGTTATGCAGGCGGTGATCTCCCCGTTTTCAGGAAAACTGTCAGACCGTATCGATCCCGGCTTGATTGCATCGTTTGGCATGGGTTTGTCAGCCATCGGGCTTTTTCTCCTTGCGTTCATCGGCGATGCAACCCCCCTCTTGTACATCCTGGGTGCCCTTGTACTCATAGGGGCAGGTTTCGGCTTTTTCACCTCCCCGAATACAAATGCCATAATGAGTGCTGTCGGGAAGAAATACTATGGCGTGGCCTCGGGTATTGTCGGCACCATGAGACTCCTTGGTCAGATGCTCTCGATGGGGATCGCCACGATGATCTTTGCAATCGTGATTGGCCATGTTGAGATCACACCTGAATATTACCCGGCTGTTACCCGGAGTGTTCAATATGCCTTTGTCCTTTTCACGGTCCTTTGTGTAATCGGGATCTACGCCTCTCTCCAGCGTTCAAACAAAAGGGTCATAGTTGAATGAGAGATCGGTTTTTGGGAGAGAAAAAAGCGGCATCCGGTTGAAGCATCCTGACAGATGCTACCGGTGTAACGAAAAATTATTCCAACTGCCTCTCGAGAAGTGCATGGATAGTTTTCAGTTCTTCCAACATCTGCTGGTGAACTGATGATGCCGGGGCCTGGAGGTTATGCTTCCCGGTCCCGGTGCCGTCCCCCCCTGCGGAACAGCTCCGCACAAGGTTACGGATTAATTCCCTGAGCTCGTCAGCAAATACTATCGCTTCGATCCGGATCTCCGGTGCAGCTGCACCGGAATATCCTGCGGTCTGGATAGAGACCGTAGATATGCCAAGTGCCCTCATTACCGGCCCCTGCTTGATGTCAATGTTGGTGATCCGATTATAGGGCACGATACCGGTACTGCGGAAAACAACCCCGCGTCTCCATCTCATCTCATCATCGTGGAGCTCGTACCACATGCTGTCGTAGTACATTTTTACCCAGATGAGATACAACACCACGATAACCAGAATGATTCCTGTCAGTATGGCATCTGCCAACAATGGGACATCCGGTATTAATGCGACCGGAGCAACAAAACAGACCATGATCAACAATAAAAGAAAGAAGAAATCAACAATAAACCAGGTGACCATCTTTTCAGAGGGTTTAAACGGTGTCATCCGGGGGAAGTGCTCACTCTGCATGGACTATCGAACAATTGTAGGGATGACAGGTGGATAAGGGTATCGGGGTAACAGGGATCCCGGGAAGGTGTTGGGGAATACTATCCAGGGCACCGGGTACTGCTCAGCCTTGACATTCCATCGTGCCTGTACTGCATTAGAGCCATTGGAAGGGTGCAGAAGATGCGGATCAGCCGGTGTTCCAGTATAAAATCCCGGGATTTGAAGGGATCAATCCGCTAATCACGGGGGTCTTCTTGCAAGGGAAAAGGTCCATCGGGCCCTGGAGATGGTGTGCGAAAGCAGGAATGTTACTTAGAAACGAAGGTATTTTTAAATAACATAATGTAAAATATACTTTACATATTGTTTCATTCCAGTCCAGGCGAAATTAACCTGGTGATCGATAATAACAAAAAAGGTGTGCTTTGATGGCAAATTTACGAAAATATCTCTTTATTCTTCTTATTCTGGCGTGCAGTGTCGTTGCATGTGCAACGGTGGCAACTGCGGCGGGTCAGGTATCCGCCAGTGATGGCATTTACCAGACCCATGTGACCTCAGTAAAGCTGGATCCTGACGTGTTTTTTCCCTATGAAACGGGAACAATTACGGTTACACTGATGAACTCCGGTAACCAGACGGTGACTCTTTCACAGCCTGATATTCTTGAAACACATATCGCAGTGTCAAACAGGGGCTCGTATAATACCAATGTCCGTCTCGGGCCAGGATCTGCTATGACCTATTCATTCCGGGTCACCGTTTCTGGTGAAGATGGAACATATTTCCCGGTCTTTACCGTTTCAACTGTGGAAGCAGGAAGCATCAGCTACCCCTTTGAGCTCGAGGTCGATTCAAAAGAACTGGATGCCACCATTGTAGACAGGCCCGATAATTTTGTAGTGGGGAAGAAAGACAGCATCAACCTTAGCCTTGTCAATTCCCGGAATGGTGCAATTACAGATATTATTATTACCCC
>Ga0194054_10000459_pt1 | contig 20835 bp, 7 predicted proteins | sample SepL2210m_MetaG_FD_163628 | JGI IMG/M metagenome (GOLD analysis project Ga0194054, IMG submission 163628) | Anoxic zone freshwater microbial communities from boreal shield lake in IISD Experimental Lakes Area, Ontario, Canada - Sep2016-L227-10m | ecosystem: Environmental > Aquatic > Freshwater >... | reverse complement strand
TGAACTTTTAGCGGCCTCCGACGGGGTCCACAACTCGATGCGGGTGCCTCCCCATGCCGAGGTAATCACTCCCACGGGCACCTTTTGGTCGCGCACCACCTCCTGGGCAAAAAAGTAGGCAACGGCGGAGGACTCCATCACGTCGCTTGGCGACGAGACTTTCCAGCCGTCGGTATCCACTTCACCCTGGAGCCGGCTGGTGGTTTTGCACACGAACAGGCGAACCATAGGATTGGTTGCCGTCGCGATATCCGCCTCAATCCTCTTCTGCTGGTGGAGCTGTGCCAAAGAGAACTGCATGTTTGACTGGCCAGAACCGAGCCAGACATCGCCAATCAAAAGGTTGCCGACCCTCACTATTTGCTCACCAGCCTGCACCTGCATCTCCCGGCCTTGGGCGCTCGCCGGCATTGGGTCAAGGGTCACCCGCCATTTCCCGTTTCCATCGGCCTGGGCAGTCTTCTTTTGCCCTGCAAACTCCACGCTGACGGTTTGGCCCGGATCGGCTTTCCCCCAAATCGGCAGGGGAAGATCCCGCTGGAGCACGGCGTTCTCGCTAATCACCGCCGGAAGGGAAAGTCCTGCCATCGCTTCCGGCACTATGGCTAGAACTAATGAGACGAGCGGGATAAAGATTTTCACCCAAATTTGTTTTTCCATATTCAAAACACCTTCACCTCTTAATTGCTGGACCTTTATATTTTTGCCTCATTGCTAATTAAAAATCAGACTACATTGGCGCCGATGCACCGAAGTGATACCGCCCGCTCCCAACTTCCAGAAAGAGGGCTCCTGGTTCCCGCCGCAGCACTTTTACGCCGACAGACTTCTCAACCGGACGACCGCCTTCCTTCACCGCTTCCGGCTTCGAAGTCGGAATGCGGACAGTCGCCACGGTGTTGACTGGCACCGTCATCTCCAGGTCGAGCTTGTCGGCTTCAATTTTCCATTTGGAGACGATCCGCCCGTAGAGGCAGTCATACCAACCCTCGGCCGAGGTGAGGCCGCTGGGCCGGTCGGGCTGGGGCGCCAGAATGAACCGCTTGAACCCGGGCCCGGAGGGATCGGGCCGGATGCCCAAGACCGCTTCATAAAGCCAACGGCCAATGGAGCCGCCGCAGGAGGGCATCTGGGCATGGCCTCCCTTCCAATCCTCAAAGAGCACCCCATCGTGAATCAATGTTTTCCAACTAGGAAAATCATCCTTGTTGACGATGCGGTTGGCCGCAGCCGACTCGCAGGTTTCGGTCAGGATCTGGAAAAGATAGGGCAACGTGACAAAGCCACAGGCGTGGTGATCTTTTTGGGCATGGATCGCCTCCAGCAACCGTTGATGGGTAAGCGGCCGCACAGGGTCCGGAACCAGCCCCACCCCCAACGCCAGAACCTGGGCCGCCTGGCATTTAGCGTTCGGGCCATAGAGTCCCGTCTGCGAATTGAGGAACTTGGCATTGGTCCGCTGCCGCACCTCCTCGGCCATCGCCGCGTAACGGGTGGCCTCTTCGGGTTTGCCCAACATCGTCGCGGTCTGACTGACGATCTTCGCGTAGTGATACCACGCCGCCATGTTCAGGAAATTGGCCGGCGGGCGGTCCGCTCCCGGCTGCATCCAGTCCCCCGCCCCGGACCACACCAGAATGCGTTCCTTGGCCGCCTCGGGATTGAGGAAAAATTTTGAGTCAGGAGAGTAGTCCAGAGCCTTGACTCCTCCGCCAATTGACGCCAGGTGGTCGAGGAAATCGACATATTTGCGCATCGGCTCGTAGGCCTGCTCCAGCAGACGACGATCCCCATAATAGAGGTAGTGTTGCCAGGGCAACCAGACCAGCACGCCGCTCCACCAGGGATTATTCCAGTCGTTTACCAAGCGCCGGATCACTGGCACAACGGAACCGACCAGGCCGTTGGGCTGTTGGTTGTCGGCCATGTCCCACCACCACTTGCGGTAGAGGCCCTCGACATCGGTCAGGTAAACAGCTGTGTTAAAGAAGCCCTGCGCGTCCTGCGTCCAGCCCTGCTTTTCGCGCATCGGGTCCATCGGTTGTTCGAGGTCGTAGTTGCGATGGGTGCGCAGCACCGCCTCATGTACCTGGTTCAAAAACGGGTTGGAGCAATGGAAAGAGCCCGTGGATCGCAAGTCGGCGGCGACCCGCTGAATGCAGATCTGCTCGGCTCGCAACGGTTCCGCCAACCCTTTAACTTGCACCTTGAGCGGCCCGGACCCCCAAATGAATCGAGGTTCCAGCACCGCAGGGCCGTCCTTGGCAAGGGTGAAACGGGACGGGGGCTGCCGGGAAAAGTCTTGCACTTCGATGACCTGTCCTGCCTTGCCCTGTTCGACCGTCACCTGCGGCCAACCGGCGGAGTACACGTCGAAAAACGCCGTGTCTCCCTCGACCCGAGTCGGCTTGAGCTGGCCCAGAACTCGGGCAGGCGGCCCCATGGGAGCAGAGAGTTTCCCTCCCAAAGATTCCACCACCCCGACGGCGCGCCACCGCGCATCATTGAAGCCGGGCTTGTCCCACCCGGGCTGGGCCAGGGTCCGATTTTCCGCATAGCCTCCCCCCCATACGTCATTGTTCACAATTTCGCTGCGATCCCATTTCCAACTTTGATCCGAAGCGATGGTTTGCCGGGAGCCGTCCTTGAACTCCACCTCGAGCTGAGCCAGCAAGCCCGGCTGGCCATGGCCGCCGTTGCGCGCGGCAAATCCCCAGCCGGGCGGACTGAAAAACCCATTCCCCAGCACGGCGCCAAGAACGTTAGTGCCTTCGGCCAGCAGCTTGGTGACATCCACTGTGCGATAGATGATCCGTTTGGAATAATCGGTGAATGGCGGGCCAAGGACGGTATCGTCAACCCGGATGCCGTTGAGCGAGAGATCCGCCATTCCTTGGGCGGCATAGTAGAGCACGGCCCGCCTCACCGTTGGTTTCAGCGTGAACTCCTTGCGCAATAACGGTGCCTGCGCTTTGGGGCAAGCATCCGCAGGGCAGCTATTGCCCATCTCGGCGGAGGGCATGCCATCCACCGCAAACGCACTATCCCTGCCACCCGCGTCAGAGGTCGGACGATAACGGGCCACGTTGCGTCCGCCGGACCAAACTTCCAGTTGTCGGATGACAGTTTGATATCTATCCGTTGATGGCCCTTGAGTCGCTTGAGCTGAGGGGGGCGATGTTTTGGCCTTTTTTGCGGCCTCCGCCGCCGCTATGTCGCTGTGGAGCTTGGATCGGGGTGACTTGATGACATAAAGACGGACGTACCGGGCCTTCAGCCCATGGACTGGGAATTCAGCCGCCCCCCCCGGTGTCGAGGCATAATCGGCCGCACTCTGATCGGCAATGGTTTGAGAGGCATCGAATTCGAAATCGTCTCCGGCCTCGATCCGGAAGCGCACAGGGAACGCCCCTGGACTTTGCGCAACCAGTTTGACTTTTTCGATCGGGAACGCCTGCCCCAGATCCACCCGGATCCAGGCGGCGGAATCATCTTTTGCTGAGCCGATATTTGCCCAACCATACCCATTGGGGGCAAACCACTTTGAAGCACTAATCCAGGCCCCCTTCCAATCCTCCGGCACCAGCAATCCCATGCTCCACCGCGCGGGCGCGCTCCACACCGTGGGCTTCTTGTCTGCATCCCAGACGCGCACCTTCCAAAAACACTCTGCGCGTGAGTTCAAAACTTTCCCAGCATAAGGCATGCGAACGGATTGATCGGTCTCGAAGCGGCCGCTATCCCAAAGGTCGCCCTTGTTTTGAGCCAGCTTCTCTGCTGAGGAGGCGACGAGAATCTGGCAGGCCGTCTGCTTGGCTCCCCGCTCCTCGGACTGGATCTGCCAGGAAAGCTGCGGCTTTGCCGCGTCGATCCCCTGCGGGTTTTCCAGTCCCTCGCAACGGAGTTGCTCCACCACGGTCGCCCCCCGCACTCCGCCGGAAGCCAACAGGCAACCCAGAAAGATCCGGCTAATCCCTCGCAACCACTGACGCCCTATGGTTCTCATATGTCTTTGTCCCGCATAAAAATGGTTAATGAACTCTCCTCGAGGTGGAACGTCATGGGATTTGCTTTCGTGGCTGGCCCTGAGCCTGCGGTTTCAAAACGATCTTCCCTTCGCACGTCCCCGGGCGGACCGGCAGGCTCACATACCGGCCCTGGATTTTCGTCCGCGTCTGCTTCCCATTGATCCGAAGCGTGCTCGCCTCGCCATCGGGAATACGCAAGATCGTCTGCACGTCGCGCGGCGTCGCGAACCGAAACTGGAGTTCGCCGTCCCGGCAGCGCCACGACACAGGTACGGGGCCGTATTCGGTGACGACGGTCCCCTCCGCCTGGGTCAGGTCACCCAGGTGCGGCTCGATGATGAGTTGTCGTTCCGCAACAGGGGCGTCGCGGCGGACGCCGAGGACATAGGCGCTGAGGAAGTAACCGGGATACATACCATAGACGTGCGCGAGGGAGCCGCCGCTGAAGAACTCCCACGTGCATTGCGCGGGCGCCTCCCGCATGGCGCTCCACTTGTCGCGAAAGGCCTGCAGGATTTCACGGTCGTAGTCGGGACCGGTGGCGTAGAGCAATCGGTAGATGTAGTAATAAATCATCATCAGCCCCTTGGGCTCGCGATGTTCGAGAAGATATTTCATCGTTGGCGCGCGGTGCGCGGGCGAGGCGATCCCCCGCTCGAGCGCGAAGATCGCCGCATAGGCGCTCGGCGCGACAAGGTGGTTTTCAATTTTCAACCCGGGTTTGCGTTTGGCGGACGCGGGATCCGACTCGTCGTAATAACCCGAGTAGAACGTCCCCTCTTTTTCGTTCCACAAGACCTGGTTGAAGGCGGCGGCCAACTGCTGCGCGGCCTGATCGTATGTCCCCGCCTGCTTGGGCTCGCCGATCTTCCCTCCGAGAAAGGCCGCATCCGCCAGGGCCCGGTACACAAAGGCATTCAACCCCGCCCCTTCCAACGTGACATAGCCGACCGGATTGCCCCACACGACCCATTCGCGCGCGCACACCAGCCCCCGCGGGGTGCGGCGGTCCAGGAAATAATTCAGCTGTGCGACAACCGCGGGCCACACTTCACGCACCAGCGCGGCGTCGCCGGTCGCGTCGAAATAGCGGCGGAGGCCCGTGACCCACTCGCAGGCCCGGTCTTCCATCTTCGCGTGGACGTCGTAGCGGTCGGAGCAGGTGTGCGCCTTCACCCAGCCCTCGGGCTGCACCGTCAGCGCGGTGCGGCGCACCATCTCGCCCAGCAAGCGCGGATCGGCCCAAAGCGGCTTGCCGTTCGAACCCGGTCCGGCCAGGGCGGTGCGCGTGACGTCGAAGGCCGGCGGATCGCAGTCCATCCACTCCACGCGCTCCCGGTCGGCGCAGTCCACATAGGCATCCTCGCTCAGCACCTCGCACGAGCGTGCACAGAGGGCCCACAGTTTGTTGAGGGCCGGGTCATTGCACGTGAATGATCCGACCCGGTCAAAGGGATAGATCCGTTCGATGAGGCGAATGCCCGTAAGGGTGGCCTGACCCGATGTGAGCGTGATGGCGGCGAAGTTGTAAGCAAGCCCGCGCGTATCCAGCGTGACATATTTCTGCGCGCCCGCCCTGGCGATATAGGCCATGCTGAAGGGCTCCAACTCCAGTCGGCTACCCGCCTCCGCCTCGAGTTCGACCACCGCATACGCCTGCACAAGGCGTTCCGTCCGGAAGAAGACTTTCTGGCCCGGCACAAGTTTCAAGGGCAGCTTGATCCCCTGGTCGAAATGCACCGCGACCTCCTGCTCACGCAACATGGGAATGCGCCGGGCCGTCAGCGCACCCCACTGCCTACCGTCGGCCGGCACAGCGGGCTTCCAACCCGCCTCGGCATAATCCGTGCCGGTCCAGTCGCCGTCCTCCTCCCGGGCATCAACATGCCAGTCCTCGATATTCGCCCATGACGCGCCGAAGTTTCGGTACCAGGTCGCGACGCGGAACCGCCACCCCGGGTCCGTGCGCAGGATTTCCCTGCCGTCGGTCTCCAGCAGCGCCGTCAGGCCCGGCGCGTGCCGCATCACTTTGCCGCCTGAGAGATTCCCGAGCGCCAGAATGGCGATGACATTTTTCCCCGGCCGCAGATGCGAGGTCACCTTCACCGAATCGTATTCCGGGCCGTTGGGCTGAAACCGGTTCGGTCCGCGTTCGACATAGGCGCCGTTGACCCAAAGCACATAGCGTGCGTCGGCGAAAAGATGCAGGACCGCCTCGCGGGGAACGGCAGGCAAATCGAATGTCCGGCGGAACGCGACGGCCACGCCGGTCTTGTTCGTCGGGACTGCGCCTGTCCAGATCATCGCCTCCTGCAGCTTCTGCCCCGTCGCATCGGCCCGGATGGTGGCAAACGGCACGAGCGGCGGCGGGGCTTCGGTCTGCGACCAGGCCGGGCCACACAACGCAAGGGAAACGATCGTAAGTATGTGTTTGATGTTCATTTGCTTTCCCCAAAAAGATCGAACTGCTTCACGGCGGTGGAGGTGTTGAGTGACAAGCGGACCACCTGGGCCGTCACGGACTCGAAACGGCGGCTGTAAAACTCCCCATACACCAAGCCGTTGTGACAAAGTTGGTAGGTTCCGTCCGCCTTTTTGTATTGGATCTGGAAGGGCCTAAACTGGCCGCGCACATGGGCCGGATCGTCAAGAACCAGTTCCATGCGGTCGAAGGTCATCGGCCGTCCAAGATCCACCTCCAGCCACGCGGCACCGGTGTCGGCCGGTTTCCACACCGTCTGTGGATTGGCATCCACGGCATGGAGCGGCTCAAAGCCGGGCGCAGCACTGGAAGCGCTCACCTTGGCCCCGGTGGTGAATGAATCTTTAAAAGGCATCGCCATTGCCACCGGCTCGATCGGGCCGTCGAACTCCAACCGGACAATCGTGTCGAAAGCATCCGGCTTCCCCTTTACCAGCGACACCGAAAGGCCCGATGGATTTTCCGTCACCCTGGCCTTCTGCCCGCTCAGGCACTCAGCGCGCAGCAGTTTACGTCCGATCCCCGGCAGATCAATCCCCTGCCCCGGCCATTGCAGCACATGTAAGTAAACCGTATTCCCCTTGAAGAGACTGCCGCCCCAGGCCTCCGGCGGAAAGGGTCCCGAGCGGACACCATAAAGGCTCTCGCCATGCTTTTTGAGCCATGCCCCGGTCGTTTTCAGCCGGGACTCGTCCGCCGGGGTGACCTGTCCATCGATCATCGGCGGGAGGCCAAAGAGGTGGTTGCGGTCGGCACAGGCAACGCTGACCAGAGTCCGCACCCGGCTTTGCAGCGAGGAGCCATCCACGATATCCGCCCGGCGCGACGCGGGCTCGACCTTCAGCGAGCGGATCCGGCCGTCGCGGTAGACACATTCCACCGTGGTCTGCCGGGAGGCATGGAGCTTGAAGGAGACGTCCCAATCCTCCGGCCAGGCCGGCAGGAGGTAAATCTTCTTATCGTCGCTCTGCAGCAACATGCTTTGCAGGGCCATGGCGCTGACCGCCCCGTGGTCCACATCCGGCGTGTAGTCCATCTTTGTCTCCCAGAAGGCGGGGAAACGCGGACGCGGGCGGGCCGGATCGGGCGGCGACATATCCTTGTTCTCGTACGCGAACCCCGGGAACCGGTCGTCGAAGTTGATGCTGGTTAGCCGGGCCGCCTCGCGCGGCAATCCCAGGTAGGCCGCCCAGATCGGGGCCGACTGCCAGCCGCCGGTTTCCCAGCTTTGGGAATCGGGCGTGCCGTCCAGACTGAGCTGGCGCACGTGGAAGGATTGGCGCGCCTGGCTCAGAAAAGCGTCATTCTCAACCGTGACCTGCCGGAAGGGCCAGACCGCGTAGAGTTCCGGCGTTTCACAGATCAAGCGGCCGTGATACTGGCTGCCCGGCGCCAGCAGGTCCATTCCTAGAACGCGGCGGCGCGGCACCTCGGGCAGCGCCGCCTGGAGTTTCGCCCAGCGCGCCCGGCGTTCGCCGTTGACCAGCGACGCATCCATCGCCAGGAGCTTGTCCAACACATAGCGCAGGCCCGAAACCTCCGTCACCGGATTGGTGACCGGCTGGTAAGTCTCGGCCACGCCGGCGGGCTCCATGACCATCTTGCCGTGTTCGTCGCGCTTGGGAAAATGCAGTTCGAAGAACTTGAGGAACTCGTCGGCGCAGGGCAGCAGGTAGTCGGCTGCGAAGGACCGGTCCTGTGTGTGCAGGTAGTAATCACACATCGCGGCGGTCTCTTCGATCATGCCGATGAAGTGATACTTCAGATGCGGAGGCAGTTCGTCGCCAAAGAGGGAAAAACCCTTCCAGAGCGTCCCCTCGTTCATGAGGGCACCGTCGTGGCCGTAGAGCCGGCGGCAGCGGTCACGGCCGACCTCCAGCGTCCCGCGCACCAGCCGGAACACCGGCATCATCGTGTCATAGTCGCCCCGCGCCAACATGGACCAGTACGGGTGACGCGTGTTCTGCCACATGATCAAGTTGTTGCCCCAGTCGCGGTAATCGGCGTTGGCCGCATTAGGACGGATGCCGTTGGGACTGAACATGTGCGTGCCGGCCGGCGTATCCATGGTGAAGATTGAGCCGTTATAGGGCATCGGCACCTCCTGGGTGCGGCTGGCGCAGGCCTGCACGAAGCGTTCCAAGGTGTAGCGCTGGGTGAGTTGGAAGGCGTTGGCGCCGCTCTCCAGGGCCAGCCCCCGGTAATAGGCGTCAAACGCCTGTGCATAACGGGCGAAACGGTATCCATCGAGCCGCACCGGCCCGGCGCCGCAGGAGCCCACCACGATGTGGCTGCGATCCCAAAAGGCCTTCCACCAGGCCAGGTGTGCGGAAACATCCTGCGCCGGATTGCGCCGAGCGGACTCGTCGGCCTGTTGCCCGATGCGCGCCACCCACTCCGCCATGTCCTTCGTCTGGCTGGAAAGGATTTGGATGGACAGGTCCAACTTGCCGTCGGCCGCCTTCACCTGAAGCGTCTCGGGGCTGATCCGCTTACCGCCCCGGGCCTCGATCAGCCCGCCGGAAGTGCGGTGCAGCAGCGGATCAACGAACGACTTGGCCAGTTCTGGTGATTTGATGTGGGCCGGATGCTGGTAGGCGGAACCTTCATTGCGGAACGCCCACACCAGCCGTGCCTCCTTCTGCTCCGGCAGGGTCGCCTCCTTCTTGCGGTCCCCCACCCATTCCAAACTCACCTGGGCCTCCAGCGGGATGGCTCTCCCGCCGGTCACATGGATACTGGGCTGGTTCGCGTCCACCCAGACACGCAGGGCGACCTGTTCCTTGCCATTGCCGGCGGTGATTGCGACCGTCCCCTCGCGCAGGAGCAGTTCCTGGCGGAACGGCTGGCCACCGGCAAAGGGATTGGGCGTCAGGCGAATCCGCACCCGGCCTAACTTGGGCAGCATATGCCAGGAATTGTAGGCGTCCACCTTGCTGATGTATAATAACAGGTCGCCGCCTGGCTCACACCAGACGTTCAGCCCGATGTCGCCATTGCCCAGCGGCATCGACCCCAAAGAGTCCTTGCTGGGCGTGTCCCACACCACATTCGAGCGGTCGAGCTCCTCCGCCGCCAGGCACAAAGTTCCGGCAAACAAGCCGGCGACCACCGCAATTCCCACGAGTTTTTTGATGTTCATCTGTTTGTTTTCTATTGATGTTTATTGGCATTTGCCGGGAGGAAGGCCCGTCGGCGCGGGAGCACTGAAGTGATACTGCCCGCTGCCGACTTCCAGAAAGAGGGCTCCCTCCTCTCGCCGCAGAACTTTGACGTCGGCGGATTTCTCAACCGGCAGTTTTCCCTCTTTCACCGACTCAGGCTTGGATGTGGGAATACGAACGGTCGCCACAGTGTTGACCGGCACCGCCATCTCCAAATCGAACGTGCCATCTGCAATCTTCCACTTCGAGACGATCCGACCATAGAGGCAATCGTACCAACCGTTGGCTTCAGTCAGCCCGGTGGCCGGATCGGGCTGAGGCGCCAGGATGAACCGATTGAACCCGGGGCCGGCAGGATCGGGCCGGATGCCGAGCACGCCTTCGTAGAACCAGCGGCCCACCGCCCCGCCGCAGGCAGGCATCTGGGCTGCACCGCCCTTCCAGTTCTCAAAAAGCACGCCATCGTGCATCAACGTTTTCCAGCTCGGATAGTCAGGCTGATTGACGATGCGATTGAGCACCCCCGACTCGTAGGATTCGGTCAAGGTCTGAAAGAGATAGGTCAGGGAAACAAACCCGCAAGCGTGGTGGTCGTTGTGGGCGTGGATGGCATCGATGAGCCGCTGATAAGCCAGCGGGCGCACGGCCTCGGGGACCAAACCCGTCGCCAAAGGCATGACCTGGGACGACTGGCTCTTGGCGTTCTCTTCGGAATGGCCCTTGCGGGTCTCTGCGTAAAGTCCCGTCTTGGGGTTCAGGAACTTGGCGTTGGTGCGCTGGCGGATATCTTCGGCCATCGCCGCGTATTTGGCGGCGTCGTCGGTCTTGCCCAGCATGGCCGCGGTCTGGCTGACGATTTTGGCATAGTGATAAAAGCCCGACATGGGCAGAAGCTGTTTGGGCGGCGCATCGGAGGGCCGCATCCAATCTCCGGCCCCGGTCATGACCAGCATGCGTTCCTTGGCCGCCTCCAAATCCAAGTTCAATTCAAAGTCGGGGAAATAGCCTAGAGCTTTGGTGCCCCCCCCAGCCGAAGCCAGACGGTCCAGGAAGTTGACGTATTTGCGCATCGGCTCGTAAGCCTCTTCCAGCAACCGGCGGTCTCCATAGTAAAGGTAATGTTCCCAGGGCAACCAGACCACCACGCCGCTCCACCACGGAGAGTTCCAATCTTGGGAATATTCCCTCACCAGCGGCGCAACGGCGCTGACCAGCCCGTTGGGCAGTTGGGTATCGGCGATGTCCCGCCACCACTTGCGGTAGTCGCTCTCGACATCGGTAAGATAAACGGCGCTGTTGAAAAAGCCCTGGATGTCCTGCGTCCAGCCCTTCTTTTCCCGCATCGGATCCATGGGGATATCCAGGACATAGTTGCGATGGGTGCGCAGCACGCCCGCGTGCAGTTCATTCAGGAACGGGTTGGAGCAGTGGAAGCTGCCCATGGGACGCATATCCAAGCCCACCCGCTGCAGGCAGATTTGCTCGACGCGTAGCGGCTCCGGCAGGCCAGTGACCTGGAGCTTGAGCGGGCCGGAGCTCCAGATGAACCGCGGCTCCAGCACTGCCGGACCGTCTTTGGCCAGGGTGAAACTGCACTTAACCATTCTTTCACCATTGAACTCGATCACCTGCCCGGCCTTGCCGTGTTCGAGGCTCAGGCGCGGCCAGCCAGCCGAATAGACGTCAAACACCGCCGTGTCGCCTTCCACCCGAATGGGCTTGAGCTGCCCCAGCACGCGGACCGGCGGCTCGATGGGCGAGCAGAGCTTGCCGCCCAAGGATTCGGCCAAACCGACGGCACGCCACGGTTTGTCGTCAAAGCCGGGCTTGTCCCAACCAGGCTGGGCAAAGTTGCGGTCTTCCTCATAGCCATTCCAGAGATCGTTATTCACGATCTCGCTGCGAGACCACTTCCAGCTTTGGTCCGAGACAATGAGTTGCCGGGTGCCATCGGTGAATTCCACTTCCAGTTGCGCCAGTAAACAGGGCTGGCCATGCGAACCGAATTTCGCCGTATGCCCATAACCGGGCGGGCTGAGAAAGCCATTGCCGAGGACCGCGCCCAAGACGTTGGGTCCACCGCTCAACAGAGAAGTGACCTCCACGGTGCAATACATGATCCGCTTGGAATAATCGGTAAACGGCGGGCCCAGGAGAGTATCATCCACCTTGGTGCCGTTGATGGACAGATCGGCCATCCCCTGGGCGGCATAATAGAGCATGGCCCGCTTGACCGGGTGCTCCAGCGTAAACGCCTTGCGCAACATGGGAGCCTGTTCTTTGGGGCAGGCATCTTCCGGGCAATTTTTTCCCATCTCGACCGAAGGCATGCCATCGACCACGAACTGACAATGGCTGCCCCCTGTTTCAGTAATCGGACAATAGCGGGCCACGTTTTTCCCGCCGGACCAGACCTCCAACTGCCGGAAGCCGCTCTGGAATTTTTCCCCGTTTCCGGAGGCCTTCTTCCCTGCCTTGTCCTTGCCTTTGCCGGAAGCATTGCCCTTCCTAGCCGTAGGGGGAGATTTCAGTAGGTAAAAGCGAACATAGCGTGCCTTAACCCCCGAGGCGGGGAACTCGGCTGTCCCGTCCGGCTTCAGCACGTAGTCGGCCTGGCTGCAATCGGCAACGATTTTGGAAGTGGCGAAATCGAAGTCGTCGCCAGCCTCGATCCGGAATCGCAAGGGGAACGAGGCGGAATTGAGCGCCACCAATTTGACCTTGTCAATCGGCAGCGACCGACCCAGATCCACCCGGACCCAGGCGGGGGAATCCTCCGTTTCAAAGCCAAGGCTGTTCCAGCCGTTCCCATTGGGGGCATGCCATTTGGAAGCGCTGATCCAAGAGCCTTTCCAGTCCTCCGGTGCCAGCAATCCCATGCTCCACCGCGCGGGCGCGCTCCACTCGGCGGGTTTGTTTTGCGCATCCCAGACCCGCACCTTCCAATAGCACTGCGCTCTGGAAGCCAGGGGCTTTCCCGCATAAGGCACGCGCACGGATTGCTCGGTGGCGAGGCGACCGCTATCCCAAAGATCGCCTTCGCCCCGCGCCAGCTTCTCCGACGAGGAGGCCACAAGGACCTGGCAGGCCGTCTGCTTCTGACCCCGCTCGTCGGACTGGATAATCCAGGAGAGTTGCGGGTGAGCCGCGTCGATGCTCAGGGGATTTTCCATCCCCTCGCACCGGAGGTTTTCAACTTTGATTGTTGCCGCTGCGGCTGCGCAGTGCCAGGCAAGGGTCGTGATTGCGAGGGCTTTCAGGATTAGTTTCATTTTGGTTCTTTTGTGGGGTTCAAAGGTTGGTCTGGAGGCCCGGGAATGCGCGGATTCCCTCGTACCAGGTCTGGGCCATACGATCGTAAGCGACGGGGCCGGGATGGTTGATGCCGTTGGAAAAGAGGGACGGATCGATCGCCCCGTCTTTCAACAGATTTGCATACTGATCGACCGTGGTGATCCGCCTGCCTTGGGCCTGAAAGGATGGGACGAGGGTTTCACGGATGTAGGTGTTATAATCCATGATCGCCTGCACGAACTTCGCCTTGGGCGTGATCTGGGCCACGATCATCCCAACCCCGGGTTTGGCCGCGAACACCGCCTGGAGGATTTTGTTGAGGTTTTCCTTTGCCTCCGGTTTTCCCCCGTCGTTGATTCCGACCATGAGCAGGATCAAATCGGGGTCATCCGCGATCCAATTGCGAACCGCGGCCAGCGCCCCGGCTGTGGCGGCTCCGCTGTACCCGCGATGATGATCCTGGTCGAATTTGCGCAAATCGAGCACGGGTTCGTTCGTGGGCTTGCCCGAAGCCCCGTTCCACGGCTGCGGGGAATCTCCAACGAATTGGAAGCGGTAGCCGCCCTTGAGCAGCCGTGAGTAGAGGCCACTGCGGTAACCAAACTCGAATGGCACCTGCCATTTCGGATTATCGGTGCAACCGACGGTAATGGAGTCGCCTGCGCATAGAATGCGGATCGGCTTATCCGCTTGCGCCAAAGCTGGCGCAAGGGCAATCAATCCGGACAGGCAAACAGCAATCCAGTGTGGCAGAATTCGGTTTATATTCATTGAGTTCATATTCATTGGGGCATTCCTTTTGGAGATCTCGGGTCGGAGGATCAAACTCGCGCAAAGTTATTCGGGCGTTGATTCCTGCGCTTTATTCTTTTGTCCTTTTTGATGTGGATTTGGACGATAACCCCATTTTTTCAAATATTCCGCCCCCGGCAGGAATTGATCGCCGCGCTCCTTGAGCTGACGGGTTAATTCGGCATCCAGTTGCTTTTGAATCTCTGCGGCTTCGGGTTTTCCGATCAGATTGGTGAGTTGGTAGGGATCCTTCTCGTTGTCAAAGAGCAGCCAGGGGCCATCGAGCTTCTTCGCGTAGGTGTAACGCGGGGTGCGCACTCCCCGGTACTCCCATCCCCCGGAGAGCCAGTCGGCAATCGGCTGGTAACTGGCAACGATCGCCGCCCCACCGGAGGGGTCTGTCCCTTGGCCCAAAAGATATTTGCTGAAGTCTTTGCCTTCGACGCTGCCGGGAATGGAAAGCCCGCTCAGGCCCAGGAGCGTGGGCATGATGTCGGCGGTCTCAAACATGCCGTTGAGATTTTTCCCGGTGTGACCCAATTTCGCCGGATACCGGATCAAGAACGGCACCCGGATCGACTCGTCCCAGGGGCGCTGTTTGTGGATCTGGTTTTGCGACTTCAGCATATCGCCATGGTCGGCGGTAAAGACCACGATGGTGTTCTCGGCGAGACCCTCCTTGTCCAGGGCCTTGAGCAGGTCGCCCATGCAGTCATCCATTGCGGTGCAGTGGGCATAATAATTGGCGAGGTATCCTTGGGCCACTTTGCTGGCCCCTTCCGGGACATTAGGCCTCAGTTTGATTTTCTCCGCAGAATACAGGTCACGGTATTTCTGAGGTGCGGTCCCGTAAGGGTCATGCGGGGCGCCCCAGGACAGCATCAAAAGGAAAGGCTGGCCGGGCTTGCGATTTTTGATGCAGTCAATGGCCGCGTGCGTCTGGGCGATGGCATCGTAGCCTTCCCACGTACGCAGGGTGCGATCGCTGCCGTCGTAGTAGTGGGATTTGTTGTAGTCGTGGGTGCATTCCAGGACTTTGAAAGTCTCAAACCCGAAACGGCGTTCCGGGGGGATATACGCATCGCGTTTGCCTCCGTTGACGTGCCATTTGCCAATATAGGCGGTGGCGTACCCAGCCGAGCGAAACGTCTCGCCGAGGGTCGCCCCTTTGGGATTGAGGGGAACGTCATTGATGAAGAGCCCGGTCTTAAGCGGGTACTGTCCCGTAAAGAGGGTCCCGCGGTAAGGGGTGCAAAGCGGGCAACCCGAAATGGCATTGACCATATTGATTCCCTGCGTAGCCAATCGGTCCAAGTTGGGCGTCTTGACGTTGGGATCTCCCGCATAACCGGTGGCTTGGGCCCGCCACTGGTCAGCCATGACATACACAATATTCGGCCGCTTTGCCGCCGGTTCGGCCTTCGTTTCCGCAGCCACTCCGAGACTGACGCCCAGCCCCAGAATCAGACCTACAACGGGATGATTTATTTGCATTGGTTTTTTTCCCCATCGTAGAGCGGGGCCAAGGAAGCTGGCCAGGACGTTGAGACGGCTTCATCGTAAGTTACTGCCGGCCGGAAGAACGGCTTCGACACGGACTCCAGGTTTTTCCGTCCCCAGTAGCTGGGGTAGTACTGGCAGCCAGTGTCGAGCCAGTTGACGACTTGGATGAACTCTTCGGTGGCGAGCTTGACGTCCTTGTGTGCAGCCCGCAGAGCCGCGATCCTTTCGGCGGGTTTAGGACCACCGTCTTTGATGCAATCCACCCGCGGCGCAAAGGAGCCAATCGAGGCAGCAAGAATGCTGGAGTGGGCACCAAGCGTATAAGGAGGAGTGTTTGCGATGAACCACCGGACTAAGTTTTCGTTGACCTGAGTGCCCACGACGGATTTGTGCGTTTTGTTAAGCCCGAGAAGAGCCTCGTAGGAAACATTGTGCAAAGTTGTACGCCCGCCACTCAGGTCGGGGCATGTGGCTGATTGCTTGGCACCGTTGTGGCAGGAGATGCAGTGTTTGTCCCAGATGGGTTGAATTTGCCGTTCGTAGTCGAAGACTCGCTTTCCGGCGGCTTCTCCAGGCTGCGGGCCGGGAAGCTGCGGAGGGTGCTGGAGCGCGGCGACACGGATGCTGCTCGATGGCGCGCGGGAGCGCTCGTGGCATCCGGTACAGCTGCGAATTTCACCCGGACGATAATTAATGAATGTCCGCTCGGTCTGAATGGCCATGAAGTTTTCATCCAGAAGCTGAAAATAGATATTTCGGTCTGCGGGCACATAAAAGCTGGCCGAGCCATCGGCTTCGACCGGAACCACGCCCAGCTGGACCTGGAGCCCCAGGAGGTTCGGGCCGAGCGCCGAGTGGGCCATTCCTTCGATATCAGCTTTTCCTGCCCAGCGTCTGCGGGCTGTCCACGGACGAGAAACCTGCTCCAAGACACGAATCCACTTCACCGATCCCCTCTCCACCCCCGGAAGCCCGGCGGCAACATCGCTGACAAGGCAATGGGCCAGGCCTTTGGCTGCAAGCTCCTCATTGGTGACCACAGGAAGTGTCGGGGGCAGTGCTCGTGCCTTGAGCGGATAGGGGAGCCAACAGGAAACCGCTTCATCCCGGTAGAGTTCGGTGTCCTTGCCATCGGGGTCGAGAACCACGAGAGCATAGGCCCTGGGGTCGTGCCAGAGACGTCCCTTGGGCTTGCAGGCGGCAAGGATGCATTGTTCGCTCAGCGGGTAAGGATCTTTGAACAACCGCCCCGGAGCTCCGCTTTTCTCATCAACCCACTTGCCATCAACCAGGAAACTGAACCCAGTGTGCTTGCGGGCGGCGATATCCTTGGTGATAAATGTCATGGCGGCCGGGCTGGCGGCATCGACTTTTGTGTCGAGAACAACCACCGTGCCAACGCCATTGTTGGGACAACAGTGAGAAGCTCCCAGGAAACAAATTTTATCGGTGGCACCTGGAATCGGCCGCCCATAGATCATGGTCTCGGGATCGACAATCTGGTTCCCATAGATCTCGGCTGTGGCGGATCCGTCGGGATGCATCGCCCAGAGGCTCTTTACGGCACCGGCCCCTTTGCGATTATACTCCCACCGCATGTAGAGAATGCGGCCGTCGGGCAGGACAGCGGGAGAAAACTCGTTGAGGGCGCCGTGGCTGAGCTGGAGGATATTCTTTCCGTTGGCATCCATTCGGTGCAGAACCGGCGTCGTGTAGACATCGGGGGAGTTGCACAGCACGCTGGTCTTGCAGCGCGAGGAAGTAAAAGCGAACCCCCCATCTGGCAGATAGCACGGATGCATGTCGTTGGTCACATGCCCGTATCGATGAAGGATGTCAGCCTCATCGCTGACTGGAAACGTGAGCTGGCGCACCGCGCCGCTGCCCAGATCCAACTCATAGATTCGGTATCCCTCTTGGGGTGCTTTTTTAAAGTCGAAGACCACACGCCTGGCATCGAAAGAAAGGTCAAATCGATTCACCACACCGCTGGCAAACTCCGGTGGCAGGAGATCTTTAACCGTGCCGTTGGAAAGATCCAAAACGCAAAGGCCCCCACCGGGCGTCCACCGGGCATCATCGTGTTCGGTATAAACATGGCTGTTGGTCAAGGTATATCGCCGAACGAAGAGCAGCTTATCAACCCCCATCTTGCGAAGTCCGGATGCGGCTTCCACATTGAAAACATGCGGGGATTTATCGGCCTGAGGGGGCACGGCAGCAATCGGCTCAAGGGGAAACGCAGGCTTCGGAGCCGGAGTGGCTTCTCCCAAAATACTGATGCACGAGATCATCTTCATTTTTGGATCTTTGAGCTCCCAAACGACTTTTTTCTCCGGGGTGACTTCAAAGACCGATGGCTGGTCTTTCGAGATCCCTCCGTGTCCGGGCCAGTTGCAGATGAGGGTGTTTCCATTTGCGAGGCGCACGACGCCGGCGGCGAAGCCAATGGTGTTTCCGGGGATGTCGTTCTGGTTCAACTCCCAAACAATTTTGTCCTGCGGATCCACCTCGATCACGCGGTGTTCATCGCCGCAGCCGATCAGCGTATTGCCATTAGGGAGGCGCTCTGCGCCGTAGCGCCCGGAAACAAACACTCTCAGCACCTTGCCCTGGGAGTCGAACTCCATTGCCTTGCCTCCGACGCGCTGCTGGCAGACCAGATAGGTTCCTTGCGGCGTCTTGCGGACCTGACGGACCTGGCTATGTGAGCCACCGCCGAGCTTGAGCTCGACGGTTTTGCTGATTTTGCCGGTGCGATCCATTTCGTAGAGCAGGGTCACGCCGTCCGGGTGCGATTCCCCCACGAGAAAAAGGTTTTCCCCGAGCGGCTGGCAGCCTTGAATTTCCGACCCTTGAGGGGCTGGAAATTCCCAGACGGTGGATTTGTCGGGTCTGACTTCGCGCACACCTCCTTTGAACGCAAAAAAGACATTTCCGTTGGGAAGAACCCACGAGTCGCTCGATTCGGGAACGAGGGGGTATTCCCATTCCACGGTGCCGTCTTTGGCCACGATGGCGACCGACCCGGCTCGGCAGCCCGATTTCAAAAAACGGTGGCTGACGGCTGGTGCCTGCGCAAGGGCCGTTGAGACAGATATTGCGCAGCAGAGGGTGAGAGTGAGTATGTTCATATATTAAATGTTAGGGCTAGTCTTCCAAGATCACGCGGAAACCGACGTCGTAAACCTTTTGCCAGGACTCGTAGGCCCGGCGCACGGCGGAGCCGGCATCGGCGGGACGATCAGCCCAGGAGCCGCCGCGGGCGATCTTGCGATCTTGCAAATTGCCGTCGTTGCGACCGTCGTCTGCACGGTAGGGATAGGGCCGGTCGCTGGAAAGCGTCCACTCGCTCACGTTGCCCACCATGTCCTGGAGCCCCCACGGATTGGCCTCCGTTTTTCCCACGTAATCCACCACGAGCGACTTGTCCTTGAACCGCTCATCGTGCAGCGGGAAGTTCATCTCCGGGGGATACTCCAGCCGTCTCTTCTGGAGCTGGCGCAAGCCCTGATCGGCAAGGTTAGCAAACGGGCTGAAGTCCGCTTCCATCGTGCCGTAGAAAAACTGCGTTTCCGTGCCTGCGCGCGCGGCCCATTCCCACTGCGCCTCGGTCGGCAGCGTGGCTTTCGCGTGCGCTTTCTCGCCAAGCCATTTTCCAAACTGCATCGCCTCCTGCCAGGAAACGCGGGCCACGGGCTGGTCGGGGTGGTTGGCAATGTAGCCGGGGGTGATATGGTCCTTCCCGTGCATGTCGAGATAGCGCGTGTCGTGCTCAGGATCAAACGAGGCATACTGGCCGTTGGAGACCTCGGTAACCGACATCCAAAACGGCTTTTCGACGCGCACGAGGGCGCGCGGCCGCTCGTTGGCGGCTCCGTCGAGGCTGCCCATGACAAAGGAGCCTGCCGGAATTTGCACGAAGGTCATTTTCTGGCCGTTGCCCAAGTCGATCTCTTTGCGGGCACCGGAAAAGGCTGGAGGCGCGGCCGCGAACAGGGAGACCCTCTCGACGGGGGCCGCCTTGGCCGCAGCAACAGGCTGGGCTGCCGGACGTTTTTGGAATGCGGCCATTGCAGCCTGGAACTCGGCTTCGGGATCCTCATCTTTGTTGGCGAGCTTCACTGACAAATCGCGGCGGCGTTTGACCTGTTCGTTGTTCTGGTATATTGGAGGATTCCACGAGCCGACGAACGGCGCATTGAGATCGATCCAAGCGTAGAGCTGACGCCGGGACGCTTCATCCATCGCGGAAAGCCTGACCCCCTGATGACCGAGCTCAAGCATCCGGATGAGCGGGCTGGTGGTCGCGTGGTATTCCATCGGGACAAGCAACGCCGAATCGCTCTCCGGGCCGGGCCGGTGGACGTAGGGGTGCAGAGTGTTGTAGGCCGTCTGAGGATCTTTGAACGAAGGCTTGCTGCGCGGGCCGACAGTCGCCGGATCGCGATGGCACTCGATGCAGTATTTTTCCAGCACCGGATAGACTTCATAAGTGAATGCAAACGGTCTCGGCCCTCCGCTTGGCGGTTTGAGATCCTCCGCGGCACGGTTGTCAACCAGCGTGCGCCTTGGCGGCACAGCGCTTCGGCGTTCCTCATGGCAGCCGACGCAGGAAACATGCTCGCCCGGCATCCCGACCAGCCAGCTGCGCATCAGCTGGACCGCCCGCCCCTCGGCATCCAGCGGTTGAAGGGAGACCGGGGTGTTTGCTGGAATCTTGAAGAAGGCCGATCCGTCCGCATCGACTGTCGCGGTGCCCAGGATGCGCTTGATATCCCAGCTGCTCTGCACGCCGACCGAGTTGTGCCCGCCACGGAGGTTGTAAGCAAAGTGATACGAAAAAACGCGAATGTTCTTAATGGTTCCGCGAGGCACTCCTTGGAGTCCGGGGCCGTTGTAGATATCGGAGATCCGAACATCGGCCATCTTGTTCTCCGGCTGGACGCGGTCGGGAAACTCCGGTGGCCTGGGCTGCTCCTGGAGCGGAATCGGCTCCAGCAACGCTTCCCCCTCCACCTCGGCGAGCAGGGTTTGGTTGTCGAAGATGTCCACCAGATAGATGCCCCATAGCGCATCACGAGTCGGCTTCATAGCGGCCAAAAAATATTTCCCCGAGAGAGGGTAGGGATGGGCGAAAAGCGATGCGATTTCCTTGCGGTACGCAATATTGTTCGCCGCGTCGCACACGTGCGCGACAACGGGCTTCCCATAGCCGGGAATCGTCTGGAGGAATCCGGATTTTTCCGGCGGCTGCACATCTGGGATCAGGTCAGCGCCGCTCCAGTCCTTGGTCTTCGGGCGATAGCGAAACGGATAGTTGCGGGCGAGGCCGGGATCGAGCAGCGCCAGCCGCCCGCACTCGCTCACGTCATGATGCCCGCCCAGCACGCCGAGGACCTGGCTCGGGTGGTCGGGGATCTGCTTGGCGAAAAGAAATGTCGTCGGAAACTGGGAGTTGCTTCCGTAGATGGCCAGTTGCCCGGTGCCGTCGGGATTCATCGTCATCACGCGGCGAGAAAAGTAATGGGGTATGTCGCTGTACTCCCATCGCAGATACATCACCCGCCCG